>Ga0310690_10003471_pt1 | contig 23609 bp, 21 predicted proteins | sample AusTroGonzalo_MG_2_FD_207661 | JGI IMG/M metagenome (GOLD analysis project Ga0310690, IMG submission 207661) | Bovine rumen microbial communities from tropical cattle in Woodstock, Queensland, Australia - Gonzalo_04 (v2) (version 2) | ecosystem: Host-associated > Mammals > Digestive system >... | reverse complement strand
TGATGGATTACGGCATAAGCACCGGCGTTGTGAACATTTACGGCGGCGAAGTCTATGCCTACGGTGCAGATGAAGGAGCCGGTATCGGTGGTGGAGAGAACGGCGATGGTGCCGAGGTTACCATCACCGGCGGTATCGTGGAGGCCCACGCCGGTGAGAACGAACTCTACTACAAAGCCATCGGCCCGGGCCGGGACAGCGAAGACTACGGCTCTCTAACCCTCGGCGACAATATGATGGTGCGATTTAAGGATAACGGTAAGTGGTCCAGTCCCGTGCCGGTTGCCTATGAGTACGGCCGCAAGGCCGGCGCCTGGTACCACACCGAGACCCGCATCGAGCCCTGCACCCACCCCGGCTATACCGCCGAGACCTGTCCTTATCACGTACACGATTAAAATACTATAGTGCCTATGAAAAACGCAAGTCATCAACCCGCAAAGCGCGATTCGTTCGCCAGTTCATTCGGCGTACTGGTCGCTATGGCCGGATCGGCCGTCGGACTGGGGAACCTCTGGCGTTTCCCTTACCTGGTAGGAGAGAACGGCGGTGCCGCCTTCATCCTCATCTACCTGGGATTTGTCATCCTGGCCGGCATGCCGGTAATGCTGGCCGAATTCATCATCGGCCGAAGAGGACAGGCCAGCGCCCGCGGAGCTTTCCAGAAACTGGCCCCCGGCACCCACTGGGGCATTGTGGGTGTCCTGGGCGTCATCTGCTGCATCTGCATCCTCTCGTTTTACTCGGTGGTGGGCGGCTGGTGCACGGAATACCTTTTCAAGTCTGTCTGTTTCGACTTTACCGAAGGAGATCCGGAGAACCTGAAGACCCTGTTCTCTTCTTTCTCCTCCTCTGTCTGGCTTCCTATCCTCTGCCACACCATCTTCCTGGTCCTTACGGCCGGGGTTGTCGTGGCCGGCGTTCAAAATGGCATTGAGAAGTTCTCCAAGGTGATGATGCCGCTGCTGTTTCTCATCATCATCGGCATTGCCGTCCGTTCTATGACCCTTCCCGGCAGCGGTCCCGGACTCAAATTCCTGTTCCAGCCGGATTGGTCCAAAGTGACGTCTCAAACCTTCCTGGCGGCCCTGGGACAGGCTTTCTTCTCGCTGTCGCTGGGTTCCTGTATGGTGGTTACCTATGCTTCCTATGTGAAGAAAGACGCCAATATCATCTCGTTGAGTTCCCAGACGGCCATAGCCGATACGCTCTTTGCCATCATTGCCGGCTGCGCCATCATGCCGGCCGTGTTCGCCTTCGGCATCAGCCCCGGAGAAGGCCCCGACCTGGTGTTTGTAACGCTGCCGCATATCTTCAGCCAGATGCCGCTGGGAGGCGTTATCGCCATCTTCTTCTTTGTAGCGCTGCTGCTGGCCGCCCTCACCTCATCCATTTCCATGCTGGAAGTGATTGTGGCCTTCTGCATCGAAGAGTTCAAGATGAAGCGCAAGGCGGCCGTGATTGTGGTCTTCGTCCTTATCTGGATCCTGGGCTGCCTCTGTTCCCTGTCCATGGGTCCGATTAGCAACTGGAAGGTTCTGGGCAAAACCATCTTCGACTTGTTCGACTTCATTTCGGCCGACTTCCTGATGCTCATTGGCGGACTGCTGATTGTTATCTTTGCCGGGTGGAAGCTGGGGAAGGCAACCGTGTTTGACGAGCTCACCAACGGCGGAACTCATCCCGTTCCCGCCTGGCTGCTCAAGACCATCCTCTTCCTGATTCGCTTCGTAGCTCCTGCAGCCCTTCTCGCCATCGCCATCTTCCAGATTCACGAGTAAGAGGGTTTTGTGAAATACGGCTTTTTTTGGTACTTTTGTAGTTCAAGAAGAAAGTACCATGGCCAGTCTGTTCAATTTTGGGTTTTTCGGCAACCAGCCGCACCGCGTGTTCAACTATAAGCCCCGCTACTACGACCCCGAAGAGGAAAAGCGGCGCCAGATGTTTGGAGACGTGGACGGCACCAACGAAAAAGCCCGCGAAAACGGAGAGTACGTGCCCGGCAGCAGCCTGCGGGGCGCTTTCCGTAACGGCAACTACCAGAAAACCCGTACTTCCATGAACACGGCCCATACCATCATCACCATCGTTACGCTGATACTCATCGTGGCGGTGCTCATCTTCATGGCCAAATTCTTTGAACTATTGTAAAAAAAGTGGAAGGAAGAATACCCTCTGAAACCTGTGGCCGCCCATGGCCACATGAATGGGAGGGGCCCGCGCCGAAGGCGTGGGAGGGACGAGGGAGCGAAGCGACCGAAGGGTTTCAGAGGGTATTCTTCCTGTAACGTTGAATATGGAGTTAAGGATATTACCAAAGAATATTGCAGACATGATTGCCGCGGGAGAGGTGGTCCAGCGCCCCGCTTCCGTGGTGAAAGAGCTGATGGAGAATGCCGTGGACGCCGGCGCCACGGACATCAAGGTGGTCGTGCAGGATGCCGGCCGCACCCTCATCCAGGTCATTGACAACGGCACCGGGATGACACCCGACGACGCCGTGCTGTGCTTCGAGCGTCACGCCACTTCCAAGCTGGCATCGGCCGAAGACCTGCACCACATCCTCACCTTTGGCTTCCGCGGAGAAGCCCTGGCTTCCATTGCCGCCGTGGCCGAGGTCACCCTGAGAACCCGCATCGCCAGCGAAGAGGCCGGCGTGGAGGTAATTATGGCCGCCAGCGAGCACAAGGGCACCCGTGAGGTGTCCTGCCCCGTGGGCACCAACATTGCCGTGCGTAACCTCTTCTATAACATCCCCGCCCGACGCAAATTCCTCAAGAGCGACAACGTGGAACTGAGGCATGTGGTGGAGGAATTCCAGCGCGTGGCCCTCACGCGCCCGGACATCGGCTTCACCCTTACCCACAACGGCCGGGACATCCACGTGGTGAAGCCCGCCCAAAGCTACAAGTTCCGCATCCAGGATCTCCTGGGGCCCGCCGTGGTGGGGGATATCGTGGACATTGAGGCCGATACCGTCATCGCTTCCCTCCGCGGCTACGTGGGCAAACCGGAGAGCGCCCGCAAGACTCTGGGCAACCAGTTCTTCTTTGTGAACGGCCGCTACTTCCGCAGCCCCTATCTGCACAAGGCCGTGATGAAGGCCTATGAAAACCTGGTCCCGGAAGGCAGCACCCCCTCCTACTTCATCTATCTGGAAGTAGACCCTGCCACCGTGGACGTGAACATCCATCCCACCAAGGCCGAAATCAAGTTCGAGGACGACCAACTCCTGTTCCAGACCGTATTCGCTGCCGTGAAGGAAGCCATGGGCCGGAGCAGCGTGGCCGGAGCCATCGACTTCGACAATCCCGTGGCGGCCGATGTCCCCGTCATGGGCACGCGCTTCCAGGAATACACCCCCTCCAGCATTCCCACCGCAGGGGTGGACCCGTTCTATAATCCGTTTGACGACGAAGATTCTTCGCGTCCGCTCAGAATGACAGATGGCGTCATCCCGAGCGCCAGCGAGGGATCTTTCGGCGGTTATTCCCAGCACATCGAGAAGAGCCAGAATTATGGCGCCCTGTTCGAAGATCGCACCCTTCCATCGGCCCAAATCCTCATTGTCCAGGGCCGGTACATCCTCACGCAGAGCGCTTCCGGCCTCATGGTGGTGCACATTCGCCGGGCCCGCGAGCGCCTGTTTTACGACCGTTTCCTCAAGGCTTTTACGGCCGATGCACACGTCACCCAGACCGCCCTCTTCCCCGTGCAGGTAACGGTGGGCGTGGAGGGACGCCTCACCATTGACGAGCACGCGGAACTGCTGAAAAAACTGGGCTTTGACATTACTCCTTTCGGCACCGACACCGTGGTGGTGAACGGCGTGCCGGAGGGATATTCGGCCGAACCCGGCAAGGCCGAAACCCTGGTAAATGACCTCCTCCTTATCCTGAACGAGGACCAGGGCGCCGCGCTGCCCGGCGTGATGGAGCAGGCCCTTGCCCAGAGATTCGCCGTCCTGGGCGCTTCCGGCGCCACGCGCCTTACATCCCCGCAGGAGGCCCAGCGCCTGGTAGACAGCCTGCTGCAAAGCGAAAACCCCGAATTTACCGCCGCCGGCAAGCGGATCCTCTCCATCGTGCCGGCCGACGACCTGGATAAACTGTTTTAAACCATGACCAACAACCCGCTCCAAAATATCCCGGTAGTAACCCGGAACCTGCTGTACGTGAACCTCATCATGTTCGTGGCTACGCTCATCAATCCCGCGTTCATGAAGGATACCTTCGCCATGGCGTTCCCGCTGAGCACGGAGTTCCGCTGGTGGCAGCCCCTCACGCACATGTTCATGCACGACGGCTTCTTCCACATCTTCTTCAACATGTATACGCTGGTGATGTTCGGCATGGTGGTGGAGCGCGTCCTGGGTACCAAAAAGTTCATCTGGTTCTACCTGATCACGGGTTTTGGCGCCGTGTTGCTGCACACGGGTGTGGAATTCTTACAGGTGCAGGAACTCATCAAGAAGTATCCCGAGGTGGACCCTCAGTATATTTATAACAGCATCCCCGGTGTGCTGGGCGCTTCCGGTGCCGTGTACGGCGTGCTGGTGGCCTTTGCCATGCTTTATCCTGAAGCCCGTCTCACCCTCATCTTCCCGCCCATTACGCTGGACGCCAAATGGTGGGTGATTATTTTTATCGGCATTGAACTGGTCACCGGCATCACCGGTACAGCCATGGGTATCGCCCATTTCGCCCATCTGGGCGGCGCACTCTTCGGCTGGCTGCTCATCCGCTACTGGAAAAAGACAGGCAAACTAATCCAGTAAATGGCTGCTAAAAACAAACGGCACTGGCTGTCAAGGCTTTCCTTCGGCACCGTCTCCCTTGTGGCGGCGGCCCTGCTGGTGCTGGCGTACCTGTCCGTCATCATCGATCCGGCCAAGTCGTGGTTCTTCACCCTTTTCGGCCTGCTGTACCCTGTGGTGCTGCCCCTGACGCTGGTGCTGTGGGTGTGGGCGCTTTTCCGCCGCTCCAGCATGCGCGGCCTGCTCACCCTGGTGCTGTTGCCGTCCCTCTTCTTTGCGGGCCGATATTACCGCTTCTACCAGCGAGAAGCCGAGAAAGAAGCCACGCTCAAGGTGGTTTCCTACAACGTGGGCCTCTTCGCCCACGGACCCAAGGGGATGGACCGTCTGGCCCTGGCCGATTCCGTGAGCCGCTACCTGATGAGGCAGGATGCCGATATCATCTGCCTGCAGGAGTTTTTCCTGCCCTCCGGGCGTCCGCTGGACTATTGGCTTACCCAGCATTTTCCGGGCTATAAGGCCGAGTTTTACGTGCGCAACGGCCAGAGCGGCCATTTCGGCAATCTCACTTTGAGCCGGAAGCGCGTCACGGGCCGAGGAAAAATCAACTTCGACCATTCCACCAACATGGCCCTCTGGACCGACGTAAGGCTGGACAGCGCCACCGTACGCCTGTATAACTGCCACTTCGAGAGCTATAATATCTCCATTCCCGGCCTTATCAAAAAGGACGGCGCCGTGGAGGCCGTGGAAGAGACCGAGCAGAAGATGCGCCGGTCCATCGGAGAACGTCCCAAACAGGTATCGGCCGTCCTGAAAGACGTGGAAAACGCTCCTGTGCGCTCCCTGGTGCTGGGAGATTTCAACGACACACCCCTTTCCTATACCTACTTCCGCCTGCTGCGCGGCCGCAAGGATTCTTTCGTGCGGGCCGGCAAAGGCTTCGGCTCCACCTACAGCGTGCTGTGGCCCATGCTGCGCATAGACTACATCCTGTATCCGCAGGAACTGGAAGCCGTTTCCTACCAGGTGGAAAAGGTAAAATACTCAGACCATTATCCCATCATTGCCACTTACTATGAAACCGGAAGAGATTCTCAGTGAAGCCCTGCGCGTGCTGCGTGAAGGCGGCACCATCCTGTACCCCACGGACACCGTGTGGGGCTTGGGCTGTGATGCCACCAACCCTGCGGCCGTGGCCAAGATCTTCGAAATCAAACAGCGCTCCGACAGCAAGTCGCTGGTGATCCTGGCCAGCGACCTGGACATGGTGGCCAAATACATTAAGGAAGTGCCTTCCATCGCCATCGACCTGGTAGAAGTGAATGACGCTCCCATGACCATCTTCTACCCCGGCGCCGTGGCCGGTGAACCAGGGGCCGATGGAGACCGCTGGCACCTGGCGCACAATACCGTGGCGGCCGACGGCTCCGTGGGAATCCGCATCCCGCTGGATCCGTCATGCCCGGGCCCCACCGGGCATCTGTGGTGCAAGCAACTGGTTTTCAAGCTGGGCCGTCCCATCGTGAGCACATCGGCCAACATCTCCGGCGAACCCACGCCCCAGCGCTTTTCCGACATTCCGCAGGTCATCAGGGACGCCGTGGACTTCGTAGTTCCCCCGTCCGTGGACACCGCCTCCACCGGCAAGGCCTCCCAGATCCTGAAAGTGGGACTCAAGGGGGAGATAGAGATTATAAGGAAGTAAGCTATGGATATCAGAATCGGTAACGGATACGACGTACACGCCATCGCTCCCGGCTTGCCCATGTGGCTGGGCGGCGTTCAAATTCTATCAGAAACGGGCTTTGTGGCCCACTCAGACGGAGATGTGGCCATCCATGCCCTGTGCGACGCCCTGCTGGGCTGCCTGGCGCTGGGGGACATCGGCCACTTGTTCCCGGACACTTCCGATGAGTGGAAGGGCGTGGACTCCAAATTGCTTTTGGCCAAGGTGGTGGACCTGGTCCGGCAGCAGGGCTATCAAGTGGGCAACGTGGACATCACCATCGCCCTGCAAAAGCCCAAACTGGCGCCGCACATCGCCGCTATGCGTGCTACGCTGGCTCCTATCCTGGGGATAACGGAAGACCGCGTGTCCGTGAAGGCCACTACCACCGAACGCCTGGGCTTCGTGGGCCGATGTGAAGGCTGCGAAGTGTGGGCTACCGCCTTGATTGTCCGAGAGGCGTGAGATGTAACTGTTTGCAAATCAATACATTAAGAAATTCCTCCTGGGTAAATTTACCTAGGAGGAATTTTGTAAGCTATTGGTTGTGAGCTATTTGTGCAACACGACTATTTGCCCAAACCCTTCTTCACGGAGGCGGCAAGTTCGTCGTACAGGGCGTCCGTCTTTTCCAGCAGTTCCTTGCGGATGGAATCGAAGTTCACCTTGGGTTTCTCTGCTCCGGCGCTCTTGACCACTTTGTCCCGCAGGTCATTGTACAGGTCTACGGCTTTATCGATGAGGCCCGTGATATCGTCAGCGTTCTTGCTGTCGGGGTTCATGTTCAGGAAAAGGGTGCAGTCGTCGATGAATGCGCCGATCACATACTGGATGTCTTTCTTGATGTCTCTTAAGTTCATGTCCTAAAGAATTAAATCGGTGCAAAGATACAAAAAAATCTATGATTTCTTGCACGGGGATGTTATCTTTGTGACACAGATGAACGCCAGAATACTATTTGCAACTTGCTTGACCATCGTTCTCGCTTGCTCCCGGCAGCCGGAGCCTTATGGTCCGGCGCCTACGCCGGCGCAGCTGGAGTGGCAGGAGATGGAGATGAACATGTTCGTGCACTTCGGCCCCAATACATTCAGCGGGTTGGAGTGGGGAACCGGCCTGGAGCCCGAGGACCTCTTCCGGCCCACGGAACTGGACTGCCGGCAGTGGGCGCGTACGGCCAAGGCGGCCGGCATGAAAGGCATCATCATTACCGCCAAGCACCACGACGGCTTCTGCCTCTGGCCCAATCCCGCCAGCCGGCATTGCGTAAAGGACGTGGATGTGCTCAAGGAACTCTCGGAAGCCTGTCGGGAAGAGGGTCTCAAGTTTGGCGTGTATATCTCTCCCTGGGACCGCAACGACCCCACTTACGGCACCCCTGAATACAATCAGAAGTACGTGGAAACCCTCCGGAGCGTCCACGACGGCACCTACGGTCCCATCTTCGAACATTGGTTCGACGGCGCCTGCGGAGAAGGCCCCACCGGCAAGCGGCAGGAATACGACTGGCCCCTCTTTCACAGCACGGTGGCATCCCTTCAGCCGGACGCCATCCAGTTCAGCGACGTGGGTCCGGGCTGCCGATGGGTGGGTAACGAGAACGGCCGCGCCGGAGAGACCAACTGGAGCACCCTGAATGCCGACGGCTACACGCCGGGCATCGGCGCCCCTCCCACGAAATCCCTCACGGAAGGCGATGAGGACGGCGCGGCGTGGATTCCTGCCGAGGCCGATGTCTCCATCCGCCCGGGCTGGTTCTGGCGCAGCAGCGAAGACGACCAACTCAAGAGCGTGGAGGAGCTCATGGACATCTATTTCGCCAGCGTCGGCCGCAATGCCGTCCTCCTGCTGAACGTTCCGGCCGATACCCGCGGAAAGATTCCCGCGGCCGATTCCCTCCGCCTGATGGAATTCCGCGCCCGCCGGGACAGCATTTTCACCCACAACCTGGCCGGCCGCATCTCCCGTCGGCAGAATACATGGACCGTCAAGGTAAAAGAGCCGCACTCATTTAATCTGGTGGTGCTGCAGGAAGACATCCGCCTGGGTCAGCGCATCCGTTCCTTCAAGATAGAAGCCGATACAGGCGGCGGATGGCACGAAATCGCTCAGGGCACCACCGTGGGCTACAAACGCATCCTCCGTGTCCCGGAAACCGCTGCCTGCCGCATCCGCATCACCGTGACGGACGCAAAGGCCAACCCCATTCTCTCCGGGGTGAGGGTCTATTAAATTACTATTTGAAGAGCGCCCTTACCAGGGCCGGGATATCGGCCACTTTCACCACTTCGATGCCCTGCGGCTTCTGGTCGAAATGGGTGTAGGAGCTCACAAAAATCCGCTTGAAGCCCACGCGAGCGGCTTCCACGGCACGGCGGGCCGCCTGGGAGACGGGGCGGATTTCTCCGGACAGGCCCACTTCTCCGGCAAAACAGACGTCCGAGGGTATAGGCATGTCGAAGTTGGAGGAAAGAACGGCCACAATTACCGCCAGGTCACAGGCGGGATCTGTGATGCGTAAGCCGCCGGCCATGTTCAGGAATACGTCCTTTTGGCCCAGCTTGAAGCCGGCACGGCGCTCCAGTACAGCCAGCAGCATATTCAGGCGGCGTACATCGAAGCCCGTAGCGCTGCGCTGGGCGGTGCCGTACACGGCCGATGAAACCAGCGCCTGCACCTCGAAGAGGAACGGCCGGTTACCATCCAGCATGGCCGATATGGCCGTGCCGGAAAGGCCTTCCTCGTGCATGGGGATGAGCATTTCGGAAGGATTGGCCACTTCCCGGAGGCCGGTGCCGGTCATTTCGAAGACAGCCAACTCGCTGGTGGAACCGAAACGGTTCTTGATGGAACGCAGCACCCTGTAGGCCCCGCGGTTCTCTCCCTCGAACTGCAGCACCACGTCCACGATGTGCTCCAGAATCTTGGGGCCGGCGATGGTACCTTCCTTGGTGATATGACCTATCAATATAATGGGAATGCCGCTGGATTTGGCAAAGCGCAGCAACTGGGCGGCCACTTCCTTGATCTGGCTCACGCTGCCGGCGGTGGAATCCACGCTTTGGCAGTACATGGTCTGCACAGAGTCCACAATCATCAGGTCCGGAGCCGCTTCCTCGGCTTCGGCCAGGATGGCGCTCATATCGGTTTCGCTGAAGATGAGGCAGTTATCGGCCGATCCTCCCAGGCGGTCGGCCCGCATCTTTACCTGCTTGACAGATTCTTCGCCGGTGACGTAAAGCGTTTTTAATTCCGGCCGATGCAACGGCAACTGCAGGGAAAGGGTACTTTTGCCGATGCCGGGCTCACCGCCCATCAACACCAGGGAGCCTTTCACGATGCCCCCGCCCAGCAGGCGGTCTACCTCGGCACTGCCCAGGGAAACGCGGTCCTCCTGCGTGGTGGACACCTCCTTCAGCGGCATGGGCTTGCGGGATGCACCGGGCACAGACATCACTGCACCGGCTTTCTTCCCGGTCACCACTTCCTTTTCCACCATGGTATTCCACTCCCCGCATGCGGGGCATCGGCCCATCCACTTGGAATATTCATTGCCGCAGTGGCTGCAGAACCACACGGACTTTGTCTTTGCAGTAGCCATAGCTTTTTCTTACTATGACAAATTTACATGCAAACTAAGAGAAAAACAAGTCCGGCACCGTCCGGAAACAAAAAAATCCCGAAGACCAGGTCTCCGGGATTTCCTTTCATTTGTTAAGTTTTTATTTGTTCTTGATGGCGTCCTTGGCGGCGTCGGCGGCCTCATTGATCTTGTCGATGGCGGCATCCTTGGCGGCGTCCTTAACCTCGTTGGCGGCCTTCTCTACGGCACCCTCGATGGTCTGGGCGGCTTCTTCGGTAGCGGCCTTGGCTTTATTCTCGGACTTCTTGGAATTGTTGTTGCTTCCGCAGGCAACGGCAGCTGCCATCATGGCAATCACTGCTACAGACATAAATACCTTTTTCATAGTACTATTGATTTAAAAGAACACACTTTCCTTTGTCTGGAGCAAATGTAAGGCTTATTTTCGAGTAATCAAAGATTATTTTCAAAAAATTTATAATAATCTGTAAGCACTAAAAGTTGTGGACATAGCTTACGCCCAGGCTAATCCGGATGCTGTTCACGTAGGCGGCCGAAAAAAGGCGCGTTCCCTCGGCGTTGGTATCAATCTCGTAGTCGGAGTTGAAGTCCAGCAGCACGAAGGGTTTCAGCGAGTTCCACTTGTCAAAGGCGATGTCGCAGCCGATTTCTCCCCTGTAGCGGTTATTATATACATGGGTGTAACCTTCGAAGGAGTAATCGTAATACTGTTTGGTGCCCTTGCTGTTCCACTGGGGAGTGGTGGAAGTGACGGAGCCCCAGGGCTCGTTGAACACCGTGCGCATCTCGAAGGAAGCGTACGGCTCCAGCGAGAAGAAACCCTTGTACTTGACAGTGAACTTGCTCTTCAGCGCCACGGCGTTGGGCACGGACTGGTACGCGTTGAAGCTGCCGGTGCGGTGCGTGAGCTGGAACCGCTCCTTGATGGCAAACTGGAAGTCTCCGGCCTGGATGGAACCGGTAACATCGGCAAAGAAACGGTGCCGGGGGCTCTTGAACAGGCCTTCGCTGGACTTGTAGCTGTTGATGAGCGTATATCCAACACCCATCTTCAGTCCCTTGAACGGCTTGTAGGTAAAGCCCAGGGTGTGGCGGAGGTTATCCAGTGAAGTGGTGGTGAAACGGACTTCTTCCTCGGCATAGAAGTGCACCCCCTTCTTGATCTTGACATTGGCTTCTACGGAGGCCCGGACCCCGAACTCCGTGGAGCTCTGGGCCCATGCGCCGACGGGGATGAGCAGCGCAAGCAGGATGCAAAGCCGTTTCATCATTCCACGTAGTCTTTGGCCCGGGTGAGCGTGTTGATGGAATTGCCTTCTCCCTTGGGCAGTTTGTAATATACCTTAATGAAGGCAGCGTCCTTCAGGAAGTCCACATGGCCGATTTCCAGATTCTCGATCTTTACGCCGATGCGTTTTTCCAGGTCGGCCACCAGTTCCTCCCGGCGCTCCGGGACGATGAGGTCGATCTTGTCATAGAGCACCAGCTTGGTGGTGGTATGTTTGACCAGGCTGTCGCTTTCCAGCACCCACACCAACAGCACCACCAGGGCGTTCACCAAGGCCATCACGCCCACATTGCCCCAACTGAGGGCGTAGTGGGGTGCGTCGGTGTTGAGGCCCACCACATTGTAGAGGGGCGCCAGGCCGTTGACAGCCGCCAGGGCGATGATTACGAACAGATACGTCATCTCCCGGATGGGAACCGTCTCCGTGCGGTAGCGGATGACGCCGAAGATGGCGAACAGGCCCAGGGTGAGTCCCACGCCCACGTCCACGTTGCCCATGATATACAGCAGCGTGAGCATGGCCGATGAGAACACCATGAAGGTGAAATAGTAGTCCCGACGCTTGCTCTTCTTATAATAGAAGAACTGTACCAGGATCCAGCAGACCAGCAGGTTCAGCGCAAAGCGGATGCCCAGCTCGGCCACTTTCTGGCCGGTGGTCATCATGGCGTCGGTGATGGTCTGCAAGTCCAGCAGCAGGTCGTCGTTCATGTCCACGTCGACAAAGGCGGCGGGGTCGTCCTGCACGAAGCGGAAGATTTTGTCAAGTATCATATCGTTACCAGTTTATTGCCGATAATTTTTTCAATAGCCCGAACCTTCACCTTGAAGCGGCCGGTCTTGGCCACGGGGTCGGTGAGGGTGATGGCCATACAGTATTTGCTCACGCGGAGCGGTTTGATGCGAAGGTCCAGGAAGATGTTCTTCATTTGGCTGCCGGTGCGCCCGTCCTGCTTGAGCTCGATGATGACGGCATCCTGCAGGTTGGTGTCGTGGCCGGTTCGGAAGTTCTTGAAAACCAGCCTGGTATCGATGGTGAGTCGTTCCGTGAGCAGGGGATTCACCAGCGTGATGCGGGAGAACAGGGTTTCGGCCGATGGAGACAGCTGCTGCACCGTGAACCAGGAATGCCGGGAAAGGTACTCGCCGGCTTCCGGGACCGACCCGAAGTCCATCATCTTGTCGGAGGGAATCTCCATGCGCTTTTTGCTGGTGCGCCCGTGGTTGTTCTTACGCTTGATTTCCAGGAAGGTGTCTCCGGAAGCCACGTAACGGCGGGTGCGCACTTTCTGGCGGACCAGCCGCCGGTTGTGATGCAAGTAGAACATGGTGAGCCCCTCCGTGTCGTAATAGATGGAATCGTAGGGATTGATCCGTCCTCCGTCACTCTCCAGGACCCGGTAGCCGGCTGCTGCGGCCGCATCCAGCAGGCGCAGCAGCGTGGCTTCGTTGGTCACGTACTTGGAGTCTATCCGGTTCATCAGCTTGACGGCGTACATCTCGGCCAGCGTGATGGGGGACAGCTGCTCCAGGGCGTCCGTGAAGGAGATATGCCCGGCACTTTGCATATTTCACAAAGATAAGCAAATTTTCCCTACCATCGGTTGCCGGGTCCGCCGGGACCGCCCTGCCCGCCGGGGCCGGAACCGCCGGAATAGGTGGTGAGGCTCACCGAGCTGCCGCCGGAGATGCCGCCGATGGCCCATACGCCGTTGCACAGGCCTTCACCTACACTGACGCCCGTATAACCCTGGCTGAGGGAAGGGGCGCTTACCGCCACGGAAGATACGTTGGAAGGCGCTTTGAAAGCGGCGATGAAGGAGCTGCCGTTATACAGGGCATTCCAGTTGCCGGCAGTGCAACTCATGCTGTAAACATTCTGTTCGGCCGAAAAACCGCTTTCCAGGCCGCCGTATGTCACTAGCGTCGCGCCGTTTTTGATATACAGCTTGCATCCGCCCTCGGTATTGGCGTCCAGGGCCACTTCGGGTGCACCCTTGGTGCAGATGGCGTACATATAGCCGCCGGACAGCACCATGTCCCCGTTGGTATCCACGGCGTCGTTACCCGACGAGAAGGCGTACACATAACCGCCGGTCATGTCCAGCTGGCCCTGGCAGTTGATGGCGTCGTCGCTGGAGGAGGATACATACAGCTCCCCGCCGGTGATGCTCAGGTTGCCCTTGGCTTCCAGGCCTTCCCCTCCGCTGCAGTTCACCACGGTGGTGCCGCCACTCACAATGAGGTTGCCGCCGCACACATAGCTTCGGTCGCTTCCTTCCTTGAATCCAATTTTGATGGCTTTGGCCGATACGTCGTTGGACTCGCGGCCGGTGGTGGTGACGGTGAGGGTGCCTCCGCTGATGTAGCTGTTGTTGAGGCCGCCGTTCTCCGTATAATACTCATAATTGCCGGCGTGGATACCCTTGCCGCCCGCACCGCTGTTGGTTACGGTGAGGACGCCGCCGGTCATGCCGAAATAATTATCGGCCTTGACGCAGGCGCTGCCGGTATACTCCTTGTCTTCGTCGTCATAGGCCACGCCGCCGCTCACGTTCACGGTGGTGACGCCGCCTTCCACCAGCACGAAGCCGTCGCTGTTGATGCCTTTCTTCATGGCCGCCTTGGTGGAAACGTCCAGTTTGCCGCCCGCGATGCGCACGTAGTCCTTGCCGCGCACGCCGTGTCCGGCACCGGTGCCGGCCGACACTGTGATGACGGGCTGGTCCAGGACATAGATGTAGTCATCGGTGGTGATGCCGCTCTTGCCCTGCGCGTTGGTGGCGGTGACATCCAGGCTACCCTCTCCGCTGAAGATGAGCTGGCCCTCGGAGAAGAAGACGGCTTTCATGTCCTCTTCGTCTTCCGTGGCATAGGCGGCGGAACTGCCGTCGGCCAGGGTGTTGCTGCCGTTCACAATCACAAAGCAGCGTTTTTCTCCCTGGTTGTTGATGGCGGCGCCATTAGGGTTGGTGATGGAAACCCCGTTGAGGACGAAGGCCTGCTTGTTGTCGGAATACACTTTAAAGAAACCGTCGGTGGTGGTTCCGGACAGTACGTACTTCACCTTGACGCCCTTGCCGTTGGCGTCCGTCACGTTACGGTTGTCGATGGTGACCCGGTTCCCGTCGATGGTCACGGCCTTGCCGTCGGCGCCGCTGACCGTGGCGTCTCCGCTTTCGGAAAACACTACGGAAATGGTGGTGGTAAAGGTGGTATTGGCTACCAGATCTTCTTCATCGTTTTCAATGTCGGCCTCGCTGCCTCCGTCCACTACCGTAGTATTGTCGGTGCCACCGATTCCGTCCTGCGACCAGGGGTCCACGATGTTGTCTTTTGTGCATCCTGCCGCCAGCACCGCCGGCACCAGGAGTAATAAAACTTCCTTCTTCATGGCTTTCAGGTTTTAGTACACTTTTTTTGTCTGCCTGTATGACAAAAACCCGGCCCTAACATCACCTTTTCACCCGTTCTTCAACGAACGCCCCTTTTTTTTCAACGAATCGGCCCTACTCTACAAACCGGACGTTCTCCAGCGTAATCATCTGGGGAACGTCTATTTGTGTGGTCTTGTCCCAAACGCGGAACACGGCATCCTTGACGGTGATGTCGTGGATCATCTGCAGGTTGCCGCTGGCGCGTATGCCAGTCTTGGCGCCCCAGCAGGTGATTCGTTCCATGACGATGTCCTGGAAATCGGGGAGAAAGGCCTCTGATACGGCGGCCTGGTTGTCTTCATAACCGGCGGGGCGGTCTGCGTAAGTGGTTTCGAAGACGATGGCTTCGCCTTGGATGTCGTTCATCGCGATATCGCTGATGCGGATGTTTTTGGTGACACCGCCGCGTTCCGGGGCGCTCTTGAAGCGCAGGCCGGTATCCGTACCGGAGAAGGTGTTGTGCCGCACGGTGATGTTCTCCATGCCGCCGGAGAATTCCGAACCGATGACAAAGCCGCCGTGGGCGTGATATACCGTATTATATTCTATAAGGATATCCTTGCAGGGACCGTTTTTCAAAGCGGCTTTTCCCGCGCCGCCTTTCATGCAGATACCGTCGTCCCCTACGTCCACGGTGCAGTGGCGCACCACCACGCGCTGGCACTGCATAATGTCTATGCCGTCGCCGTTCTGGGCGTTCCAGGGGCACCGGACCGTAACGCCTTCAAAGGTCACGTCCTGGCAATGGGAGGGCACCAGGTGGAACTTGGGAGCGTTCTGGATGGTGACGCCGGTCACGCTCACCCGTTCGCAGTCCGTGAACCGGACCAGGTGGGTGCGCATCCGCTCCTGGGCGCGGGCATCGGGGGCGATATCGGCATAATCCTTCAGGCCGAAGGGATACCACAGGCTTCCGTCATCGGACACCGTGCCGCCGTGGGACAGGAAGGTCTTCCACTCCACGTCGCTCACCTTGGAGCGCTTGACGGGCCGCCACCAGGCGCCGTTGCCGTCGATGATACCCTCGCCGGAAATGCTAACGTCGTGCCGCTTGGAGGCCGATATCCCCGGCCGCACCTTGCCGTTCTTATCCAGGTGCTGCGCCTTGTCCGGCGTCAGGAGAATCATAGCGCCGCGCTCCAGATGCAGGTCCATGCAGTCCTTCAGGACGATGGGACCGGTGAGGTACAGGCCTTCCGGGACCACCAGGCTACCGCCGCCGTTTTTTGCCAGCTGCGCCACGGCTTTTTCAAACGCCGCGGTGTTCAGCGTAAGGCCGTCGGCTACGGCACCGAAGTCCTTGATATTGACGCTGTAGTCCGGGATTTGCACGGGAGCGGGCTGCTGCGCAAACAGCAGCGTAACCAGCAGGAAAAGCGGTAAGGCTATGATTCTTTTCATCTTGAGTTCTCTTGACAGGGGATAAAGATACGTATTTTTTCGTATTTTTGCAGTAAGATGAAACCGGGAAACAAACAGAAATGGACGGCTTATGTCCTTATTATCATTACGGTAGCGCTGCTGGCCGTAACGCTTTGGCTTGTGTTGGCGCACCGGCCGCCCATGGACCGGCCAGGACCTCCGCCGGAAGGACCGGCGCTGTTCGACGGCCCCCGTCCCGATGTCCCGCCGGAGGGATTCCCTCCCGAAGGATTCAGGCCGGACGGCCCCGGACCCTTGAGTCCAGAGGCCAAGATGGCTTTGGTCAGTCTCCTGGTAGTCATCATGACCCTGTGCGTGCTGGCCGCTGTCAAGTTGCTCAGAAAAAAGCCGGCCGCCATTCCGGCGTCATCGGCCCCTCTGGCGCCCTCAGCCCCGGAGGCGCCCGTCACCATCAACTTCAAGACAGACTACAAGACCGTTACGGTAGCGCTGGACGATATCCGTTACATTGAAAGCATGAGCGAATACGTCAAGATTTACCTGGACAGCCAGCCGGATCCGCTGGTGGTGCTGTACAGCCTCAAACGTCTCACGGCCGAACTTCCGGCCAGCCGCTTCATGCGCATCCACCGCTCCTACATCGTGGCTCTGGACCGCATCCGGGAAGCCAACGCCTCTTCCGTAGTCCTTGACACACCCGTCACGCTCCCCGTCGGCGAAAGCTACCGCGCCGCCTTCAGGGAATACCTCTCCAAATTGTAAAAAGCGTTTATTTCCCTGCTAACTTGCACTCCCAGGCCCAGGCGGCCTTGAGGGTTTCTTCGATGGGTCGGGTGGCTTTCCAGCCCATTTCGGTGTTGGCCAGGGTGGGGTCGGCCCACACGGCGGTGACGTCTCCGGGACGGCGCGGGGCAAACTTATGCGGCACTTTTACGCCGTTCACTTTCTCGAAGGCGTTCAGGAGCTCCATCACGCTGTACGGGCGGCCGGTGCCCACGTTGAAGGTTTCCACGTCCTTTTTCATCTTGCCTTCCACCATGCGGGTGACGGCGAAAACGTGCGCGCGGGCCAGGTCCACAATGTCAATGAAGTCACGCTGGCAGGTGCCGTCGGGGGTGGGGTAGTCGTTGCCGAAGATGTTCAGGCATTCGCGCTTGCCGATGGCCGTCTGGGTGATGAAGGGCACCAGGTTGTTGGGAACGCCGCGGGGGAGTTCGCCGATGAGGGCGGACGGATGTGCGCCGATGGGGTTGAAGTAGCGCAGCAGGATGCCCTTGAGCTTGCCCTCCGAAGCCTTCACGGCGTCGTGAAGGATGTCCTCGCACATTACCTTGGTGTTGCCGTAGGGAGACATGGCCGGCTTGCGGGGCGTGGCTTCCGTCACGGGTACGGCGTCGGGTTCTCCGTACACGGTGGCCGATGAAGAGAACAGCACGTTGCAGCCGCCCTTCTCCTGGGCTGCCTCCAGCACGTTGAGGAAGCTCATCAAGTTGTTCTTGTAGTACATGAGGGGTTTTGCCACCGACTCTCCCACGGCCTTGAAGGCGGCGAAGTGGATAACCGCGTCAATGGGATACTTGGCAAAGAGCTTTTTGGTGGCATCGGCGTCGCAGAAGTCAATCACCTCCAGCGGAAGGTCTTCCCGCCCCGTGATTTTCTTCACGCCTTCGTAGCAGGTGCGGTCGCAGTTGGAAAAGTTGTCTGCCACCACCACATCATAGCCGGCTTCGATGAGCTCGACGGTCACATGGCTGCCGATAAAACCGGCACCACCGGAAACAAGAACAGTTTTTTTCATGACTATTGGTTTTTGTTGCGTTGCTTTTTCTGTGCCTTTTCCTGCTCTTTCAGCAGGTACTTCTCAAAGAGGGCACGCTCTTTCTGCGCCTTCTTTTCCTGTTTGCGCAGCAGCTTCAATTTACGGGCGCGTTCCCTATCCAGCTTGCGCTGGGCCTTGGCCTGCTGCTTCTCTTCATATTTGCGGTCCTGCTCGGCCCATTTGGCCTCCAGGGCGGCCTGGCGTGCCGCTTTCTGCTTCTCCTTCTCGGCCTTTTTCTTCTTCTTTTCGGCCTCCTTCCTGGCTTTTTCCATGGCTTTCAGTTCCTGGGGAGTAGGAGGGGGCGGGACGCCCAGGGAATCGGCTGCGGGTTTGTGCACTTCGCGGGCCGATGCCAGGCTGTCGGGGACGGCCTTCGGGGTGTCGGCCGGTGCCGGGAGGGGGGCGGCGAGGGTATCGGCGGGCGCAGGGAGGATATCGGCCTTTACGGTATCGGCCTGCTGTGCAAGGGCCAGGGAATCCTTCCGATGCTGTTCCAGCCGCTGGCGGATCACCTCCAGGGAATCTCGGATGGCGATGTCTCGGTATACCTTATTGATATAGCCGGGGAAGTAGAGTTCCGTCTGCTTGAAGTCGGCGTGGGGCCTGGCCAGGTAAGAGGTGCGTTCACTGGGCCGGGGAACCAGCGAAGTGACATCGGCCGGGGAAGACGGCCTGCGCTCCGGTTCCCAGCGGAATCCTTTGAGCTGTTTGTCGTCCTGGGCCAGCTGCACGGTAGGGTAGCCGTCGTTCTTGGGATTGTCGTAATAGTACATGCGCTCAATCTCGTTGTCCTTGAACGTGGCGTAAATCATCTTGGTCTCCACCTTGTTCACCGTGGCCAGGGCTCCTTTCTCTTCCAGGAAGAAAAGGGAAGCCGCACCGCCCAGGGCGTCGAAGCGGGTGAGGGCGGTGGTGGAGTCGAAGTAGGCCACCATCTCGGCGCCGCGGATCTGGTCAAAGGCGCCCGGGGCTTCCTGGATGGTGATGAAGGCATTGGACAGCAGGTGGGCTTTCTGCATCTGCCTGTCCTTGATAACCATATAGATACTGTCCCCTGCGTATTGCCGGTTGCCCTCATTGTAGAAGATGGGGGTCTGGTACAGGCGCACCAGGGAATCCAGGTCTGTATAGGTGAGGGAGTCGCTGGACATCTGGAGGTCCCGGCGGAACAGCCGCACGTGCTTGGAGCCCCAAACAAAGGCAATCTTGGTGGTGTCCTTGGGCGGGGCCTTCTTGGCGGTGGAGTCCCTTCGGGTGTGCAGGGTATCCCGGACGGCGCCCAGCGTATCGGCGGCGGCCGACAGGCTGTCCGGTGCGGCCTTCAGGGTATCGGCGGCTGGCTTGGGCGTTTCCGGCTTGGGTGCTTCGGATTTGGGCGTCTGAGCCTTTGGCGTTTCCTGTTTGGGCTTCGGCGGGGCCTGCGGCGGGCGGTTAGGGTCGTTCTGCGCGGCTTCTTCAGCAGCCTTGGCAGCAGCTTCGGCCGCCTTTTTCCGGTACTCCATCACGGGGTCTCCGGCAATGTCTTTCAGGCGTTTTTCCGAGGCCTTTACCCAGCCGTCGGGGATATCGCATTTTTTGATGGTGCGGTACAGCAGCACGTCTCCGCCTACATACAGGGTGTCCAGCCGTCCGGTCTTTGCATTCTCGTCCACCGACATGATGGCGGGTTCCCTGGTCATGCGCACCTGGTTCAGGGAGTCCTGGTATTCGAACCGTCCCGCCAGGGCATACACGTCGCGGGTGGTGTCCATCAGTTCCACGTGCCCCATCATTTCCACGTCGTTGGGAACGCGGTGGTAGTACAGGCTGTCGGACCATGTCTCCTTGTCCTGGGTGAGCACGTGCACCTGCCGGCGGAAAAAATACAGCTCCTCTTCCCGGTTGTACCAGCCGTCATTGGCGCTGAGCATCTTGTCGTCCTGCCACATGTCGGTGCCGTAGCCAAAGTAGGCGGTGGAAAGGTCGCTGCGGTATTCCAGGCGGGATGTTTTCACGAAGGTGGTGTCCATGTACATGTTCACCTGGTCGTTGAACACAAACAGGTGGGCCTTGGAGTCGTAGGTGCCGTACAGGCTTTCAATCACCTGCCCGTCTTTGTCCCGCATGGCGGCGCCGTCCTGGAAAATGGCCACGGAATCCTTGGTGTTGTAGTCCAGGTAGCGGGTGCGAAGGGTATTCTTTTCCTTGTCTTCCAGCTGCACCAGGCTGCCGCGGAACTTGGCCATATCCTCGTCCACCACGTACTGCAGGGTCTCGCTGGTGAGCTGTGTCTGGTCCTGGATGATGCGCACGTGCCCCACGGCGTCGATGATGTTGGTACTCACGTTCCAGAGGGCGGTGTCGCACAGGAGATAGGTGTTGTTGTGGAAGAATTTGGCCGGGCCCACCACTTTTCGGAAGTCCTGGCCGTCCTTTTCAAAAAGCTCGGCGCTCTGGGCGCTGATGAGCTGCACTTTGTCCTGGCCCTTTAACGGCAACGCCGCCACTGTCAGGGACAGCAGCAGCGCAGTACAGATATGGGCCCGGACTATATGCACTATTTCTTTTTATTCCAGTCTTCCCGGGAGAATTCACATTCGGCGAACATCGGGTCTATGACGATGTACGTAGTTTTGATTTTTTCGGAGAGGAAATTGCTGATGGCTTCCTGCTGTTTCTGCTGCTGTACTTTGTCCAGAATCTGGGCGTAGTCGTTCTCGAAGGTGGCGGTGTGGGCGGGGAGGATCTTGTCCACGCGGATGATCTTGTAAACCAGGTTGCCGCTCCGGCCCTGCAGGTAGCCCTCGTTGTCGGCCGATTCCACAGGCTCCGAAATCTCTCCCACCTTCAAATCCTTGATGGCGGCGTAATCGGCCGGCTTCAGCTGGTCGATCTCAAAGTAGGCCGATCCGGTGGAGGGGTCGGCCATCTGGCCGCCGTTGGTGCGGGTGGCCAGGTCCTCGGAGAAGAAGCGGGCCGCCAGTTCAAAGGTGATTTCCTCTTCCTGGATCTTGGTTTTGAGGCTGTCCAGACGGGAGAAGGCCTTTTCCCGGTCTTCGGTGGTGTACTGGGGTTTCAGCAGGATGTGGCGGGCATTGAACATGTCGCCTTTTTTCTCGATTACCTCAATGATATGGAAGCCGTCGGGGGTTTCCACAATCTGGGAAATGGTGCCGGGACGCAGCGCCATGGCGGCATCGGAGAAGGCCGGCCAGAAGATGGACTTGGAGGCCATACCCAGCTCTCCTCCGCGGCGGGCACTGCCCGGATCCTCGGAATAGATACGGGCCAGGGTGGCGAACTTCTCTCCGTTCATGATACGTTCGCGCAGGCTCAGCAGTTTTTCCTTGACGGCAACGGCGGCGCTTTCCCGGTCCGGATAGACGCAAATCTGGCTCAGCTGGTATTTCACGGGCACCACCGGCAGGTCTTCGGGCTCCGTGGCGTCGATGTATTTCTGGACATCATACGGGGTCACTTCGGCAATCTTGGAGGCGATCTCGCTTTGCTCGTTCATGGTAAGGCTCTGTTCCTCAAGGGTTTTCTGCCATTCCTGACGCAGTTTGTACAGGGGCTTGCCGAAGTATTTTTCCATTTCTTCGTCACCGCCCAGCTGCGTGCGGAACCAGTCTATGCGCTGGTCCAGGTTGCTGCTTACCATCTCGTTGTTTACGGTGAGGGAGTCAATGCGGGCCTGCATGAGGAACAACTTGGATTCCATCATGCTTTCCAGGAGCTCGCAGCGGATGTCACGGTCCGACGAAGCGCCGTTCATGCGCATCTGCTGAACTTCCGATTCCAGGTCCGAAATCAGGATGGTTTCCCCACCCACCACGGCGATGGTTTTGTCCACCACGCCGTTCTTGTATTTCTGGGCGCTCAGGCTGATGCAGGTCAGAAGGGCCGCGGCCGTAAGGATAATATGCTTCATACAGCTAGTAAATTACAAATTTTTTGGTGCGGAGGGCATCTTCCAGCAGGTCTTCCTCCAAGTTTTTCTCCAGTTTATGTTTGCGGTTGCTCAGGATCAGGTCCCGGATGCGCTCCGTTACGTATTCCACGGGGGCGGGCTTGCCATCGGGCACCATTTCCACGATATAGGCGATGCGCAGGTTGCCGCTGCCGTCGTCCACCTCGGCGAACTGTTTTTTGATGGAGCCGATCAGGGTGCGGTAATCCGTTCCCAATTCCTGTGCCAGAGTGATGGCGTCCATCCAGGTATCGGCTGCATCGGCGTATTTGTGGGCGGCATAGGCGCCCAGGCTGTCGGCCTCCATCACTTCCATCTCGTCTTCCGACGACATCTTCTGCTTCAGGGTCTTGAGGCTGCGGGCATCGGCCGATATAATCATGTAGCGGGCCTTGATGAGGGGTCGCTCCAGGCGGAAACGGTCCTGGTTGGCCATGTAATAGCGCTGGATTTCCTCATCGGTGATAAGGGTGTCCAGGCGTTGGTTGATGTACAGTTGCTCGTAGCGGTATTTCAGGAGGGTGCGCCGATATTCTTCCAGTTCTACGCTCACGTCTTTGTCGGTTTCCGAAAGCTGTTCTTCGGCCATGTCCAGCAGGAGCAGGTCCTCGGCCCAGGCGTTGATGTAGCGGGTGGCGAGGCTGGCACTGTCTTCGGGGCTTACGCCGGTGGGAATGTAGCTCTGCAGCTGATTGTCGTACAACTTGTGGTTGCCCACTTTGGCCACTACCTCTCCGCGGAACAGCTCAGCCGCGGTGTCCGTAAGCTGGCGGCCCAGCTTGCACGAGACGGCCAGCAGGGCGAACAACAGGATATACAGCGCTTTTCTCATATAGTCTACAAAGATAGCAAAAATTCAAGAAACCCTATCAGGACAGCCCGTACTTCCGCGGTCTTGGCGGTGGCGTTGTTGGTGAGGACCGAAAAGGTGAGCCGGGGGTTTCCGCCGGCATCCAGGATGTATCCGGAATAGCACAGCACGCCGTCCATGCTGCCGCTTTTCATGCGGATGCGTTCTCCGCCCTGGATCCTCACCACGCTCAGCGTCCTCCCCTGTCCGGGGGCGGGAAGCGAAGCCAGGAAGGCGGGGAAAGCCGGGCTCTTGCGCATGGCCTGGAGGTAATCCGTGAGCCATCGGGCCGATAGATAGTTCATCCGGGAAAGGCCGCTGCCGTCGGCCAGGCGGATACCGTCCCCGGGCATGCCCAGGTCCAGTATGACGTCCCGGATGGCCACCAGACAACTGTCGTAGGTGGCATTGGTGGTGGCGGCTTCTCCCATGGCGCGCAGGAAGGCTTCTGCATAGAAATTGTCGCTTTCCCAATTGGTTACGCGGGCGATGTCGCTGAGTTTCGGGGATTCGGTGTATCCTATCTCCACGGGCTTGCCCGCGGGCTCGGCCGGTACGAAATCCGGCCCTCTCAGCCGGCCGCTGCGGTCGATATCGGCATAACCGCCCGTCACTTCCCAGCCGGTTTCCTTCAGGTTTTTCCAGAAATAATAGGCGCAGGTAAGGGCCCCGTATTTATTGGCGAAATGCTCTGTCTTGGGCCTTCTGTCCAGGGCAAATGTGCCGCGAAGCTCGGCATAGGGAGCCAGGTCCGTGGTGTACAGGTAGAGGGAATTGCCGCTGCCGGCAGGTCC
>Ga0310690_10003470_pt1 | contig 23614 bp, 13 predicted proteins | sample AusTroGonzalo_MG_2_FD_207661 | JGI IMG/M metagenome (GOLD analysis project Ga0310690, IMG submission 207661) | Bovine rumen microbial communities from tropical cattle in Woodstock, Queensland, Australia - Gonzalo_04 (v2) (version 2) | ecosystem: Host-associated > Mammals > Digestive system >... | reverse complement strand
CAAGTGCTGGAGCAGATTAAGCTCTCGCAGGAATGCGGCACGATTATGGGTTATGCCGACTTCTTCAAGACGGACAAAGACTCCGCCTGCACGCTCTTCCTCAACGAACTTGGCAACCGAATCGTCTATGCCGAAGCAAATCCAGAAGGTCGTATGCGCCTGAAGGAGAAATCGCTCATAGGCGGAGAATGGACTATGGAACGCCAGTTGACCGGCTTTGAAGAACAGGAGAAGGACAACCTCAACTATCCATTCATGCTCAGCGACGGCATAACGATGTACTATGCTGCCGAATGCGAAGAAAGCATCGGCGGCTACGACATCTTCATGACACGCTATGATGCTGACGAACAGCAGTTTCTCGCTCCCGAGAACATCGGTATGCCCTTCAACTCGCCTGCCAACGACTACCTGATGGTCATCGACGAGTTCCAGCAGTTGGGATGGTTCGTGACCGACCGCAACCAGCATGCCGATACGGTTTGCCTCTATACGTTCATCCCAACAGAGACAAGACGCATCTACAACCAGGAGGAGGTCGGCAAAAAGGAACTGGCTTCGCTGGCTCGCATAGCATCCATCCAGGACACTTGGAAAGACATGAGTGCCGTCTTGGCTGCCAACAAACGTCTCGCCGAAGCAAAGGGCGAGGGCTTGAAGAAGACGAACAGCAAGGGGCCAAATGAATTCTCGTTCATCATCAACGACAGCAAGACCTACAACACCCTCTCGAGCTTCAAGAACCAACAGGCTCAAGAGAAGGCCAAGACTTGGTTTGAGGCGCAAAAGGCTTATGATGCTAAAAGCAGAGAACTGAGTTCGCTTCGCTCCAGGTATGCAGCAATGAACGAGGTTCAACGCGCTCAGATAGCTGCTCAGATACGCCTTACGGAAACCGCCAATGAACGTCTTGCTGCCGACATGCTGACGCTCGAGAAGGACATCCGACGCCTGGAACTAAGCGAAAACTAAGGATTAGAGGAAAACGTAAACCGTACTACATATCATGAATTACGAATCATCAGAGCTAATCATCAACGAAGATGGCAGTATCTTTCATCTTCATGTCAAGCCCGAACAGCTGGCTGACCGCGTCATCCTCGTTGGCGACCCGGGCCGAGTTAACATCGTTGCCAACCATTTCGACACGATAGAATGTGAAATAAACAACCGCGAGTTCCACACAATCACAGGCACATACAAGGGCAAACGCATCACCTGCCTGAGCACAGGCATCGGCTGCGACAATATCGACATAGCGATGAACGAGCTGGATGCACTTGCCAACATCGACTTCAAGAAGCGCGAGGACAAGCCCGAACATCGCACCCTTACGATTGTTCGCATCGGCACCTGCGGCAGCCTACAGCCAGAAGCTCCGATTGGAACCTTCGTTGCCAGCGTCAAGAGCATCGGCTTCGACGGATTGGTTAACTTCTATGAAGGGCGTGACGAAGTTTGCGACCTCGACATGGAAAAGGCTTTCACCCAACACATGAACTGGTGTCCGCAGAAAGGAGCACCCTATGTTGCAACCGCAGACCCCTCTCTCATCGAGCAGGTTGCAGGTAAGGAAATGCTTCGCGGCATCACGATTGCCTGCGGAGGCTTCTATGGTCCTCAAGGAAGATTGATTAGGCTGGGGATTCAAGACCCTAATCAGAACGAGAAGGTTAAGTCTTTCCGCTATCAAACACCTGAAGGTGAGCTGAAGATATGCAACTTCGAGATGGAATCCTCTGCCCTTGCCGGCCTTTCTGCCCTGCTCGGGCATCGTGCCATGACCTGCTGCATGGTGATAGCAAACCGCTATTCCAAAGAGATGAAGACTGAATACAAGAACAGCATCGACGACCTCATCCTGTTGGTTCTCGACCGTATATAAACACTATGAAGACTTCCTTCGAGAGCGATTACAACAACGGAGCGCATCCATTAGTGCTGCAACATCTTATCGAGACAAACGCCTCGCAAAGCCAATCGTATGGTTTCGACGAGTGGAGCGAGCAGGCACGCACCAAGATAAGAGCTGCTTGTGGGTGCCCCGAAGCTGACATCTACTTCCTTGTTGGCGGCACTCAAGCTAATGCAACCGTTATCGATGGGATGCTGGCGACCTACGAAGGCGTGATAGCTGTGCAGACGGCACACATCAATGTCCACGAATCGGGAGCCGTCGAAGCCAGCGGGCACAAGGTCATCACCCTACCCTCGCACGAAGGAAAGATGAGTGCAACGGACTTGGAAGCCTGGCTGAAAGCCTTCAATGCCGACCCGACGCTCGAGCACATGGTCATCCCCAGGATGGTCTATATTACCTTCCCCACAGAACTCGGCAGCGTCTATCGTGCCAAAGAGATAGAAGATATCCTTTCGGTTTGCCGCCGCTACGACCTTCGTCTCTTCATCGACGGAGCACGCTTGGGCTATGGTCTTGCTTCCTCAGAATGCGACTTCGACCTGCCTTGGCTGGCACGACATTGTGATGCCTTCTATATTGGCGGCACAAAGGTCGGGGCTTTATGCGGCGAAGCAGTCGTCTTCCCTCGTGGTAATGCTCCCCGCCACTTCATGAACATCATCAAGCGGCACGGAGCCTTGCTCGCCAAGAGCCGACTCGCAGGCGTTCAGTTCGATGCCTTGTTCACCGATGGGTTGTATTTTAAGATTGCACATCATGCCATCGAGAAAGCCATGCAGATGCGTCAGCTCTTTGCCAATGCATGCATTCCCTTGCGCGACTCCAGTACAAATCAACAGTTCGTAGAGCTTTCCAACCAGCAGATGAAGCAACTCATGGAGCACGTCCTCTTCGAGACTTGGGAGCCAATCGATGACGAACATACCCTGTGCCGCTTCGTAACAAGTTGGGCAACGACAGACGAAGACCTTTCAGCCCTCAAGCAAGCCCTCTCATCTCTATAACTTTTCAACTCTTTACCTTTTCAACCTTTTAATTTGTCAACTTTTAATGAAAGACACTATTTGCGCCCTTGCTACCCCTCCAGGTGGAGCCATTGCCATTGTTCGCCTCAGCGGACCGAATGCTGTTTCCATCACCGACAGCATATTCTCCAAGTCGATTAAGGATGCCGAGGGCTTTACTCTGCACTTCGGGCAAATCATGGACATGGACGGTAAGGAACTCGACGAAGTCCTAGTCTCCGTCTTTCGTGCTCCCCATTCATATACAGGCGAGGACAGTACAGAGATTAGCGTGCATGGCAGTCCCTATATCGTACAGAACCTAATAGAGACGCTTATCTGGAATGGCGCCCGGCAGGCAGAGCCTGGCGAATACACGATGCGAGCCTTCATGAATGGCAAGCTCGACCTGAGTCAGGCAGAAGCTGTTGCCGACCTTATTGCCTCTTCCACACAGGCAACACACCAGATGGCAATGAGCCAGATGCGAGGCAAGTTCAGCCAAGAGCTGGCAGAGCTTCAGGGCGAACTGCTGCATCTCACTTCCCTGTTAGAACTTGAACTCGACTTCAACGACCAGGACGTTGAGTTTGCCAACCGTCAGCGGCTTGCCGAACTGATGGAAAAGATAGAGCTGCATATCAGCCAGTTGGCAGATTCATTCCAAGTGGGAAATTCCATCAAGAACGGCATCCCAGTAGCAATTATCGGAGCACCGAATGTCGGGAAGTCCACCTTGCTTAATGCCCTCGTCGGCGAAGAGCGAGCTATTGTATCAAACATTCAGGGTACGACACGCGACCTCATTGAGGACACCATACAAATTGGCGGCATCACGTTCCGCTTCATAGACACAGCCGGCATTCGCAAGACACAGAACAAACTGGAGCGAATGGGCATTGAACGTTCCATCCAAGCAGCAGAAAGAGCCCAAATCATACTTCTTCTGACAGAAAGCAATGTGCCCTTCCCCGAAATAGAATTCAGAGAAGACCAGACAGTTCTACAGGTCATCAACAAGTGCGACATGTCGCTGCCAAGCAGTTCCTACCTTTACCATCGTCAACCCACAGGCCACCTATTTCACATCTCCGCAGCCAAGGGCGACGGCATAGAAGTCCTTCGTCAGGCATTGGTGCGCGAAGCATCCATGCCTGTCAACTTGGATGAGCATCATGCCGTTGTGACAAACGTCCGCCATTACAACGCACTCAATCAGGCACTTGAAGCCCTTCGCCGCGCAAGACAGACATTCGACGGCCAAATGCCAACCGACCTTGTCGCCGAAGACCTCCGCGGCTGCCTCCACCATCTTGGTGAAATCACCGGCAGCGAAATCACCTCCAATGATGTTCTACATAATATCTTCAAGTCCTTCTGCGTGGGAAAATGATTGAATTATTATTTCTTTCTATTATGTAGCCGTGTGTCTTCCACTGGCTGAGTATATTGGCGATTCCTTCTTTGCTCTTGTTGTTTTGGGTGCTTGTGGAAACGGCTTCGTTGAAGGTGATTCAGTCTCTCAATGACAAATGACGGATGACAGTTTCTATATAAGCCCCTCACCCCCCTAAGAATAGGAAAGAAATTATATTTACATTATTATATAATTAATAATATATATATACTTATATAAATAATAATAAATAAAAAGTATAGAATAGTAGTAGCAGAGCCCTATACCCCCTCATATAGAAACTGTCATTTGTCAACTGTCATGGAAAAGGGGGAATTTGCCTATGCGATGAAAGAGACTTTACAAAATGCTTGCATAATTCAGGGTAAAGGTCGTACCTTCGTATCATGAACAGGAAGGGGAACAAGTGCAGGGGTATCGGCCCGACAACTGCTGTACTTATGGCCGACAACCCAGCAGTTGTTTGCAATAAGTCCAGTAGTTGTTCCCCGTAAGTCCACACATAGAAGAATCTGTAACAATCATATATCATATAAAACTTTGCAGCCATATGGCTAATCTTGTTGCGGGAAGTGGGGATAATAAGCGAGAATTGTCACACCTGATTGAAGAAACGTGCCATGATTTGGAACGCGGTACGTCGCGGAAGCCGACGCGGCACGTCGCACTGGCCAACACGGCACGTCGCGGAAGCCAATGCGGCACGTTATGATACACCCCATTCCCTGAAGCGGGAAGAGGGTATTCTTTCGTTTTTCGTGTTAAGTAAATTCTCATCTCACCTCGAATTCAAGGATACGAGAAAATTTGTAAAGCCGATGTGAATTCCAATAATAAGCCTGCTGGATAAATTAGGAACGAACTTCGGCACGAGAATTCTTTCTTTTAGGGTTATTTTTCTTTTTTTGCTTTATTTAGTAAATAATTAGTATCTTTTTTGTGAACATAAAAGAAATCCTTTTATATTTGCAACAAAATAAAGCTATTATGACACACTCTAAGAATTCCCTGTTTGTTCTCCTCGTACTGCTGCTGACAAGCCTCACCGCAGATGCTCAGGACTTCGACCTTTACTACGCTAAGAACGTTACCGATGCCACACAGTTCAGCGACCTCAAGCTGCTGGACAAGGAACTCACGTGGCGCAAAATGGACAAGGAAGCCATCGACGGAAATCAGGACGAGGTGGCTGCCGTGACAGAAATGCTGCGCTCGACGCGCATGAAAGGACTGGCCGACCAGCAGCAGTTCTGGCGTATGCGCGACCACACGCTGCTCTGCTTCCGTATCAACGACGGCAACGGCACAACCGGCACCTATCAAGTGGAAGTAAACTATGGCACCGATGCCAAAGGCAACGTCCTGCGTCAGTCGCTCACAGCCAGCAGTTACTTCTTTGCCAACATGCCGCTTCAGGAACAGCCCATCATCGTCCGCGTCTGGCGAACCAATCAACCCGACGAATACTACCAGCTTCGCTACTGGGTTTATGACTGGAACGACGAAAACACCTACATCTTCCAGCTCGACCAAAAGCGGCAATCTACCGGCGACACGTACCGTATGCAGTATGTCACCTCCTACGCCAACGAAGAAGGTGAAGCACAGACGGAGACCAACACACTTGAACTTCGTGCCACAGCCTTCCAGAGTTTCCAGTTGCCTGAAGGTCACTCGCTGACAGAACTGTATTTCCTGACAGGCAACACAGCCGAGGGCGACGTGAAGCTCAAAGTAGATGTCTCGAACCTCCATCCCGGCATCGACATCGACAAGAAGTTCAACATTCCCCAGCTCACGCCGACCTTCGTCTTCGACAAGCACGAGCGGCGCGAGATGATGAATTTCAACTGGATGGGAACAGGCCTCTTCGAGAAGTACGACACGCTCTACCTCAAGCTCTTCAACCAGAAGGGACGTATCGTCAACCGCGCCAACATCAACGTCCAGCGCGTGGATGCAAACGGCAACAAGGTGGACGACACATCTCTGCGCTACTTGGGCTACGACGCGTTACGCGAGGAACACCGCATCCTGACATACGGCCATCCCGCCTACATCGAGATAATTGCCTCGGGTTGCCTCCCCACACTCTACCGCTACAAGGGTGCAGCCGAGGCTGACACACGCATCGTCAGCGAAGACCTCTGCTCGGCACGTCTCACCCTCAAGGCGGGAACTGTCAATGCCAACGCCAACAGCATCGCCATCACCGACCAATACCTGCGCTATATGGAGGACGCCTGCATCGTGGCATCACGAAACGGCAAGGACTACAGCATCTGCAACGTGAACGACATCGACCTTGCATCCAAGGCTGCCGTCGATACGCTTGCCTATGCCGAGGATGCCGGTACCGACTACCCCAAGCTCCTCAACAATCAGCCGACCGACCGCTTTGCACAACTCGAGGTGGTGTTCTCCACACCCAAGGGCGGCACCAGCCCCCAATGCAGCATCACAGCCACAGACATCAAGAGCGGCACAAAGCGCACAGGTACAGACCAAGAGGTGCGCGTGGTGTCGGCACAAGAGTTCACGACATTCACACGCGACTACTACTTCCTTCGCCTCTCGCTGGTTGACGTAGTGCCGCGCGGCACCACCTGCAAGCTCCGTCTTTCCACCGAGACAGCCACCTACGACCAGTTCCCGCTTCTTGCCAGCCTCGACATCAATCCCGCTGAACAGAAACAAGCTGCAGAGGAGACATCCAAGAAGGCAACCGACACAGGCGACAGCAGCGAGAATGTAGCCAAAGCCAACGGCGAAGGCGGACTAGGCATACAGTTCCCCGTATCGTTCAAGTTCGAACTCGGCCCCATGAAGATGAAGACAGGTTTCCTTATCGACATGAGGAAACAGACGATGAACATCTTCCTCAGCGGAGCCGTCAACTCCAACATCGACCCCCAAGCAAACGAGGAAGCACTTAGCGAAGCACGCAAAAATGCCAAGAATGTCCAGAACTGGAACTACACCAAGTTCGACGCCTATCCCGACCGTCCTGAAGGTGAGCGCGGCGCAAGCGCAACGGCAAGCTTCACCGAAGCAAAGATTAAATATGATGACTGGGTGAAGAAAGAGTCTGCCAGCATCTTCGACGTCAACTACAACCACGTCGGCTTCTACTATGGCGGCGGTTTCAAGATAGCCGTCCAAGCTCCGCTTACCGACCTTACCCACACACAAATCCAGGAGGCTTCGCTCTTCGTCGATGGCGGAGCAGGTGCTTTCTGGTCGCCCAAGGAACTAACAGGCAAGATAGGAAAGGCATGTGAGCTTCTCGAGAAAGTACATCTGCTGCCCGACATCGGCTTCGTCTTCGATACCAATCTTCGCCTCGAAGGCGGCTTGAAGTCTTTCGACAACAAGATGGCATCCACCATGTCGGCCAAGAATCTTGGTATCTTCACTAATCTCACTTTCAGTACGCGCCTCGGAGCATGGGCAACAATACGCACCCGACAGCATTGCCTGGGCAGTTTCCAGGCAGGTGTGCGTGGCGGCCTCAAAGGTTGTATCCAAGGCGGTGTGGCTGTTCCCCTCGATGCGAGCGACTACGGCTACGGCTGCAACATTATGCTCTTGGGCATTGCCGAGGCCTTCATCGACGTGCGTGCCCTGTTCCTCCACTACTCTGGTTCCATCTATGGGCGCTTGGGTAAACAATGGCTCTTCCCAGACGACCACACCAATCCCTTCCATTCCGAATTCCCCCATTGGCTGTCGTCATCCACCAAGACAAGTACTGTGGCAAGTAGCTACCGTCCTCTGCGGGCTCCTGAGGCCAACTCACTCGGTGCACCACTCATTACCGATGTTGCCATCAATGCCAACCCTCACTTTCTCGACGCTACGCATGTGGTTTATAACAACATGAAGGAAGTAAACGACTACAACGACGACTGCGTGAGCCTGCTCAACACCAGCGACGGCACCACCGAAACCCTCTCCCCCACTACTACCGCAGCCACACAACACATGCGCTCTAAGCGCGGTAGCCACGAGGTTGTTGTCTATCAGCAAATGACACAAGAGGTTGACAACGATGGTGTTACCGATGATAACGTCGTAACGCAGTCTGTCGCCTACCAGCGCCATACACAAATCAGGGCATCCGTACGCAAACCCGACGGCACATGGAAGCAGACCGAGGTAACGCCCGACGACGGCCTCACCGACCAGCTGCCTGTTGTCACCATTCAGGACGACGGCCACGCAGCTTGCATCTACCAGCACGGCACCATGCAACTCATAGACGAGAGCGAGTCGCCCGACTCGGCCTTCAACCACCAGCTTGTCGGCAACCTGCAACTGCGCACGTGGGACGGCAGCACATGGAGCGAACCCACAGACCTCTTCCCCATCGACGGTGACCATCATCCTACGCAGTACGACCTCTTCATGCGCGGCGATACCGTCCTCGTGGGTTACAACATGACCAACGCCGCTCAGGACACTACCATCTTCCGCTACGCCTCCAAGCCGATTGCCTCCAATGAAGTATCCTACGTGGATGAACCCTTGCGGCCCATCAACTTCTTCATGAACCGAGTTGGACACAATGCCGTCATCGCCATGCTCTATGAACGTCCCGATACGACATGCGAAGTCTATATTAAGACGCTTGCTATGGACGGACACGGCGACGGACGCTCGGGTTGCGACCTTGGCCTCTCCCAGAGTTCGCCCTCACGTGTCAAGATTATCTGTGACCGCTCCGACGACAATGCCGACGACTTTGCTGTGCTTTGGACGGAAAGTAACAACATCATCCGCGATGCCACCGAGGGCAACAGCGCCACCGACGACATGATTACCGTGCTCAATGCCTCCCGCGTACATCTGTCGCAGACTCCCACCGTCACTTATCCTCTCACCGTGGGTGCCGAAAGAGACAGCCTCTTCCTCACCGACTTCGACGGTACGCTGAACGATGCATGCATCAATGTCGTCTATACGCTTGCCGAGCCCCAAAGCGGTGCAGCAGTCGTGATGCACAACGAGAAGTATTTCACAAACAGCTTCGAAAGCGATGTCACCTACACCCGCAAGGCTCTGCTTGGCAGCGGCACTCTGCCCGTCAACGTCACCATCCGCAACACTGGCACCTCTGCCATTCAGTCTGCCGACGTCACCATCAACGGCACCACCATCACTATCGACAATTCCTTTGTGCCGCCAATGGTAGAGAAGGTCTTCACCGTCCAGTACCCCATCCCCGAGGACTTCGACGGTTACATCTCCAGCCAGGTCAGCGTCAACTATCAAAACGTGTTCCGCGCCAACCATCATCCTCGCCGCAAAGCCATGAGCTTCCTGCGTCAGGTTCAAACCAAAGAGCAGCGGCTTATCGCCTGCAACGACATCGACTGCAACGTTATCAGCCGCTGCATCGAGAACAACGGTGCCAACACCTTTGTGGTTGAACTCATCGACCGCAGCTCACGAGGCCTCATGCCCGGCACAGGAGTGCTCTTAGGCATATACCCCAACCCGCTTTCTTCGGAAACCATCACCGGTCAGGCACAGACACTGGTGTGTCCCGATGACTTCCACCAGACGGGAGCCGTGCGCAAAGCCTACGCCACGGTCTATGTCAGCGGCATTACCGAACCCATTCCGGCATACATCGTTCCCCACATCGTGGAGACAAAGTCCAACAGTCTCGGAGGAGAAGTAGTGAGCAACATACGCGGCACAGCCAGCGCACCATTCGTCAACCTCTTCCCCTCGCCCGACCCCACACGCATCGTACGTCCCTCACTCGACACCTTGCCTACAGGCCATCGCATCGCCGTCAGCTATGAACCCGGCGGCATACGCCTCAACAATCTCTGCCAAGGCGAAGACATACGACTCTTCAATTATATGGGACAAGCCATCTACGTTGAGAAAGCCCGCTCCACTACCCTCTTCATCCCTCTCGCCGACCATGGTGTATATATTCTCAGTGCCTCAGACGAGGTCTTCAAGTTCAAATACTAATCACCTAACTCATGAAACATAAACTCTATATGCTGATATGCTTGCTGGCTGCAATGCCAGTAGGCAGCTATGCCGTCGATGGCTTCACGGGCCCCACATGGTATGACTACCGCGACAGGACGCTCGTCACCGAAGGCAAAGGCACGCTGCTCAACCCCATCGTCATCGAGACAGCTGAACAACTTGCCCAGCTTGCATATCTTGTCAATGAACAGGGGCAAACCTTCGCGAACAAGGTTGTCGTTCTCGCCAACAACATCGACCTGACAAAAACCGTCAATGGCCAGCGCGTGCAATGGATTCCTATCGGACAAGACTTTTATCTGTTTGAAGGCATGTTCCTCGGCATCGACACACGTGAGACGGATGCCAGCCAATGGAAACGGCACAGCATCAGCGGAATGTATATGAACGTAGAACCTCATTATCCAATTATGCTTGGTCTTTTCGGCTTCGTTAGCGGCTTTATAGGTCATTTAGACATCACTAACGCCTCTGTTACATATACAAGCTACGGCTCATCCAGTTCCGAGAGTCTGATTTCTATACTCTGCGGCTCGATGGACAATAACAACAGCCGCACCTACAGGGAGTCTGTTAGTGGAGCATCGTTCAGCGTTCCCAATAGCATAATGGACGTGGCCGTAAATGGAACCATAACGGCCAATACCCCATCCAATGTGCATATCGGTCCCCTCTCAGCACGCTTTGACGGCCATTCCATCAGCTATTGCTCTGTCAAGGTCACCATCAATGCCAACGACAGAATTGCTAACTGTGGAGGCATCTGTGCCAGCATGATTGGAACCATGCACGACTGTACTGCCGACATCAGCATCACAGGTGGCGACATCGGCAACGTCGGAGCTTTGGTCGGCGTCTGCTCACACTCCCCCACCATCGAAGGCTGCACAGCAACAGGTAGCATCACCGCCGGCGAAGTCTATAGTATAGGCGGCATAGTGGGTCAGACAAGCTACGACACCCACATCAGCGGTTGCGCCAGCGGTGTGGCATTGAACGTTGGCACGCCACACTACGAGGGCACATACACCTATATCGGCGGCATCGCAGGAGTGTTGCCGGCAAGCAAAACCAACCCTTCGGTCATAAAATGCTGCACATACGCCTCCGACATCCAATGCAGCCATGCCGGAGCTGTCGTGGGAGGACTCTGCGGAGAGCTTGATGCCGACAATGGCGAGTACATTACCTCGTCGCTCTTCCTCGGCACTATCAATTCGGCATCTGCCACTGCGGGAGCCATCGTGGGGAATACCGAAGAACCCATGGCAAGTATCTCCAACAGCATCTACGACACCAATCTCTTCAGCGGCCCCCCTGCACCAGGATGCAACAACCACCCTACAGTTTTAGGTCTACCCACAGCAAAGCTTACTTCAGGTAACAGCAGCGACATAACACTTCTGAATACCGACGACAGCGAAAATAACTTCTTCCGCCTCAACACCGGTTTCTATCCGCAGGCAACATGCAACCAGACGCCACCAACCTACGCGACGTTCCAAAGCAACACCGCACTCACCAGCGACATCGCCCGCAAGCTCTTCGGCAACCAGACATCGGTCGAGAACACCGTCGCCCTGCCAGCAGCATGGCTATGCACCGTGCCTGTAACATTCCGCAACGGTGACTGTGCCGACGACTTCGTGGCAACCGTTGCTGCACCCAACCGCTCAACAAGCTGGACTGAGTCGGGACGCACCGTCAATATATCGGCTGACTGCCAATTCCCTAACACAGCCTGCCTTTCCGTAAAAGACAAAACGGCTACAGCCAAGGCCAACGGCTTGTGTCAGCTTACAATCGCCACTACGACGAGGCCGAGCCAGAGATTATTCGACCGTCCGCAACCCATTAGCGGCACACGAAAGATAGGACTCAACGCAACGCCCGACCAAGTATGGAGCGGTACGACCATCGCTACAACCTATGCCGCTGGAAGCGGCACGGCTGAAGACCCGTTCATCATCAAGAACGGTGCCCAGCTGGCACGTGCCATACTCAACAATCAGGAGGGACAGTTCTTCGAACAGATCTGCAACATCACCCTTTGCGAACAAAGGCACGGCGACAATGGGTTGGTAAATGACAACAGCAAGCGATGGTTCGATAGCAACCTGAACAACGTATGGCCTTTGAACCCCAACACCAACTGGAAGGCGAGCTACGACGGTGGCGGTCATTTCATCAGCGGAGCCTTACTCTACAAAGACAACCTGGGACTCTTCGGCAACATCACTGCCAGCGGTTCTGTGGAGAACCTCGCCATTATAGACTCCCACACGAAAAAGGGTGCCGGTCTCTTTGCCGGCAAGATGGACGGACGCATCACCAACTGCATCGCCCAAGGCTCAGCCACAGCTACCCACAACCACGACGATGACCGCAACATGGATTATAGTGGTGGCATTTGCTCCATCGTGGGATACGAAAATGCCGATGCACGTATCGAGGACTGCATCTCGGCTGTCTATTCCGAGAATCAGAACTACACCGACTACACGCCATTCGTAAGTTTGTCTGATGACAATCATGGCAAAGTTGTCAACTGCCTCACCGTGGTACCGATGATACATCAGAATGTAAACTTCCAGAACTCTGGCATCACTGCCTCCGGCAAAAGCTACATCGAAAACTGCTATTGGCTAAAAGGCTACGAAGAGGCAAACACCGGCTACACCCTCGAAGAGCTGACACAGGCACTCACCGCGCGGCAGCGGTGGACGGCTACGCCTGGCTACTTCCCTGCGCTCAAAACCTTTGCCGATACGGACATGGCAAAGCTACTCATCGTACCCTTCCGTACGGACATCGACTACAGCTATTCCGGCGGTGCTTCCGACAACTACCTCATGGGCTTCTGCAAGCACCTGGAGTTTGAGCCTGGTACGGCAACGTGGACAGAGGTAGGAAGAAATAACGATGAATACATCGAGATGGATGCCGACATGGGCATCATTGCCCCAAAGCTTGTTTCCTACGACCCGCAGACTATTTCAGCCACCCCAGCGCATATCCGAGATGTTAGTGGACTTAGGTTCATCGTCGGCACACTCGGTAAATTCCGGCACTTTATTCCTGTGCGCACAAGCCGCGTCAGCATCAATCCCGGCATTACCTTCAAGGACGACAATGCCCGTGATGCCTGCCTTGCTGCCTTCGACAGCGATAGCGACGGAACACTCTCACTCACAGAGCTGAAGGCCGTCACCAACGAAGCAACACTCACAGCTTTCCAGACATCCACAGCACGCGCCATCAGGCGGTTCCCAGAGTTCCGATTCTTCAAGAGCGTCACCATATTGACTTCACAGCTCCGAGGACTGACGAACCTTGAGCAGGTGTCGCTGCCTTACGCTCTCACCACCATCGGCAGCGAAGCCTTCAGTCAGTGCAACAGGCTCAAAACGGTAACTATCCCCTCGAAACTAACGAGCGTAGAACCCTGTGCCTTCTATGGCTCGTCTGTAGATAACATCGCTGTTGACCCGTTCAACACCACGTTCTTTGCCCGCGACGGACTGCTCTTCCAGACCGACGGAATGTTCTACACGCTTGTGGCCTACCCCAACGGACGCTCGGACGAAGACGGTGTGGTCAGCGGTGTGGTCGATGCAATTGCAGAGGGAGCCGTGTATAAGGTTCCTGGCCTGAAGCGACTGTACTTTGACACAGAGGACTACAACACCGTTACCAACCTCATCCCCGGTGGCTTGGTTACCGAGGACGAGGAATCGATGCTTGACGTATATGTCTGTGATGCTACCAGCGATGCATATCTATATGAAGGTTATCTATACGACTACACTTGGTCCGACTATGCGGATGCCAACAAGCTGCATCGCTACTACCCGCTAAAGGTGGGCAATGAAGTGGTCACCAACATCACAGGCGAAGAGAAATGGGCTGCGATGATGTGCATAGGCTTCGACACACAACTGCCCAAGGAACTTATGCCCTTCGTCGTCACAGAGGCCGACCAGGACAAGAACCTTGCCTGCATCAAACAGACCGTTCGGCAAATCCCAAGCGTGACGCCATTGCTCATTCTCGCCGACAGTCCCGGCACCTATCGCCTCATGCCACTGGACGAGCCAGTGCAGCAATGGCCGATGTACCAGAACCGACTTGTTGGCACAGACCGCAACGGCATGCCCATCTACCAGCACACATCGGCACAAGGTAGCATCCTCTCGCCAACAACGGGTACAGACAACGCACTACGGTTCGACTACGACCGCAGGAGGCGCATACCGCCCTACCATGCATACCTGACCTACAATACTGTTGGCATGTCGCTGGAACAAGCACAGCGATGCTACTATGAGGTGGAACTGCTGCTGAACAACATCAGCCTTGCTAACAACGGTGACAATACTGCTACGCTGGATACCTACGACGGCTTTCTTGCCAACGTCAGCCTCAATGGTCGTACGCTCTACAAGGACGACTCATGGAACACGCTCGTCCTGCCCTTCAACCTTACCCTTGCGGACAGTCCGTTGGCAGATGCTGAAGCACGTGAGCTGAGCAGTGCAAGCTTTAGCGGAAGCACGCTTACGCTCAACTTCAGCGACCCCGTCGGCGGACTCACAGCAGGCACACCTTATATCATTAAATGGGCAGGCGACGGAACGGACAACATCGAGAGCCCTGTCTTCAACGGCGTGACCATTAGCAAGGCGGCGCATGATGCAAGCTTCGCTGGCGTCAGCTTCTTGGGCACTTACGACGCTATCCCCTTCACGGCAGAGGACAAGAGCATCCTGTTCATGGGAGCGAACAATACGCTCTACTATCCTGCTGCGGGCATCGCTAACCCTGTCTATCCCACAATCGGTGCCTGCCGCGCTTACTTCAAGCTCTCGGACAGCAATGAGGTGAAAGGGTTTGTGCTGAACTTCGGGGGGAATGATGTGATTGGCATTAAGGACATTAAAGACCTTCGGGACATGAAGGACCAGAAGGATTCTTGGTTCGACATGAATGGCCGCAAGCTTTCAGGCAAACCTACATCGCGTGGCGTATATATCTATAACAGGCGCAAGATTGTTATACCATAACTAAATGACCAAGATGAAAACGCCATACATACAACCGAGAATGATTGCAGTGGAGCTTCACCATAGGTCTGGCATCCTGATAGATGGCAGCGTGCGAGACGTCGATAGCAATGTCCCCATTCAGGGAGGTGGTGCCAGCACGAATGACACAAGCGGGCAGGGTCCTCGCGTGAAGGAAAGCAGTGTCTGGGACGTGGAATGGTAGGACCTCGTTGGCAGGGCTACGACACCAACGGAGCAAGCAGGGCTGCGTTCATTATGACTTATGCGAGAGAGATTCTTGCATATATTTCTGCCGAATGGCTTTCGGGAGCTTTGATGCCACAAGCTTGTAGGATTCACTTATCCATTCCTCAACTTGGGCAGCATCCAATGTCCCGTAATACACATCGCTCCAGTGCTTCTTGTTCCAATGCCAGGCAGGTGTCACAGCAGAGAACTGCTCCCTAAGTTCCTCGTTCCTGTCCGGGGACAGTTTCAGCGCGAGCCTTGGGGCAGAGTTCTTCATGTCATGTTTGCTGCCGCCCAACCAAAGACATACAAATATCTTTCCTTCCAAGCGGAAGGTGATGATGTCATCTCCAAACGGTTGGTCTTCCGTCACGCCGTTGAGTGACAAGGTGTATTCCCGTACCTGTTCGATGTTCATGCCCATTCAAATTTATCTTTGCCCGCACCAAGCTCGAAGTGACACTTGGCGATGCCTAAATCCATATGCGTATAGCCAAATATGGAGAAGCCCCTATTAGCACGAACCAGATGGCGACTGCCTTTCGTGCCGACGTATTCAAACGAGAATTTCTGCTGATTCACCGAGGTGGGAGCAAGCAAAGCGGCTTCAACTCCCTGCCTGAACCAAGAAGGCGTCGCATCACTTGCATTGCTGACCTGGCCGACGGACTTGACTTTATGGCCAGAGCCTTGCGTCTCACCATAGCCAATGGCAATGTAGCAGGCGATTTTCTCGCCTTCGGCAAGCTCATACGTACCTGGCACTTTCGAGTAGCTAAGCCCCACCCAGCAGGTGTTTAGTCCAAGCATCTGGGCAAACAAGACCAAGTGCTCGCCATAGTAACCAACGCGCTCGTCCAGGTCATCTGCCTTTTTTCCAGCCACGACAACATAGTTGCAGACATTACGAAACCTGCCGTACTTGGCAATCGTCCCGAGGAATGCCTTGGGCTCGTTCAGTACCAACTGCATGTGCAAGTGGCCTTCATTGTTCAGTTCCACAATCTTCGCTTCCAACTTTTTGACTATATCCTCAGTCAGCGGCTGCTTCTTGTATGCCCTTACGCTGTGCCGGGCTTCGATAGCTTCGTGTATTGTCATACGAAATTATACTTCACTCAATTCGTTAATCACAGCCTTGCGCTGCCTGAACACCTCGATGGACATCGGTTCTTTGCCATCCTGTTCTGTCTTATACTGATAGAAGGCATTGAGCACACGCATGATTTTACCGGTAGTATGGCCAGCTTCTTTCCTGTAACCTCTGATGGGAGGTGGAGCGATACCCTTGTCTGCTGCATAGAACATCCAATAGGTGCAGAGTGCAATATCCGTCCGATGGAGGCCCATGGCACAAGCTATATAGAAATCGCCTTGGTCAATCTTTTCACAAAAGACAGGAAACTGTTCCACCATATTGGCAATGGTCTCTCGGTCATTATCTATAGGATAGTGGAAATAGTCCACGCCATAGTGACGGCATAGCTCCGGGTATCTGTCGGCAGAATAGTCCTTCCGAAGGTCAATCACCTGCCTGAGTCCTGCCGCCACAACAGCCTTCCAAGCATAGGCCTGCTTGTGCGACGAAATCGTACGCCCTCTGACGCCTCCATATACAGGTGCCAAGTCAGGGATATTAGCCTGTATAATCCTTTCTATGTCAAGCATTTAGCAATATCATCTACAATTCTTCTTTATTTGCTTTCTCGTGATGTCTTCTTATGATTAGAGCACCAATCATCATTATATTCTCTTCACCTCTTCTACGCCCTTAATCTCTGCGACATGAGAAATGATGGTCTGCAACTCATCGTAAGAGTGTACACTGAAATGAATCGTGCAATGAGCGATGCAGTCAGAAGCAGTTGTGCTCAACGAATCGATGGATAGATGGAGCTCATTGGTGATGCAGTTAATCATGTCACTCAGCAGGTGGAAGCGGTCGATGGCAAGTATCTGGATTGACACGGGATAGAGTGCTTCGGGACGCTCCTGGTAGTCAACGGACACAATGAAGTCGCCATGCTGTGATGCCAGACCGATTGCATTGGGACAGTTGCGCTTGTGGACGGTAATTGTGCCGTCTGCCTCCTTGAAGCCGATGACCTCTTCGCCGGGGATGGGCTGGCAGTTGGGGCAGAAATGGAACAGGGGTTTCTCCTGCTTGGCGAAGTATCGTTTCAGGAATCCCTTGGCCTTGTAGGTCAAGACGTGTTCCGTCCACTCCTGCAGCGGGTGGATGTCAGGATTGGGGACTATCTCCACAATGTCGCCTCGGTGCAGCTCTGTCTTGATGGAAGCCAGCTGTCCGTTGATACGGGCATAGTGGGCGTGTTCACCGATATTGCTATGAATCTCAAAGGCAAAGTCCAGTGCCGTAGCACGCTTCGGCAGGTTGATGGGCTTTCCCTGCGGAGTGAAGACCATGATGTCGTCGTTGTAGAAGGTCGTCACCACGTTCTCGATGAAGTCACCTTCCTTCTGATGGAACTCCATGTCCTTCAGTACCGTGCGGAACTTCTCAATCCATCGGCGCACATTGTCCTCGCTTCGCTCTGCCACAACGCCGAGCTGTGAGGCACGAATCATACGCTCGCTGCTGATATGTACCTCCTCCCAACAGCCGAAGTCGCTGAGCAACTGCACATGAAACGACTGATAGCCGTTTTCCTTCGGTGAGTCGATGTAGTTGATGATGCCGCAAGGCTTCTCGTTGAAGGCATTGGTCAGACGGGAATAGATGCGCAGAGCCATGTCCTTCTCCTGCTGCTCATCATCGCAGGAATACATTATCTCCACAAAATGACGGAACGGAATGTGACCGAAGTCATCGCCCGTCTTACGCATCTTGCGCCAGATGCTGTAAGGCGCACGATACATGGTCTTCACCTGAACCTTGATGCCATCGCTCTCGAGCAACTCACAGATTTTGGTGGTGAAGGCATCCAGACGCTCCTGCTGGTGCTCCTTGTCCTTCTGAATCAATTCGGCTATGTACTCATACTCATGCGGGCAACGATAGCGGAAGCTCAGGTTCTCCAACTCAATCTTCACATTATACAATCCGAGACGGTTAGCCAGCGGAGCATAGAAGAAGTCCGTTTCTCCGGCAATCTTCATCTGCTTGTCGGGCCGCATACTGCTCAACGTACGCATATTGTGCAGGCGGTCGGCAAGTTTCACCAGCAGGGCACGGATGTCATAGTGAATAGAATTGAGCATCTGCTTGTAGTTATCCACCTGCTTGGATATTTCGTAATGGCCGGTACTCTTCTTTGTCACGACGCTGACAAGGAAGGCCACATCGTCGCCGAACCGCTGTCGGATGTCATCCATCGTGTAGTCGGTGTCTTCCACCACATCATGCAGGAAAGCGGCAATCACGGGATTTGCACCAAGTTTCAGTTCCTCTGCCACGATTGTTGCCACGGCAATGGGATGGATGATGTAAGGCTCACCCGACTTACGCTTCTGCTCAGCATGGGCTTCACGAGCCAGTTCGTATGCCTCGTGGATTCTTACCAGGTCCTCGGTGGACACTCTCTTTTCCATTTCGGAGAACACCTTCATGACCTTCTCCTCAACAATCGTGCCAGCGAGTGAAGAATCAAACTCGTTTGAATTCTTCCGAGTGCAGCCGATTGAAGGCTTGCCAATCATCATGTCGTAATTCTGCGTCATACCTTTCATCTTTATGTCGTTAAACTTCTGTCTGTTCATCTCTTTATGCTTAGAGAGTGAGCCATGTAACCGTTTTCTATCAGCAAAAATGAAAAATATCTCCCTGACGTTGTTTAGAGGAGTCTTCTGCAATATGTAGTTAGTTGAATGGAATAAGTGCCCGCGATGTCAACGAACTATGTACTTCACCTTTGAGGCATCACGGGGCTTGGCTTCGGGCTGCTCGTCGGGATAGCCGATGGCGATTATATACAGCAGTTTGTAGTCAGCTGGGATGTCGAGCTTGTCGCGGAAGGCTTTGGCTTTCTCGTCAGTCGTGAGGAAGCGTACAGGCCCCGTCTGAATGCAGGTGCCAAGCCCAAGAGACTGAGCAGCCAGCATCATGTTCTCGCCCAGAAGACCTGCATCAAGGTCGAAGTTGCCACTGGCTGGAGCACAGACACAGATGAGGTTCGGTGCATTGCGGCACATACCCTTCACGTCGGCCATCAATTCCTGGTCCTCAACAATGCGAACAGCCCAGTTCTGCCAGTTCCTCGCGCTTGGAGCATTAATGCCGGCAAGTGCCACGATTTCCAGTTTCTCGTGTTCAACAGGCTTGTCAAGATACTTGCGGACCGAGCGACGAGCCATGATGTTGCTCAGCACAGGGTTCGACTTGAAATCACATACATCCTGTGCCGAAAGGGTCAGCACGCCCATCATTGCCATGAGGCAGAAAAACATTCTCTTCATATTATTGTTCATAAAGTTATTCAATGCTCGTTTACGAATGCAAAGTTATGACTTTTTCTTTATTCCATGATATGTCCAACTAATAATAATGAGAAAAAGTCTCATTATTTAACGATTATGATACTTAAACAGCATAAAGGGCAATGAATACCCGAAGAAGTTTGTTGTTTATGGAAATAATGTGTAACTTTGTACGATAATACGTGTAAAGACATTGAAAACAAACAGATATATCAGGTTCATTTGCCTATTGGCGTTGTGGTGTCCGGTGATGATGTCCCAGCAATCACATGCGCTCACGGGTGCCAAGGTATCGAAGAAGCCTCAACGCTTTCACAAGGCTATGCCCGCAGGGAACTATAGCGGGATAACGCCTTTGGGGCATGACCGTTATGCCATCGTGAGCGACAAGTCGGAAGAGGACGGATTCTTCGTGCTGCACATTGCCATCGACAGCATCAAGGGCCGCATTTCCCATTTGGAGAATGAGGGATTCCGCTCCAGCGGTCTGCCCAACAGAGACATAGAAGGCATCTGCTATCGTCCCTCGACGAATACCCTTTTCATTTCTGGCGAACAGGACAATGAGGTGTATGAATACAACCTCGACGGACGGCGGACAGGCTTACGATTAGACATGCCTGCTATCTACAAAAAGGCCGACCGTAACTACGGATTGGAAGCACTCACTTACGACGCTAAGCGCCATCTGTTCTACACGACCAGCGAAAGGCCTTTGAAGGGCGATTCCTTGCTGCGCATCCAAACCTTCGGCGATGACCTGAAGCCCAGAGGCTATTACTTTTATCGCCCTGATGCCCCCATCAGCAAGAAGCATTTCCAGGGTGTGTCGGCCCTTTGTGCGCTCGATGATGGACGACTTTTGGTGATGGAACGTCAGATTCGTGTCCCTCGGCTCAAGCTTGGTACTTCATCAATTACCCGTATCTATGAGATTATGCCATCCGACAATACGTTTCCCGAAAAGCATCTGCTCACAGAGTTTCGTACTCGTTTGTCGCTATTTGGCCGCAAGTTTGCTAATTACGAAGGACTTTGCCAGCCCTCGTCAAAACTGCTTCTGCTGATTGCCGACTCCCAGAACCGCTATAAAGGCATCCTGCGCGACTGGTTCTTGATGATTGACCTGGACGAAAAGGAGGCAACGCCCTAAGGCCGTTTGGAAATGTCCTGAATGACAAGGCCAGCCAAGGTCATGCCGAAGATGGCCGTAACGTGGGCAAGGGAACCGTTTGTCTGCACCTTGTTGAAGCTTTGGCTTCCGTCCTGAAGAGCCTTTCCGAGATTGGGAAGAGGTTGTTCCTCGCTATGGACACAAAGGAACTTACGGGCTGGGAACAGTTTGTTACGCCGCATGGCAGAACGCATAGCAGCTGCCAATGGGTCGCCCTTCACCTTCCAGAACTCCGATACACGAACCTTCGTAGGGTCAATACGGAGGGCTGCACCCATAGAGGAGAAAAGGATAGGCTCCTCCAAACCTCCCCTTAAAGGGGAGGCTTCCTGCCCTGAGTTCTCTCCCTTTAAGGGAGAGTTAGAGAGGGTCTTTATGATTAGACTTATCTTGTCTTTTAGCGAATCAATAGCATCTATGACATAGTCGTAAGTATCAATGTTAAAGTCACTTGCTGTTTCTTCGCTATAGTTTTTCTGCAAGGCAAGAATATCGGCATTGGGGTTTATCTCAAGCAGACGGTTACGCAAGGCTTCGACCTTTGGTTCGCCGATGGTCTTGGTCGTTGCCATCAGCTGACGGTTACAATTGGTGACGCAGACAACATCGCTATCCACCAGCGTGAGATGCTCAATGCCTTCGCGCACAAGACACTCGGCACACCAACTCCCTACTCCACCCACACCAAAGATGATGACACGCTTCTCCCTGATGCGCTCCATCACCTCCGCTCCAAGCAAAAGCTCTGTTCGATTGAAGATGCCGTTTATCATTTGATGATTAACTTTTTGCTTCCTGTTTATCTATTTCATTGCAAAGGTACATTTAATTGCTGAAACTGCAAAACAATTCAATCGATTATTCCAGAACATATCCCCATTCAACGCTGCGGACTATCGAATCTCCGTTTTCCGTGATACAGATAGCAAAAGGACTGTAGAATTTATAAATGTATTCCATAATGTTGAATGTGCGTGCGTACTCGTGATTTGGTACAAAGTTACAGTATTTTCATTAAATTCAAGAAGCGCAGAGTTGATTAGAGTACAAATTTTGTGATTTTGTGTTCTAAATCCCATTAAAGAGGTACTATGGTTGATAGAATACGCAAAAAAATAACTAAATTTGTCACTCGAAAACATAAAAAACACATCTTAAAATGAAAATACTCAAAGGCGAGTTCAAAAAAAACAGAAACGAGAGTGTTAGGCTCCCAGCAATACACCAAGAAGAATGGCGAGGGAAAAGCCGAAGTCTTTGCCAATGCCATCAAACATGACTTCAAGAGCAAGAACCCAACGACAAGATGGAGTGATATAATCGTTTTGAAATAAAAATTAGTATGAAGATGAAATAAATTTTCTCTTATTGAATAAAGTTATAGAATTTATAAATACATTATTTTAGATAATAAATTTATATATATTTGCATCCACTAACGAACACATATAACACATTATGGTATTAAATCGTTTTTTTATTGTTATAGTATTTTTTACTCTCATCATTGGTAGATGTAACGCTCAGCAGCTAAAATTCATGGGCATACCTATATGCTCTGATTTATCAAAGTACGAGGAAGTGCTAAAAACCAAGAAATTCAAAGATAGATACCAAAGTGGAGATCTTGCACATCGTTGTTGGGAAGACGGAGATTTTTGGAAAATTTCAAAATGTGACCTTCATCTTTTTACATCAGCATCAAAAGATGATTTAAGTATGCAGAATAAGGTAACAAGTTTACGGATTAATTTACCTTTTGCTCGATTTAATTATGATATACAAACCTACAAATCCCTTGTTACTGAATTACTTAATGATTTCTGCGAAAAATATGGGAAAAATATAGTGACCGCGAAACGTCATAATGTAGAAACAGGACAAGATGATTTAGATTCGTATAAATGGATTGTTTCAGATGGTGAAGTCGAGGTTATAGTAAACTGGAATGCCGTTTGGGCTGTGGATATAGAATATAAAAGTGCGTACTTGGTAAATAAGATTCGAGAAGCATCAAAATTCAAAGGAGCAGGAATAGATGACTTATAAGTATTATTAATCATCACATAACACCCCCCATATCAACCATTCTTGGACGCTCTAACGCCAAGGCGCGGCCTTAAGCCGCGGAACCTACAGAGTACTCACTTTGGGGGGATTTTTCACATCCGATGCTCCGCGACTCCAATCGCGCCTTTGTGCTAAAGCATCGAAGAACAAGGTATCGAAGGCATCCGTGCCGTCGGTACGGTGTTCGAGCAGGTCTTCTTCTACCTCCGTTCGGGATAAGTTTATTAAAACAACTCATGTTATTTTATTTCTTATCCCGAACTGAGGTATAGAGATTACGTG
>Ga0310690_10003469_pt1 | contig 23617 bp, 24 predicted proteins | sample AusTroGonzalo_MG_2_FD_207661 | JGI IMG/M metagenome (GOLD analysis project Ga0310690, IMG submission 207661) | Bovine rumen microbial communities from tropical cattle in Woodstock, Queensland, Australia - Gonzalo_04 (v2) (version 2) | ecosystem: Host-associated > Mammals > Digestive system >... | reverse complement strand
CAATCACCAGTCGTTTCCTTCACGAGATATGCCTCACTTGACTTAGATCGGCAGTCCCCCATGACAAGACTTTTCTTTCGTCCTACCATCGACCAAAGCCGACCGAAAGGATTACTTGTCCGCCAGGTTAGTCACGCCCAGCCCCTGACTAGCTATGATTCGTGATGCATTTACGGACACATCACTAACCGCGATAAGCCGGATAAGTGACTCGAACACTTGACCTGACGCTTACAAGGCGTCTGCTCTACCAACTGAGCTAATCCGGCGGAGTTGCGAGGCATGCGGGTAGCTAATCCGCTGATTCTCGCATGACGCATGCCGTGGACAATCGGCTTCGACTCGTAATCCGCATGATGCGTCGTCACTCTGGGAGATTCTGTATGCACGGTCTCCCCGTGCTCAACCTCGATACCCCATAAAGCGGTCTGGCATTTTTCCAGTTGCCAGTTCTGTATGGCATATGCGATGTCCAATCCGCATAGCAGCCACAGTATATATTGCTCGGTGTCCAGCTCTCGCCTTCCATTCTGGACAGTATCCAGCTGTCCGTATAGTTTCACTGCCGAGCGCAGTGTCGTGGCCTCACCGCCAGGAGCCGTAATATGCGCTATCTCAGCATACAGATCCGATACTCAGAGCTCTTTCGAGCAGAGGTACCATTCAGCCCTTTTCAGGGTTAGGAAATCGGCTTGATCCCTTGTCCTCGTCGACTTTCGCCGTTGCGAGCCCCCACGATTGTTTCCGTTTGTCCATTTCGGACTAAACTCAGTGTCTGCAGTTTATACGTTCTGCACAACGGGCTGCATTTCACAAATGTCTCCACCGGGCTGTACCCAGAGTTTCGGCATTGCATCTGCAATCCAGCCATCGAACGGAGCTACAATTTCTTCGACCATTTGACCTTGCGGAGAAATTATCTTAGCAATAACCTCGCCACGCCTAGTCATTTCTCCCAGAGACTTGTAGTAATCCACGACGCCTTCATGATGTGCGAACAACGTCTGAACGCAACAGTTCTGAACCATAGGCTGTCTACGCTCAAACCGTCCTCCACGCTGCACATACGTTTCAAGCGACATTACCAGATTTTGGATAAATTTTACATTCTTGGCAATGATCGTATTGAACTCCGGACAGAATCCCATACCGCCAAGCTCGACGGTAAAACCAATCTTTCCAGATTCTATGGCGTACTTCTTTGCGGTAGCTGTAGCGGATTCGGTAACGATGTAGCAGATGCCCATTGAGTTGGCAAACTTTACATAGTCACCGGCATAGTCGCTGTTGGAAATCAAGATGCTGTTTGCGCAAGCGATTGAATTGTGAACATCAATAACCACGTCACACTCAGCCACTTTCTTCTTTATTGTTTCAATAGCTTCATCAGCATTGAATTCTGGTTCACTGTCATACATGCGGTTCATGTCATTAGTCTTCGGACTAGGTTCCGGAACCTCACGCTGATCTTCCCTCAATGCCGCAGTATTGACTACCAATCCTTCGATCTGGATGGATTCGTGGCTTTCTTGCATGATTAAGTTATGTGCCTTGATAGTTGAAAGAACTGCATTCTGTTCATTACCATGCACGCCACACAGCAACAAGTACTTCATATCAACTCCGATTGGATTACTTGCTGAAAAATTACATTATTTAGCAAGCCATCGAAATGATTACTGCAAACTTTCCGTCACCAGCAGAAATTTTGCCGTCGACATACGATTCGCAGAAATTCACGGTTTCACTGCTTCCGCAAACGTAAGCCCGGTCGTACATCTCAAGTTCTTCCTGGTTGACCGTTGGAAATTCCTTCAAGATATCTTCAACGGACTTTTCCATGAACAGCATGTCCATAATCTTTCGTGCAGTATCCTTGTCGATGGTCTTTGCAACTTGTTCGAACTTCGGATACATTTCCTTGAAGTAGGTATCGTCATCGATTATTTCGTACAAGCCGACTTCGTTGCTATCTGAATCACCACGACGGATCCTGTGGCACGGATAAACATTACGCCGTTCATTCCACTTCTTGTCGAACTGTGCGAGCTGTTCCTCGTTCATGACGGTCATGACGTGGCACGAGCTCGAATTGGTTTCGAATACATTCATTCGTATAGTACGCATTAGCTATCACTCCAGATGTGGCTAGTGGAGTTGTACACGACCGCGACAGCTGCGTTGTACATCGCCACATTCGCCTTGTAATCTTCTTCCTTGATGGGTTCCATGATCTTTTCGATACCCGGCAGCTTGGAGTCTGGGCCGACTTCTTGCGCCATTGACTGTAAGAATTCTTCAAGACCATAACCACTCTGCAATGAGCTGATCGCATAGTATGTCTGGTCTGCTTCGCCGCAGCTAATGCCAGAACCGTCTTCCTTGAATTCGACAAAGCCAGCCCAGATCAACTTGATACTGTTGACGTGCGGCAGACCGCGCATGGAGTAGACGATGTTGATCCAGCGAAGCAAGTCAACCTGGTCGTCACCGTTCGGCGACCATGACCATCCAGTCAGCTTCTCACCGCCGTTGATATACATTAGCGCGAGGATCAAGTAGTCATTGAAAGTCTTGAATCCGTCATACCATTCCTTGGTAATCGGCAGTTCGATCTGAATAGTGCCATCCTTGTCAGGCAGCGGGAATTCTTCGATCGGTCTGAGTTCAGTACCCAGCGTGACCGAATGGCAGCTACTTGAGTTTGTTTCAAAAACTTGGTTTCTTACGGTAATCATTGGGTTGTGTCCTTTTGGTTTGTTTGTAGTATCCACGGCTGGAGTCGAACCAGCGAACATCGCTTTAGGAGAGCGAGGCCATTCCAGCTTGACGACGTGGACAAATGCGTCCGGCCAGGGTCGAACTGGCAAAACCTTCGCCTTCGGAGAGCGACGCTCTAGTCCATTGAGCTACGGACGCTAACAGTCTTGAAAGTGGCCGTGTGTGCGCATGGCGAGAGCTGCCGCAGCATAGTTGAGATTCTTGTCGCCCGGATAATTTGGCGTGTACAGCGTGACCAGTCTGAGAGCGACGTTGTTGTCCTTCACAGACCAAGCAAGTCGGTTGATCACGTCATCTATGCCCCATTCCATGGTAGACAGCTCCGTATAGCAGCCGCCCCACAGAGCGATGGTATTTCGGCCCAGTTCGACGCCGAGATAGTTCTTGTTAGGCGGCTCGAACGAAATCTCGTCAACGCCAGTAATGCCAGCCATCTTGTACGCCGTCGTAATCAAGTAATGAAGCTTGTTAAGGTCTCCCCCGGTCATACGGAACAAGTTCTCGTATCCATTGCCCTTGAGCGACGCAAGGACAATGTACTGAACCAAGGACACGAAGTCCTTCGTTTCATTCAAGTCATCGGCGTTTCCGATCAGCGGAATGTGTACCATTCCAGCATCATCCGGAACCGGGAATTCCTCGATATCGCGCATGCCGTCTTCGACGGTCAAGCAATGTTCCGAACTGGAGTTCGTCTCGAATACGGTCGGTCGTACAGTAAACATGGTTATTTCCTCTTTTGTGTAATCAGCTTGATAAGTCCGTTCGTCGCATAGAGCCTATCGTTGATTTCGTGCTTTCGTATGTCGGCCATTCGTTCGGTAAGCTCATCCCAATTCACTGGGGTAGAATCATCGATCTCGTTATTGACCCACTTGACGGCTGCTTTAAGCTTATTGTCTAAGCCATTGTTCCGCTTGTCGATCGGACTGACGTAGACATTGATCACAGCGCCAACACTCGTATCAGGCAAGTCGCTGGAATTCTTTTCACGACGGCTGAATTCAATATAATACGGCTTGATAACTACACTGCCATCGCCGACGTCGAGTACACGGAAGAACGTATATCGATCGTTCCACTTATCTTTTTTATGGTACAGCGTTCCGTTGAGGCTAAGCAATTTTTCCGCCGCGTTCTGCGGAGTCACTTGGGTAAGCTTTCCGCCAATCGTCGGCTTTTGGCACAACATGGCCATGCGGATAGCATTGTCGGCAAGGTCATAGCCATAGATGCTCTTGTCGATAATTTCCTTGATTTCTTTCGGGTCACTGATGACTCGCATCGTGCCCTTTTTAACCATATCCAAGACTTCTTTCGCATCAGTGTAGGATCCGTTGGCGCATCCATACGGATTGTTCTTGGCCACTTGTGGCAAGCTGAAAGGACGGTTAATAACAAGCCAGTCGGATTTGAATTTGACACAATTTCCGTCCCTTTTCACACGGACATTGATGAAGTATTCGTCTTCGCAAAACATCAATGCGCCATTCAACGATTTCGCCAATTCGTCGATGTCGGCGTCGTCATACTCTTTCATCAGCGACTTCAATTTCTTTATCTGGGACTCCAGATCCTTGATCTGTTCTTGTGTTTGCTTTCTCGATGGCATGTTCTACCTCATAATAAAAAAGACCGAGCTGATCGGTGCTCCGTCTACGACGAATGGCAAGTTTCTCTGGTCGACTTGTTATTTCTTGCTCGCGGTAAATGATGTGTCCGGTGGCCACCAGCACACCAACTCACTTAGCAGTCTCCCACATCAACCATCATGGGATGCAACCAGCTCGATTTAAATTTTAATAATGGACGAGGTCAGGGTTGAACTGACAAACCGCCGGGTTATGAGTCCGGTGCTCTAACCATTGAGCTACTCGTCCAAAAGGAATCGGCGTCCGACATATAGCAGTCGGTTATTGCTTTACAGTCGCATGGCCTACCGAACATCATCAACCATGCATCTAACATTCCCGAACGAAATCGGTTAGTCATCTACGTCGATACAGGCGGATATTCTGTCGCAGAACTATCACGTTGCGGAAACCTATACGCTGCTCCGAGTCTAACGGATCTTCTTCCGCTTACGATCGACGCTTTTCAAACTTGTTCGCCGAGATTTGCGCAAGCCCTCTCGGCGGGAATCACTCTGGGTAATCACTCCCAGTTCGGCAAATTCTTCACTCGCCACAGCGCTTTCCAATCACTGCCGGAACGTCCTTAAGACCCTACGCCACTGTTCCGATGCGACATGCCGTGCCATAACCCGTCAGCACGGTAACGGTGCATTACTTACCGCCGATTACGCGGCTTTTATACAGACCATGACGTTAACCGCAGTCATGGATACGGTGTCGGTTCCGTACTGTATATGCCCAGTTATTTCACTGGCAGCTGCGAACCTACAAGTTGAGCGCGGTCTATAGGAACCGTCGAGTGTTCGAGCTTTCCAATGACCTTTTTAGTTCCGTCTGGAAAGTACTTGATAATTTTGTCGCCTTCGGATCCGCACACTGGTAAGCCAGCCGCGAATGCCTTCTTGACAGCTTCAACGCCAGCTTCTGACACTATGCGCTGGAATTCATCATGCGGCAATTCTTCGATTTCGACCATAGATACCTCACAAAATTGGTGCGGAGTTTTCTTGCCGCCTATTCCGGACTGGCGACTAGCAGCAGAACGATACGTATGCTCATTTCCGTTCACTCCGCAAGCTTCATTTTTTGTACCACAGTGGAGCCTCTCGGCTCAATAAAGGGTAGAGATCATTCACAAAGCTTTCACGTGAACTGCTGCAGATTATTTTAGTCGGAGTAGCGTGATTCGAACACGCGACCCTTGGAACCCAAATCCAATGCTCTACCAGGCTGAGCTACACTCCGAAAACCCTCACTGGTTCGCCGCCCAAACCAAAAACGGCATTTATAGACATCCCAGAAGAGATTTTGTCTTTACGTCTGGTATCTTGAGGAGCTTTCTTCCCAGACAACCATCCTTGCTACGCCGAGGTAGAATTGCGTAGTAGAATGGATACCCAACTATTTAATTCATTGGTTCGCTTTCGAACTTGTTTTCAAGTCCTTCAAACGCTGCGATGTAAGTCAAGAAGTGTTCAGACCAGCCGGAAATCTCGGCAGTCCAAACTCCACGGTAGTTGATGCCGCGCTCCTCAGCGCTTACGTCACAGATGTAGTTGTACTTGCCGAACGGATTCGGAGTCTGCTTAGACGGCCAATCGCAGTCTTGAGAGTCCGAGAACACAATGATTCGATCGAACTCGTCGTTCTTGAAATGATCACGAGACCATTCAAGTACCTGTCGAGTGAAGATACCGCCACCGCCGACATTGCAACGATCGACCACTTGAGCCATGGAGAACCCACGCGGCGGACAGTCGACAGCGACAGATGCATGAACCTTCCTCCAGTCGTCACCAGCGGTTACGACCAAGCTGAAGTCTTCACACACGTTCGAGGCCAACATAGCCATCGCGCAAGCAACGTCCAAACGAGTGAACCCGCTCTTGCTGGAGATCGCACGATCCATGGAACCAGACTTGTCCAAGATGAACAAGGTCTTACCCGGAAGCTTCGGCAAGTGCTTGTAGGACGAGATCATCGCGTCTTCGATTTCGCGAGTATAGCCAGAGGCCATCTTCGCTGCCTTGATATAGTCGAGCGGCAAGAGCATGCTTCCCTTGAGGTTCTTCAAACCTTCCTCAACAACACTGCGCTTCACCTTGTTGTTCACAAAGTTAGCCATGTTGCGCAAGAACGCAAGACCACCGAGACGCTTTTCCTGGATGAGTCGAGTCCATTCGTCAGCCTTCTTGTCTGCGGAAACAGCGGAAATAGCTACTTCCCACGTATCCGGAGTCTTCAAGGTACGTTCCTTGATGCGCTTGAACAATGCAGATTCCGCTTCGTCACGAGGAGTCGGATGCACCATGCGGATCACGTCGCGGAGCTTGATCACTGCGTCACGGTCATACTTGGCGAACTGGTACTCGTCAAAGTTGTGGAACGCTTCAGCAAGACCACGCTTTACGCAATTTGCCAGCGGGTGCTTCTTGTCCTTCCAGTAGATTGCCAAGAAATCACAAAGCATGTCTGCACGTGTAATGATCCTCGGAAGGATATCCTTCACGTACACCTTATGAGAATCGTACTTCGTCATTTCAGCTGCAATAAACAGCGGAGTATGACGCAACTTCTGCTTCTCACGGCATTCAACCGCAAGCTTTGCAACATCCTCTGCATTACACTTCGGAATGAGCGTTTTGATCTGGTCAGCCACCGATTCGCCGTCGGCGTATGCAATATCTTCCCAGAGTAAGTTGGCGAGTACGAGTCTACGAAGCATGTCAATGTCAGACTGCTTCGCTGCATAAGCACCGGTCCCGCCAGCAAGACGGACGTCTTTGTCCATCGAATTGCCCTTTGTGGACGGATTTAATTTAGACATGTTTGTTTTCCTTTTTTAGATGTTAAAAAGAACCAGAGAATTAGCGAACAAGGAAATTTTTTCGTTGCTCTACCAGGCTGAGCTATTCGCCGCATATTAGCTAGGCGGCGAAGCCGGATTCGAACCGACGACCCACGGCATCCATTGCGAAGTATCCCTATTCTGTCACTGCTGGTTCACATTAAACTCAAAAATGCTGTAGGATTATCGACACGAGACTATTGTCCGACATCTCTGTCGGTTTGATGGATTTGAACCATCTATCATTGTCATCTAAGCAACTATGAATTATCCGAAGTAACTCATGTCTTCACTGACAGCAAATTTTATACTTAATAAATGCCTATGGAATTGGCGACCAAAGTGTTTTTAGCGCTCTACCAATTGAGCTACGCACCACCTTACGGATAGCACGGTTGAACTCGAATCAACAACCACTCGATTAACAGTCGATGCATCTCTAGTCTGTCACCGATAGGCATTAATTAAGTACAAAATCAAAAAATGACGGAAGAATAAGCCGAACAAAGCTTTTTAAGATCCTAGACCACTAGACGACGTCGGAGTAATTTTGAACTTATACCGACGGCTGGATTCGAACCAACGTTCTTCGTTTATGCGTACGAGGAAACTCTATTCTATCACTGTCCGTCATCTTTAAACTTTTTGGATACAGAAAAATCGCACACGGCTATTGCCGCCCAACGCGGCGTTGAGCTTGCGCTCTAAGGATTCGAACCTTAATTCATTATACGAAGTAACCGTATACTGCACTGGTATCCTAAACTCTCAAAAACTTTACCCCGGTTTTAAATCACCCTAAGACCGGAAACTTATCCTACACCTACGATTAGGCCGCTCGTTGATGGGACGCACAGTTTGCACGTCGGCTCACGGATTTTACTCCGATGTCGCTTCTACCAATGCGGGGAGCTACGATGCGCACTAGTAACGCCAGCTTTTAAAGGTGGGCCGTTTCTTTAACCGCCAGACTGGCCGTCCATGTTACGTATCCACGTAGGCAATGGCACTCACCTAGCTGGTCTAGGTGCCCAGCGGCTAAAACGTTCCCTCTAAAACCTGATTCAGTGAGTATTCTTTCAAATTTATGTCCGAATTAACGAGTCGGACACCCGGATCGAGTAGCTCTGGTGAACCACGACCGCCAGCCTCGATTTATACGGCTCTAGACAAACCGCCATGCACAAGGCATGGAAATACGTATGCTTTGACATACACATCTTGCTTTGCCAAGGCAAGTCCTCTCGTATAAGAGGAATCCAGTCTCCGCCTTCCCTATTGACTGGATCGAGGGAAACTATGCTACAACGGTTGTCAACCCGTCCCACATAGGCGACCTAGCAATGTAGCTGGAGGACTTCTCCTCACTATTTGACCCATGTGGGCCTACATCGCTGTATTTTTCCGATTTGGCAAAGCCCCATGAACTTCATCGGAAAGCACTCTACCGCTACGAGGAGACCGAAATCGAATCGGCATACCACTGACTTTTAACCGACTCACGTCGAGAGTCAGCCGCTCGGCCTTGTTGGCGTACTCCGCTCACGGCAAACTTTAAAACTCGGCACACTCTTATATTTAACGTCCGCTATGTGCTACGGAGTACCGACTAATAGACGTTGCTATATAACCGCCGTTCATCGCACATCATGACTGGGACTCGAACCGCAATCTCTCTGCTTACTACCAGGGGAGATGCAGAGTATGCTTTCCCACGAACATCGCCATCGTAGTAACTATGACGTTTTATAGAACGTGTCGAGCTTTAGACCACTCGATTGCACCATCATGATAATATTATCCGCAGAGGAATAGGCATACTGAGTATTGTAGTTTGATTGATAGTAAACCGAAGGAACTCAGCACTGCACCGTCTGCGAAACACATCCGACAACATGTCGCACCAAGCGTTTGCACTTGTCCATGTTGTCGTTAAACTCAAAATAGTAGCGGGTCTGGGAGTCTAACCCAGTATCTCAGAGATTATGAGCCTCGAATGGTAAGTACGTTCCACTCACCCGCATCGAAATTTTACCCAGACGGTAAATCACCCGCTATCCGTCGGAACTTTACCTTCGGTCAGCGAATCCGTTTAGTTGGATCCGGCCAGCATGAATTTCATCGTGCCGTAACAATAACGTTGTCCCTACGAACAATTACCGTCTGGGTTTTGCATTCCATCCTTCCATCTAGGAATCGACATCCGGAATCCACCACAGCTATAGTGGCCTTTCAGCTATCTTAGACTTCTGTCGAGAATGCTTGTATTAAATAGCTGTTCCACTTGGACTCGAACCAAGGACAACGCGATTAACAGTCGCGGGCTCTACCAACTGAGCTATGGAACAGTAAGAATCATCCAACTTGTCAATCTTCTCGATAATCTCTCGTATCATCGTGCCAGAAAATATAGCAATAAATTCCAGCCTTGGCAACCCGTATTGGATATTTTTTGTATTTTTTAGAGCTGACGGACGGAGTCGAACCGCCGGTGGAGTATACTCATAGGATTTGCAGTCCTCGCCCTTCGCCACTTGGGCCCACGTCAGCATAGTTAAGGTTGAATACGCTTGTGATGAATTCGGCGACCTTTGCCATGTCCATCGTCTTGGCAACCGTACATCCTTCGCATTCGTAGTCATTCTGGATCCACACGTCGTAAAACGGGCTAGCATCTGTCTCGACAATAATAGATACCGCATTCGTCACTTGTAGATATAGCCGGTTTGTGTGCGCACTCATACGTTCACGGTCGGCATCGATGACATTCCGTACAGATGCCGATTCCATAACGGCATTGGCCAAATCTTCGATCCTAGTATCCTGCATACCTAATCCTTGTATAACTGATACTTCTTGGACAACGTATGACTGATCTCGTCAGACAGCGGCTTGAACCACACGCCTACTCGACAATATCCGTTGCCCTTCTCGTCGACAGCTTCCGGAGTAAGTTCCGTCAAACATGCGTCGTCGATAAAGTCGTAATCTTCGCCTTGGACAAGACCGAGGCCGTCGGCAACTTCCTTGACTTTCATCAAGTGGTTAAGGTTCTTCGCCTCGCAGATAGTCTTCTTGAAGATGCCCTTGATATATTCTTCCATGTCCGCTTTATCCAAACTGAATCGGACTGTGTAATGCTCGTCTCCGTCGAAGTCGGCATGACGTGCGATAAGTCGCGTCCAGTAGCCTTCGGCGCAGTGCGCAACCATCGCGGCAAGCTTGCCAGCAGATAGATTCAAGTCCTTGCGGATAATGAACAAACGTCTCATAGAAACCTCTTGATTAGTACCGACGACCAGACTCGAACTGGCATGGGTTTCCCCCGACGGATTAGAAGTCCGTTGCCATATCCATTTAGGCGACGCCGGTGTATGTTTAGTCCCCGAACAAAGACTCGAACTTTGACTGCCTTTTAACGGCAACTGGATCCTAAGTCCAGCGCGGCTACCATTACGCCATTCGGGGAATTGAGCCGGACAGAGTTGAACTGCCAACATCAAGACTCAAAATCTTGCGTGCTACCAATTGCACCACGGCTCAGTACATCCAACAATATAGTATATTACCGTTTTATAATCAAGTAGTGGGGAACGCGAGAGTCGAACTCGCATACACCTCGCGGTGTGCTGCGCCCTGAACACAGTGTGTATTGCCATTTCCACCAGTTCCCCAATATAGTCGATCTGGTGGGACACGAACCCACAATTCCTTTCGGACGACGCATTTTGAGTGCGTTGCGTATGCTTTCCGCCACAGATCGATAAGTTAGAGTACCTAGCCAGACTCGAACTGGCGATTGTGGTTTGGAAGACCACCTTGTTACCACTACAACATAGGTACTTAGTGCTCCAGGAGAATTCTGCCATCTCGACCCATGCCTTAAAAGGGCATTGCTACTAACTTCTGAGCTACTGGAGCCGATACGACTGAACTTTCTGGCAGTCGTCACCATCATAATCGTTTGGATTTTCGTTTCATAAGTTGTATCTCCTATAGTCTCCCAAGTCGGACTTGAACCGGCACGCTATTACTAGCAAGGGATTTTAAGTCCCCAGTGTCTACCTATTCCACCACAGGGAGCAAGTTATTTAGTCTCGATGGGCAGAGTCGGACTGCCACGCACGTTTGTATATGCAATAGGCTCTCAACCTATTATGTCTACCAGTTCCATCACATCGAGATAGTGATAGAGCACCTATCCGGATTCGAACCGGAGCTCACGCACAGGCAATGCGTTTTGCTACCACTACAACATAGGTGCATATGAATTTGTTAGTTGCCGATGCTCGACTCGAACGAACGATACGATGCTTCAGAGGCATCTGCCTTACCAACTTGGCTAATCGGCAATGTTAGGTTGAACGACCGGCCCCGACCCGGCAACCTCTGGCGTCACAAGCCAGAACTCTACCAATTGAGCTACGTTCAACATGTTAGAGGAGAGAGCCAGGATCGAACTGGCAAGTGAGTTATTAGCCCACGGCGGCTTAGCAAGCCGCTCGCTTACCTATTAGCGTATCTCTCCAAAAATCTTTAGCGGAAGCGGTAGGACTCGAACCCACACGCGAAGTATCCTCCACACGACTGATTTCGAATCAGCGGCCTTACCAGTTAGGTCTACGCTTCCAATAGCGGAAGTGGAAGGGCTCGAACCTTCAAGCAGTTACCCACGCTACCTTTCCAAGGTAGTTCCTTACCAGTTAGGATACACTTCCATAGCTCCGACAGCTCGACTCGAACGAGCGACCTGATCATTACGAATGATCTGCTCTACCAACTGAGCTATGTCGGAATATTAGCGCCTACGGACAGGGTCGAACTGCCGACCTACGGATTACTAAACCGTTGCTCTACCAACTGAGCTACATAGGCAATAGTCAGCGTAAGTGGGAACGATCCACCGACCTCACCGCCCCGAACGGTGCGCTCTACCAGCTGAGCTACACGCTGAAATGATTAGCTCTATCCCCTGGACTCGAACCAGGAACCATTCGGTTAACAGCCGAACGCTCTACCATTGAGCTAGGATAGAATAAGTAGTGGGTTGGGTAGGAGTCGAACCTACAGTGTTTACCCAAAGGGCCCAGATTTACAGTCTGGTGCGACACCACCATCGTCGCGGCCAACCCATAATAATTTATTAGCAGGGACTGAGAGATTCGAACTCCCGACAAACAGTTTTGGAGACTGCCGCTCTACCAGCTGAACTAAATCCCTATAGTACTCGATCTTGGATTCGAACCAAGGTTGTGTCTGCTTGTAGGGCAGATGCCATCGACCAGCTAGGCGAATCGAGTATGTAGCGGGGCCAACGGAATTCGAATCCGTGTTGCTGGCGTGACAAGCCAGTGTTCTAGGCCAACTAAACTATGGCCCCAAATAAAGTAACGTAGTTGCGGAGGCTGGAATTGAACCAGCGACGCACGGATTATGATTCCGTCGCTCTACCACTGAGCTACACCGCAATAAAGATGGCAGCTTTACCTCGAAAGGACTTTTCCGTATTAGCTACCGAAGGTCGCTCCGTCATTTCTATCGCAGACGGATTAGTGCGTTTAGTACCCCACGAAGGACTCGAACCTTCAACCCAAGCATTAAGAGTGCCTTGCTCTACCAATTGAGCCAGTGAGGTATTATAGTGGGCCCTCCTGGATTCGAACCAGAGCTAGGTCGTCGGATTTAGACATCCAGACCATGTAAGTTACCAGCTTACATCTGCATCTCCAATTAAGCTTTCGTTAGGTCGCGATACTTATTCAAGGAAGGTCGTGACTGGTTAGATCACTATCCAAGAATTTTCTGTTGACTTTCTCCTACTCGGCATTTCTGCAGCAGAGTACCCATAAATTTGTTAGTGCCGCCGGGAGGAATCGAACCTCCGACGCGAAGCTCTTCAGGCTTCCGCTCTACCTACTGAGCTACAGCGGCATAATGACTGATCAAGAATCACGAAGGAGATTAACCTTCCACATGGACTGCGCCATCGCCGTCGGGAACATGGAGACCCACGATCAATCAAAGTTAGTCCTCACCCTTGGACTCGAACCAAGAACCTCCGCCTTATCAGAGCGACTATCTAACCAATTGATATAGATGAGGATAGTAGGACTTCCGGGTGTCGATCCCGGTTTTCCGCCGTGAAAGGGCGGTGAACTAGCCAACGTATTCTAAAGTCCCATAAGTAGTCACTGAGAGGATCGAACTCCCGACCTCCGCGTTCGTAGCACGGCGCTCTAAAATCCAGCTGAGCTAAGTGACCATAGTGGATACATATCGGAGTCGAACCGATGTTACCGGCGTGCGGAGCCGGGGTTCTACCATTGAACTAATGACCCAAATAAATTCGTGGATCAATGTCGGGTTCGAACCGACGACCTCCTCGCTGCCAGCGAGGCGCTCTACCAAACTGAGCTAATGACCCAAATAATGGACATACGCATTTCGATTGCGCGACCTCCCACATAGAGTGAGCGCTCTTCCCCTGAGCTAATGCCCTTTGTTTTTGTTTGCGCTTACACCTCTTGCGATGTGCAAGCAAAGTAAATTTGCCGACTTGTCAATCTGCAGACAAGCTTCACGAGCTTGTCTTTTTTAGTGGATACTGACGGGATTCGAACCCGTAAGAACACTCCTTGCAAGGGAGGTGCAATCCCATTCTGCCACAGACCCATATTTCGTTGGTGAATTAAAAAACCCGGTTGCTTTTGTTGCAACCGGGTTCCTCAAACATCAACCTAAAGGAATTCATCGGTGCAACTGCTGCTCATAACCAAAGCCCGTATATGCTGCAAAGAGACGGTCGGCCTTTGGTGCCAACTGACTATTGCGTTCAACGAGTTTAATGTTATGTTGCATCATTTGCATTGTTTTAACCTCTTTGCCTTCAAGTTTAGCAATTATTTTTTTGACTGTCAAGGTTTTTTAGCGATTTTTATTGAATGTTTACAAAATTTTACAAAATTCATTAAAAATCCTATCGATCTTGTGCCAATGCAATTCGTGATTCCGAGTCAAACAGCTCATTGAAAGCGTCAGCAAACTCATCAGTCGGATATGCCTGAACATACTGGTCAATGAGTTTCTTTGTCTTATTGAACTTCACTCGATCGGCAGCAGACAATGCGCCTTGCATATTGATGTTATTACACAAGTCTGATACCATTTCAGCAGCGGCTCTGCCGAATTCACCAGCATCACCACCAACGGAGTCAAACGTTTCGCCGTCATCGGATAGTTCCGGTGCAGAATCGACTTCATTGGATACGTCTATGTTATTCTGAATAGCTTCAGCTGTATTTGACATCATACGCTTAATCATAAATGGATCGGCATGAGATAATTCACCCAAGTTCTTGACAATACGGACTGCGAGTTCAATTTGACCAGTGACATCATCACCATACGGATCAGACGACATCATACCATCGACATCAGAATTACCCATTGAGTAATCCAAATTGGCTTCATCAAATTCTGACGTAGATTCTAGAACACCACGTTGTTTAAGAATAGCTGCGGCAGCCTCTGTGTCTCGGTCACGCATTTCTTGAGCAGTTGGAACTTTCTCCCAACCTTGAGCCGCCCAGCTCGCTGTTTGGCGAGCAATGAATTTATTCAACGCAGCATCTTTAGCCGCTTTTAAATCCAAACCACTTCGTCCAGTTAATTCGTTCTTTGGAGTATGGGAACTAGCATCACGAAAATTACCTAAAACAGTATTCAACGCATCAAGATTTGCCTTCTGTGCAGACAATTTATCAGCGGCAGCATTTCCACGTGCGGAAGATGGCCTAGCAAGCTTTACTTTGACTTTTGGATCACGTTTAACATCTTTTAGCGTCTGAGCAAACGGCGAATTCGGATTATTGTTTACGTATTCATCAATATATTTTGTCATCTGTAAACGGTTATCATAATTCGGCGATGCATATACTGCATTGATTAAACGAGTTAGGCGTTTATTAACGGCATTTAATTCAGCCGTATCATCAAATGATGACATACCAAAATTCGTAGTTCCATCTGGTGCAAATTCACTATTTGCCCTATCGGCAATATCAGCGCATTTGTTTGCTAAATTTACTGCAGCATCCTTCTCTTCCTTAGCCAGCTTGCACAAGCGACTAACAAACAAAGAAATATCAGCATCATTAGTGATTGGAAGATAATCGTCCTTCTTAGCATTGTTCATTTCATCAACTGTGATGTTTGTCTGAACATTTTCCATTCCCTCATCGCCTTCATCACCAAACATCCAAGCGTCTCCAAGTCCACCAACCGATCGATACGTGTTATGATTTAGGCCAGTTTTGTTTTCATTAGAATCAACCACACTAAATTGGTCTGTAACCGAAGAGTCCCCATTCCACAACGAACCAGCATCATTATCCGTCGACGTAGCACTAAAGTCGTTTGGATCATAACCAGCGGCTGCCACATTAGCTTTAAAGCTATTAGAGGTAGTAGCATCACCACGTTTTCTTAATTGCAAGTCATTGCCCCAAACAGAATGAGAGTGGCTACCAATCAATTCATCAGTCGGTAAGATGGCATCGGACTCGGTATCTTCATCTGGATACTGCAAGACTGGCTGATAATTTTCATCGTCATCGTCATCTACTGACGGCACAGTCGGATTTTTTACTGGAGCTGGCTGATTTTGCTGTTGCAGAAATTCACGGTTACCTTTAGAAGCGGCTCTAGGTCTAGCCATTTCCAGAAGTGATTTCATTCCGCAGACGTCGGCAAGTTTCATAATTGCCTCATACTGAGCCGTAGACAAATCCAGTCCGTTGGTAAGATATTCAAGGGTAGTCATATAATCACCTATAAACTTTCCACATAGTTTATCAAGTACCAACAAAAAAGCCTTCATTACTGAAGGCTTTTAAGAAGTTCGGCACATTCGTTCTCTACCGATATCCACCAAGTTTGCATGCCGCCGTCGTCTGCGTATCCGGCGGCGTTAGACATGAACGTCGCATAGTCACGCATTCTAACAAGTTCAGCTTTATTCATCTGGTCAAGTCGCTTGGCCGCTTCTTTTCTATTGATCTTGAATTTACGTTTAATCATGGCCCAAATATAATAAAAAAATGCCTAGTTGTCTAGGCATTTTTTTTAATTTGCTGCACCGCCTCCAGATGGCGCTGAACTTCCACCACCGCCGCCACCAGCGCTATATCCGGCATCACATCCTTGCTGATAGCTACCAGTCAATGACGTAGAACCAGTCTTGACACTGTACCCGCAGTTTGGAACTTGCTCAGTATAAGCCTTTGCGAACTCGACTGTATTGACGTTGTTAGCCGGAGAACGTTTCATCAAGTCCTTGATAAGCTGGTTGGGCTCGGTCTTAATTTGTTGAGGCTTAGTCACCTTCGAGTCGTTTTTAGGCATGGGTTCAGTCAGCATGTTACTTCTGGTGCTTCCCATGCTCGACGTACAGTTACTGGTAGGCTGATGAGTTGGAGCGCCCATAGCGTCAATACCGGGAGTTACGATCTTGTTAGAAAGACCACTTCTTGGATCGACAGTTACTGACCGAATGGAATTCGGCATTACTAGCGGCTTATATAAATTGCCGTGTCTTAGCTGGGTATATAGATTCCCAACTTGTTCCATTACTGGATCCGAATCCTTAACAGATTCTAGGAATGTGACAAACTTATCCATTTACATCGCCAGCAAGTTCTTTGTTTTCATCATTATTAACGGCGTCGTTGAGATTTACAGCGACTTCGTTTTCAGCATTCTGTGTATTTTCGTCGACAGTTTCTTGTTCTTTCTTGGCTTGTGCAAGCTTAGTCATCTGAGCAGCCGCATTTTGAGCTTCGTCAGCAGACATGTTGCTCAAATTTCCGCCAGTAATCGTACCCTTGCCGTCATCAGTGGTGCCAGTCTGATTGTCTTCATACAGAGCCCATAGCTTAATAATCGGACGATAGAGTTCTGGAGATTCTGCAGCTTCGCACAGCTTGGCAACGTCCTTGCAAAAATTCAGTTGGTTTTCAGTCATTTCACTACCACTTGCATCTATAGACACAAGTTTATCAGTGAGACAACTAGAGCGATCACGGAAATACCCAAAACTATCCATACAAGCGGGTCTCGTTTCGGCTTTTCGTTAGCAAGCGTTTCTTCGATATGCGATCCTAGCTGATGCCTAAGACCGTCGATTTCTTCGCTGAGCATATTGATTCTGTTCGAACTATTCCGTTGGGGATTATTCTTCAAGAACTGCAGAACTTCGTCAATGGTACGTTGAGTGGCAATAATCATGTCGCTAGTATCAAGCATCTGGTCACCAACCATCTGAAGAGTGTCCCATATATGGTCGAGTTCTTCCGCAACATCCATGTCGCCCACATCACCGTAAGAATCACCTATGACGTTATCTTCAGCGGACTCTCGCTGTATTGCACGGTTAAGCATTTGGACACCACGTGCAATCTTATCGACGGCATCCTTGTCTCTCTTGTCCATATTGTCGACAAGGTTAAAGTATGTTTCCATGCCGTCAATATAGTTGGCTATCTGCACATCGCTAGCTTCTGACACAGACTGCTGATATCGGTGGACGGAATACTTGCCGCATTCTTGAGACTCAATTAGACTCTTGCCCATCGTAAGGTCGTGAGGCAATTTTGTATCTAATGGATATACGACAACCAATTCATATGACATTCCAATAGCGTCCATAGCATATAAAATGTCATCATTGGCCAGTATGCCTATGTTACCGACATTTTTGGGATCGAGGCTTGCGGCCATCGTAGCCAATGCGTTCGGATTTTCGGCAAGCAAGCTCTTACGGCTAACTTTCGCAATATGAGGCGGAAGACATTTCTGAACGATATCCATAGTCGTCATGACCAGAAAGTCGCTTAACATGCACTGCATGTACTCCTCGTCCATAATAGAAGAAGGAAGATCAAGAATGCTCTTCCTTATAACATAGGCGTCAGCATTTAAAGCGATGAATGCACGGATCATAAATTAACCTCTATTCTTCAGTTCCATTGTCACATATGACAGCTGGTAATTCTGCACGACACCGTTTTTATCTGCGGTACCGATTCCTACCGGATAGAACTCGATACTTCCCGGTGGATTATTCTGCAGCATAAGTTCCAGGCTTTTTCCATATTTGTTCTTGTATATCTGGAAAGTCATGACCAGCTTGCATCCGTCCATGTGGGCGTCGATACACACTGCCATAGCGCGTGCCTTCCACGACTCGTACGGTTTGATTCCATTCTTGTCACGGTCAAGCGGGGCAACTTCTTCAATGGTATACTTTTGTTCTCCAGTAGTAACGCCAAGTATAATACGGTCAGCGAGTTCGGTCGGATAGATATTTCCAGACGGAAGACGCTTACCGATTATGAATACAGTCGCCTCAAATATCTTCGGCGGATCACTTCTTTTTCTGGACATCTTCGATCCACTTGTTAAGAAGTTCTTCCTTGCCCATCGATATTAGCAATGACTCCATAAGCTTCTTTCTTCCAGACCAGTAAGTAGAAATACCCATCAAGAAAAGACGCACACGAGGGCCGATTTCCTTGTCATTGAGAACTGCCATGGCTTCATTGTACATATTGCGGCTACCATTCCAATCTGCGAAAAGCTTCTTCTCGTCAGCCATCATGGTATCGTACAACTTCTGCTGTTCTGGCGTAAATGACTTTATTATGGCATCAACTTCAAACATTTTCAGCCGCCTTTTCTAGTAATGTCTTTGCTTCGTTCGATACATCCAAGCACTTCATGACCTTGTACGTAGGCTGCGCCTCGCTGAACCAGCATAGATAGCAGTTCTTGATTTTAATACCAGTTTCTTCTTCAAAAATCCGTTTGTAGCAGTGAAGCTGCAGCGAATATTCGGCAAGCTTGCATGCTTCCAGATGTCTGCACGGATCCATCAGATGGAACTTTGACGTTGTTTCAAATTTTGTGTTAGTTTTCCAGTCCCAAATTTCAAATGCTTGCGACTTGTTGTTGTAGAAAATCTGGTCTATCATGCCACACACGTTGTATCGAGGACTTCCGATAACAAGCTCAGAACGCACCGGAAACATCTTTCCACGGATATCGGCTAGGAACTGGTCGACCATCGGAGTAATCTGTTTGTACAGCGGAAGGACTGGATCGGTATCGAACGTCATGTTAGGATTCTTTTCAAGATCCTTTGCGAATTCCGCATCCACGATATCCTTCGGATAACGTTGCACCTTGTTCGCAATAGTCATTTCGATATACTTATGAACGGCGGAACCCTTTGCCCTGGCTATTAAGTTTGTACGAGCCCACTGGTCTTGAAGTTCTTCTGGGGTAATTGTTGGGATAGGAAGCCCAGCTTCTTCCGCTTCACGCTTCATTCGTTCAACACTTTCCTTGGATTTCTTGACCGCGTCGAACGGCTCTTTGACGGCGCCAGTAACCTTAGTTACAGACACAGTGCGCTTGCCGTTCAACTTATAGCTGTGCCATTCCTCGTCGAATGAAATATTGCTAAATACGTCTATTTTCTGAAAAAACTCATGCATATTGGCCAATTTGCATTTCAAATTATTTATTACTAAAATTACATTATTAAATTCCAAAGGCAAGTCAGCATGCTAAGTAAAGCCGATATCAGCATGATGTCTTCGCTTCACGGCGTAGACGTCGAAGCTGAAATGCTCATGAAACAAAATAAACAATCAACAAGGAAAACCGACATGAACCTCGTTCAACTTACAAACAAGATTATTACGGGCATTGAACTTCTCGCCGACGAATACAACGCAGTCCCCGGCGCACCAGATTACGACAAGAAGCTTCGCAAGATGTCGAAGATTCTCGCTCGTCCAACCAGCACAATCGACATGGTGTTACGAAAGAACATCGGCGAAGAATGGAAGGCCGTCAAGGCCCACCCTACATACAAGATCAGCAACTTCGGTCGAGTGATCGGTCGCAACGGCAAGGTGCTTTCCACCTATATCGACTGTTACGGTCGTGAGATTGTCGATCCGCAAACCGAGAACGGCAAGCACAAGCATCTTCATATCCGCGCAGCCGTCATCAACGCATTCATCAAGCCGAAGAAGGGCGAACGAGTCAAGTACCTTTACGGTCAGAAGATCAATACAGTGTACAACCTCGGAATTGTTTAACTGTAGTGAGAGAACAAAGAAAGGCGGCCTTGCGGTCGCCTTCCTTTTTGTTTTCATAGAGATTTTAAGCAACTTTCCAGCCGAGGTTCGTGACAAACGTATTGGAAAGATAACTGGTATCCGTATCCTCCGGCATCTTGAGTTCGAGGGACTTCAACACTTCGTCTTTGTGTTCATCGAGAAGCTCGTCAATCTTGTCGTCAATTTCCATACTGATAGCCGATTCTAGGATAGTTTCCTTTGTAGGCTTGAACGAGATAATCTTCCCGTTCTTGTCCTTTTCCTTGCGCCAGTGTTCCGGATAGGATTTCTTTACACGAGGCGTGATGATTTTGAGAAGGACATCGCTGATTTCGTAACTAGGCTCGTATGTAGCATCAGCCACGGACTTTGCATATTCTTCAACGTACGGAGCAAGTTCTGGAGATATTTCGACGCTCATCCCGTAGTCATGCGTTGTTCGTGGAAGCATAGTAGGCATATCCATTTCACGATCCTTCATCATGAACTGGACGCCAACAGACACAACAATCTTCATATTACACCATCCTCGGCTTTCTCTTTGGTTTCTTGGCCTTAGCCATGACAACAACCATCTTGCGAATCATGTCAACGTCCTTATGCGAAATGATTCCCTGGAAGCTCTGGATTGCATTCTCGATACGTTCCGAAGACGTCGGATGCGTTCCGCCATCTTCACCAGTGTCCGGATGCAAGCAGAAGAAGCTTGCCATAAGCAAAACGGCGCCTACGGACTTTGCCGCAACGCCAGTACCACACTGGAGTACCGAGAACGAGAAAAGGTCTGCTTGTCGTTCAATATTGCGGTTAGACGACATGATAGTGCCATCATATCCATCAGTGTCGCAATGGCCCAAGCAAAGGTGTCCAAGCTCATGCGCAATGCATGCGTGAACACTGTCAAGAAGATTCGAGCGCCAGCGTTCATTGAATCCGTCGGAATCAACTTTGTACTTTGCAAAGTCAATCTTGACACTAGAAACCATGTGTTTAGTGATTGACGAAATGATGGCAGTACCGAGTCCTTCAGACATAATGTATGCACGAGTCCATTCTGCCATCTTAGCAATCTTTTCTACCGGCATGCCAGCGTCAAACAGAGTCTTGATGAATGCGAAATGGCCTACCCAGTTAACAAGGCCGCCAAGGACTTGGATCTGGTAGTTTTCGCCCGGACGGCTTGCGTATGCGTTTAGCGTACCGTCGTCCATATCAGGCACGAATACTGTTTTAGAAGCGACTGTTCTGTAGACGGAATTGTCTTCGACATGCTTGGAAGCCACGCATGAACGGAATAGATACGCCAAGTCGCTATCGTTTACCAAATTTAATACGGATCGGATATTAAGCATCTTCGATGTCATCCTCTAGTGTGATTGTGTTTTCTCTTAGAAAATCCAAAATTGCAGCACGCAGTCCCTTGCAACCGTTTTTACGGCGGTACGTACCCATCATTTTCTTCATTTCGCTAGTCTGTGTGATTGCATTCCAACGACGCCATGCGTTGTCATCCATGGTTCCACGGATCACCAAGTCCATGCCAAAAGGCCCCGGTTCAAAATCGGGGACGGACACGACTTCGTCCTTGAAATCTGCTAATGTTTGTCTTTTAGCCATAATGTAAAATCGTTTTAATCCTTAATATAGTATTTATCAAGTTTATTGGCAACTAGCTGATAAACTGCATACATAGCAATAGGATGTTGCCATGAATTTCGAATTTCTGCAGAAACTTGATCAAGCCAAGACCTTAGAAAACGCCAAGACTATTGAGGCACTCAAGAACATGTACATCATGTGTGAACTCAAGAATGACCCAGATGTTGGCGAAGAAGGCAAAATGAAGTACTTAAATGACCAGAAAGGACTGGAATACAACGGTCGTGCGCTGTCCGATACGTGCTATGAATTTTCTGGTAAAAACGGGACGGTCAAGCTGTCCGTGGTTGACCGTAATACCGTTCTGATTGAATCAAGCCCAACCGGAACCGACGAAATGTATCATACCGTGGGCAAGGTAAGCATGGATACCAGCCTTGACGATGCGCTGGAAATTGGATTCAAGGCGCTAGGCAATGATACATTGGTCGAAAGCTGGTTCGGCAACATGGTAGGAAAAACCGCATCGACAGCAGCGTTGGCTGCTGCACCGTATTTGACTGGTTGCGCCGGAACCACCCAAGAAGTTCCTCCAATGCCAGAGGTCAGAACGTCCGAATACATCAACGACGAATACGGCGTCAACAACATCGAAGGTAACGCTATTCCTACCCTTGTTGCAGAAATCACAAGAAAGCTAGCCGAGCAAGCTACCGAAAACGAAGCAGATAACTTCTCCGTAGCGACTGTACCGGCTGCAATTGACGCAAAGAAGATTTACGACATGCTCGACAGTGGCGAAATCATCGTAGACCCCAATATCGATACACACGCAGCAGCAACAGCGTTCTCTCGTGGCATCAGACAAGAACTTCACAATAAACTCAAGGCAAATGGCGTAGACGAACTGTTGAAGGAGTTGAACTAATGAACTTCATCGAAGATGATCTTGATACATTCAAAAAGGACTTTGCAGAAGGTCTAGACCCTAATCAGTTTGAGGCGTTCGTAAAGAACCCTAGTGACATCACAGAGGAAGTGATGTTCCAGCTGGCAGACCTTATCGACGGTAAGCTAGATATTAAACCTCGTGAGAACAGCACCGAAGCCGCAGCACCGGATACTATCGACCGACTGATGAATGCAATCACAATTGTATACATCACTGACGAGAACATCCCTGTTGCCGTAGCTTCAATTATCGACCCTACGTCAGAATCTTATGCTGGTTACATTCCTCTTGACCAGTATTCACTCAAGAGCGCCCAGAACCTAGACGGTCGTGTACAGATGGAATTTATCGCCATTGCCGACGAATATGTCCATACACCCGTTGAGCAAGAACTCGTGTCTCAGCTCAATACGCTAGGCACACCGTTATTCGCAGCAACAACTGAAAACGACCAGATCACTGCACAGATTCTAGGCGAGATCGGTTTCAAGCCAGTATCCAGCATGGAAATTTCTTCTAACGGCGACGAGAACGTCATCCTATGGATCGACAAGGTAGAAGTTGACGAAGATGGAAACGTGACTGGCGAAAACGGAGAAGGTTCCGAAGAACCACA
>Ga0310690_10003468_pt1 | contig 23618 bp, 20 predicted proteins | sample AusTroGonzalo_MG_2_FD_207661 | JGI IMG/M metagenome (GOLD analysis project Ga0310690, IMG submission 207661) | Bovine rumen microbial communities from tropical cattle in Woodstock, Queensland, Australia - Gonzalo_04 (v2) (version 2) | ecosystem: Host-associated > Mammals > Digestive system >... | reverse complement strand
TACTTTCTCTAACTACTTCCCCAATAGCACCACGTGTTTGAGAAATATCTAGAAGATTTTCAGGAGTTAAACTACTTTTTAAAAGTGCTTCTAATTTATTAATGAATCCATCTATTTGTTTTTCTAATTCATTAGGATCTCCACTCCACATAAAAGGAATTTTCTCTCCTGCCAACTCATGCATCTTTTTTCCAAGTTTTTGACAAAAGTTATGAATAGCAGAGCCTGTCTTTTGTACTGTTCCATACTGAGAAGTTCTTATTAAATCTTTTATCATGTTACGATAAGCACCATTACGTCCAGTAATTAGTTCTTTTCCACTTCTAAAAATATTATCTGTAAGGTCTTGCTCTGCTTTTTTTCTAAAGGTAGTTTTAATACTTTGTACATCAAATAATTTACCTAATTCTACTATTTGCGCGCTAGCCTCACTAACATTTATAGTAGTTTTGCCTTCATTTAAATATTTTGCTATAAAAGAAGTTAATTCTCCAATAGTAGCATGCATATTTTGCATTAAATAATTCTTAATTACTTCAGCAAGCTCTCCTTTTCCTTCTAATTGATTTATTAAATCTTTAGATTTAACATTTTGATTTCTCATAAGAGTGTTGGCCATCTCATAAGCATCTTTACCATATAATATACGATTGGCCAATTGAGCTAATGCTTCCTTAGCATCATCAGCTATATCCTGCGCCGCATCTAAAGAGTAACCCTCTAAAAAATCATTTGCAGCAGCATCTAAGGCGTTAGCAATAAAGTTTAATTTGTTAAGTGTAGATTGTATATAAGGTGTTTCTATAAAATCTCCTGTTCCACTGATATTATCAAGTATACCTATACCAACAGCCAAATTCGCAGTATCAGCATTTGAATGAACATATGCACTTGGCCCAGCCATTTATTCTAACCTCCCAACGAATCTAATTTAATCATTTTAATCCCATACTCCTCCGGAATCGTCCCATTCATAAACTCAATCCTCAACGACTCAAAGCATTCTCCAATTCTATTTCCCCTATACTCTTCAGCCATTCGATCAAGCCACTCATAAAAGTCTTCTTCTCTTATATATCTCATTTCTCCTCCAAAATAAAAAAAGAACGATTGTTTCCAATCGTTCCTAAGAAAGTATATATAAAAGCTATCGTATGGAACGAAAGCTGGATTAAATTTGTCTATTAATAAGTAAGACATTTTAATTCCAACTCTACAAAATTCGTTCCAAAATTTTTTACAAGACGCAAAATTTAAAATAAACTTATCATTCATTTCCTAATTTATAAATTGCTGTATGCGTCTTTAAAAGTACAAGATACAATTATCATGATCCTAGATATGAATTGCTGGTTGTATCTTTTAGCTGGCAGGCCCGCCTAGATTCGAACTAGAACCGAAAGAGTCAAAGTCTTTTGAACTACCATTATTCTACGGGCCTATAGATCCGCCGCTCTCGCGGCGACTTCACATTTACTTTAAGAGTTCTTCCACGGCTCCCATGTATGGCCGAAATTTTACGCGTAATCTGGTACTGTTGTATTGTACACTTATGTACAACCGCGGACTTGCGGCGACTCTACTCTCTAGTGTCTATGTACACTCAACTAGCAGTTTAGTATTAGTAAATATGAAGAAGTGGAGGCTCGTGCAGGACTTGAACCCGCAATCTATTCATTACAAGTGAATTGCCTTACCATTGGGCTAACGAGCCATAGATCTGCTCCTATTTATACTGCACGGGAGCATCGTGCCGCAAGCATATCATTAAAGAAAGGAGGTAAAAATGTTCTGTACTTGGAGCCGTATATCGGATTCAAACCGATGACATCTGCTTGGAAGGCAGAGATGTTATCACTACACCAATACGACTTAAACGCGTTCCAGTTTTACGCGTGCCCACTGGAAAAGCAGCAGAGATTTAACAACCTAGGATTCATGGAATCTGCCACCATGGCTACATCATCTATACATTTTTGAGTAGGGCTGGACTCGAACCAGCGACCTCGGGGATTACCGCGCTCTATCCACTCTGAGCTACCCACTCTAGTATAGATAATGTCTTTCTTTCAGTGTTGCGAAGGCGCTGAAAGCCACCTTTCTTATTGCCACCTTTCTCCCTTTTCTAGAACAGTGAGATTCGGCCCCTGTGGCGGGTGCAGGTTTAACCAAGGAGTTGTCTCTCCTAATCACTATCTCGCTATGATTCACGACCGACCATATTTAACATCCGGGTGGGTAAAGATGGGTTTATTTTCACTCCCTGAGTTTGATTAACTGAGAGGGCTATGGCGACTTGCCCTTGCCGCAAGATGGCGGTCTATAGGAGAGTTGAACTCCTGTCTTACGGGCGACAACCGTATATAATGACCGTTATACTAATAGACCATAAAATGTAAGGTGTGTGTGTGGATTTCAGAACCGCTAATGGAAGTCAGGCTACACATCTTTTAAAAACTTCTTCCTCAACCTTACATATATATTATAGCAAAGTTTTGAAACTTTTGCAAATTTTTTCTTCTTACAATTGTTCGATTGTAAGAACTTCTCCGCAGATTGGACAAGCATATACCATATACTTATCCACAAGACTTCCAATCTCATTCATCGGCCAGTCGCACTCATACAGCGGCTCGCCGCACTCTGGACAGATTACAAAACCTTCATCTTCATCATACTGAACTCCAAAGGTTTCTACTAAAGTCGTTGCGAATCTCTCAAATTCCATAAAATTTTTCTCCTTTCTTTATCTTACATATATATTATAGCAAGATTTTGAAAGAAAATCAAATTTTTATTAAAAAATTTTATCCGTCCCTATTTTAACAAAACCTTCATCATTTGTTAAAGAAGTGCAATAGTAAACACCATCATTTGGTTCAAGAACTCTTTTTGCTATATCCTGATAAAGAGTAGAACAAAATCCATTCGCATCTCCAAGATCATCGTTAAAGTACTGAACTACCTCTTTTTTAAAGATTACATAGGTAATTGGATTTACAAATATATTATCAATTATAACAACATCATCAACAATTGGATTGTTAGTAAACAAATCTTTGAATGTGTCTCCAGTAGTCTTTACTTTCAAAAGCTTATTAGCTGGAACAATCTCAATTTTAAGAGTTACATTACCATAATCTTTTGTATAAGGAAGCACACAAGTCAAAGCTTCAGCTTTAATGTCATTTTCTACATAAAACTTAATTGTCTGTTCATCCTCATCATAGATAATATGAATCTCTGGATCTTGCCCAAAAAGCATGCAAAGCTCTGTATAATAGGTATACCAAGGGGGTGATAAATTAAGTCTTGCCATATTTTTTCTCCTTTTTCACTCTAATAAAATAACTGAATTGGTAGACCACCTCGGATTCGAACCGAGACTATTGCGGGCTTAAACCGCATGCCTCTACCAGTTGGGCTAGTGGTCCATAAGCGGAATTATTCGCATGCCATTGCGTGGTCTTCCACACCACTCTCCTTGTTTCTAGAAACATAAATTCTCATCCACTAAGAAATGGAGTTATTAACTTGCTGTATTATACGTTTTACGTGGTTTTCCCATACCCACAACAGCACATACCTGGGTCTTACGTTACGATTAAGTTCATACCTCCTGACTTAACCTCACCTACGACAGTTATTTTGGCTAGATTAACTGCAACCTATGGTGCGCCGCGAGGGGTTCGAACCCCCAACCTCGCATAATGGTACCGGAGACACGACTTGCACGTGCACGCTCTAAAAGCCACAGATTCTAAGTCTGTGATGTCTGCTAAATTCCAACACTCCGGCATAATTCAGCCACTAAGTGGCTGAATAATCGTTTGTTAATTTAAATTTGTCAAGCAAATAAGTAACTAATCCTAGAATAACTCCAGTGATAGCTGCAAGACTCATTCCTTTAAGCTGACAACTTCCCAAATTTATAGCTACTCCTGAGAGTCCAACTACAAATACAACAGAAGTCATCATCAAGTTCTTTGCTTTTGAATAGTCAATTTTAGAATCAACCATCAATCTAATTCCGGAAGCTCCAATCATTCCATAAAGTAGGAAGGAAACTCCACCCATTACTGGGCCTGGAATTGTTTGAATTAGTACAGAAGCTTTTCCAATGAAAGCAAGAATGATGCTAAAAATCGCGGCCCCGCCAATTACCCAAACACTATATACCTTAGTAATTGCCATTACGCCTATATTTTCTCCATAGGTAGTTGTCGGGCAAGAACCACAGAACCCAGACAATGCAGTTGAAAATCCATCTGCAAACATTGAACGATGAAGACCAGGATCAGTAAGTAAATCTTTACCAACAACTTCAGAAGTCACAACCTGATGACCGATGTGTTCTGATACGACTACTAAGGTTGCCGGAATTATGATAAGAATTGCCTGTAAATTCCATTTTGGAAGTAAGAACGCTGGCATCTCCATCCAACCAGCCGCACTCACTGAAGAAAAGTCAACCAATCCCAAACATACAGCTAAAATATAGCCAACTACAATTGAAAGTAGAATTGCTATTGCACTTGCAAATCCTCTATAGATTACTCCACCAAACATTGCAAGTAGTAAAGTGACTATAAAGACAATTACAACTTTCGGATCCAGATCAGCCACCATTGAGCCATCACTATTCATAATTCCACCAGTCTGCGCGGCGCTGCCTGCAAGTTCCAAACCTATCAAAGCTACAATCGGCCCCATCGCGGCTGGCGGCAATAGCACATCGATCCATTTCGTACCAACAAACTTAATCAATATCGCAATTGCACACATCAGTAAACCTGTCACTACAAATCCACCAAGTGCATATTGATAGCCAAGTCCTTCACTTGCTATTACAAGTAGTGCTGGTGAGATAAATGCGAAACTGGATCCCAGATAAGCGGGTGCTCGTCCTTTTGTTATTAGAATGAAGAGTAATGTACCTATTCCATTCATTAATAGTGCAATTGATGGACTAATTCCTAAGATATAAGGGACTAGAACTGATGCACTAAACATCGCAAAAGTGTGCTGAATACTAAGTGGAATACCTTTACGCAAAGGTACTCGTTGGCTAATACCTATTATGTTGTGTTCCATAAAATTCTCCTAAAATTTCTCATATATTTTACCTTTCAATTATATTATATCAGAAATTTTAGAGAATTTCAAATTTTAAGTTGAGGAAGCCCTTCTTAAAAAATGGGTCCAACGACAAGACTCTAACTTGCAAGCCATATTCGGCGCCGGAGCCACAATCCGGTGTGTCTAACAATTCCACCACGTTGGACATAAAGTTGGTACCCCGCCGCAGAGTCGAACTGCGATTGGACGCTTAGAAGGCGACTGTTCTTTCCATTGAACTAACAGGGCATAAATGGTACACCCAGTAGGAATTGAACCCACATCTGATGATCCGTAACCACCCGTTTTTTCCATTAGACTATGGGTGCATAAAGTGGAGTTGTTCCGGATCTCCACTAACCCTATATTTTACAAGTGGGGTTATGACTTGATATAGTGCTGCAACTCTATATTGGTGCTCCATCTCGGACTCGAACCGAGTCCTATGGATTTTCAGTCCACTGCAATGACCGCATTTGCTAAGTTGGCGCGGTGAGAGGGGCTTTATTGAGAATCATCTAGAACGCTTATTCAACCGCTTACGCCGTAGTACGCAATACTAACGCAGCAGTTCTCTCAACCTCTTTGGTACTTGGTAAAGGTTATGCTCCTTTGACTCTAGTTTGTAAGACTAGTGTATTCCTATTATACTAACCAAGTGTATATAAAAATTATAAATATTTCCACTTAAAACCATAAGCAGTTTTTCGTTTCCCATTGCACACTAATGAAAATGGCAGGGCCGCCAGGACTTGAACCTAGACCAACTGTTTTGGAGACAGCAATGCTACCATTACACTACAACCCTATGTCACTTCCTATATTCTTCTTTCCACCAACGAATGTACTTCATCTGCGCCTCATCCTCTTCCCATCGCTCTTCCTCGGTTTTAGACGCAGCAAGAAGAATGTAGAATGTCAATGCTATTGCTCCAAAAATTCCACTTAAAATACATATCATAGTTAATTTCCTCTTTTCAAATGGTACTCCGCTTGGGACTCGAACCCAAATCTCTCAGCTTCGTAGGCTGGCACACTCTCCATTATGCTAACGGAGCATATGGTGGTAACTCTTGGGATCGAACCAAGTTAAATGGATTTTCAGTCCACCGCAACGACCACGTCTGCCAAGTTACCATATTAACGACTCCGCCGGAGGACTATCGTCACTCAGGGTCATTTCCCTTACTAGCCTTTTTGGTCGTTTGTTCGCATTAAGTGAAGCGGATTTGGTGACCCATCGCAGGCTTGAACTGCGGCCCCTTTGATTAAAAGTCAAATGCTCTTCCAACTGAGCTAATGGGTCACAATTCCGGCGTTATTCGTCTAGCGTCAGCGCGGCCGGTAAGCGCGTTTAATTTAACGTAAGCTAGCAACGTATTACCTTGCAAGTCAACCGGTAAGTGGTAGGCCCACTGGGATTCGAACCCAGATCTGACGGATTAAGAGTCCGCGATTCTAACCATTAAACTACAAGCCTATATAAAACGCATATTTCCTCCGCAGAGACGCATATGCCAGACGCACTCATGAATTGTTGGTTTTTACCATTCTTAACGCATAACCTAAACCAAGTATAAACGAACGCGATTAAGAAGCATCTTTAAAGTTCGTATTGAACTAAGTGAGGTCTCAACTAACATCTCTAAAGTCACCAGTGCTGAAGTTTTTTTTGAAAGAGTCTTAAGAACTGGTACGAAGACTCTTACTGGTGATGCCACGGAGAGTTGAACTCCGATTTTAAGGATGAAAACCTTATGTACTGACCGTTATACGATAGCACCACATTGAGCGCACATGGCGCCCAAAGGCATCTTTTCTACACATGGCAGATAGATTAGTAGGCTGGGTTGCGGCCCCATGTCGTGCGCCTACATATGGGTTCCTAATACCAATACACGCTTCTTACTACTTCCGAAGACCGGATTTTAAAGAGTTTTCCTTCTCTATAATCGCCCAGCGTGCAGTTTCAATCACGCGCATCCCACGTGGATTCAACGAACGTAACTGAGGTAGCTTACACGGATTTACTGTGCCTCGAATAGGGCTGTTTAGAAATTAAATTCGATATTTGGACAGGATTACCGCCGCCTTCTGTGGTGTCTCTCCACTGCTTTCCACTACAAGGGTTCCTATTGTCTTGGTGACTTTTAATTCTTGTCTATGGACGATTCTAATTTTTACTTCGCTTCATTTATACTCTTTTCCGCTAAGCCACATACCCACTACAACTCCCAAAGGGTCGAATTATGTGGTCGGTGGTAGTTTAACCGAAAATCCATGTAACGCTTTACCCAATAGAGGGTTGGTCGGCAGAGCAGGACTCGAACCTGCGAAGGCATAGCCAACGCGTTTACAGCGCGCCCTCGTTGCCACTTGAGTATCTACCGATGTATTGGTCCGAGTAGCAGGATTCAAACCTGCGGCCTCTCCGTCCCAGGCGGAGCGCGCTATCAAACTGCGCCACACTCGGATAAACAAGTCACATTTAACCTGCCGGTTTACAATACTGGTGCATAGAAAAATTGCTGTATGTGACTTTAATTGGTGGAGTCGCGGAGAATTGAACTCCGATTCTTACGGTGCAAGCGTAAAGTAATGCCCATTATACTACAACCCCAAAAAATTGGTACACCCTCGTGGACTTGAACCACGCACCTCAGCGTTATCAGCACTGTGCTCTAACCAGATGAGCTAAGGGTGCATAAGTAATTACTGGCGATTTTGGGTCATTATTTATACTCGCTACGTTGGGTATATTTCAATCGCCGACCCCATTTACGAGTACAGACTCTGCTGGTAGGCCCCGAAAGAGTTGAACTTTCTGTACACGCTTATAAGACGCGCTCTCAAACCGTCGAGAACAAGGCCCATAAATGCCCCGTTTATTGCTACAGACCAGCGCGAGGCGCCTACTGCCTGTGTATGCTCACCGAGGTCTTTACTCCTACACGTCCACAAGAGTAAGACACTACACTTACGTTTTCCGCTTTAGGCGGCTGAGGGTAATCTCCTCAATCTTGTACCGTGGACCGAGCTTATGTGCAGCGCAATGCGCTTTAAGCGTTGAAGCCACTCTATAGGGACGCATAACTCCATATCTCAACGTAACCCAGTGAGACAAAGGGGTAACTCTCGCATACTGTGCGTTGTATGAGTAAACTAACGCTGTGGCACATACAACTCCACTCGACTTTATCAAAGTTTAGATTTATATTGGCTTAAGGATAAATCAACCTCCAAATGGCTCATCGTCTTTATGCATCGTTGAGAGGCCCGATGAGAACTGGCGGCAGCAGTAGGATTCGAACCCACGGGACTTTCGCCACAACAGATTTCAAGTCTGCGCCGTTATAACCACTTCGGTATACTGCCGTATAAAATGGTGGAGCTGGAGGGGTTCGGCACCCTCATTCCCTACGAATTAATTGGCGACTTTCCTGCTACGTCTTATCGCGACGTTTAGTCGACAGCCCCATAAATGGCGGGATATCGAGGAATCGAACCTCGCTCCAGTGGTTAACAGCCACGCGTACTACCGATGTACTAATATCCCACGTTGGTAGTCTCAAGGAGAATCGAACTCCTGTTTTGAGGATGAAAACCTCATGTCCTAACCATTAGACGATGAGACCACATTAGTAAGGTTGATCACGTGATTGAAAGAAGTGGGATGGTGTTCCCCACATACCGTTTATTTTCTTTTTCTTTCTCAACCTTACATATATATTATAACAAAAATTTAAAAAATAGTCAAATTATCCAATTGTTGCGGTCAATCCACCGACTTCAACGGATCTGTATCGTAGTTATAAATTATATTAGACAAATTCTCTACAATTAGCTGCGATTTATCTAGAATAATTTCAGCATTGATTGTCTCAACTGGAGATAATATACAGTCTATTCCTTTAATTATGTCAAATTGTACTTGAATTTGTTCCATTATGCACCTCTTGTTCTAAATAGAAATGATCAACAAGAAAGGTATCTACTGTCCCATCATACATCTCAATTCTCATATCGTACATATATGTACCAAATTTTAAACCAGAAGTATCAGCCGGATCCAAAGTTAAAACTGTTGTCTCTATTGGATTTATTGCTTTTGTAACTAATGGTTCTTCATCTATAAAATTAGCATTTTCACTATCTAGTTTCGCTCGCTTTAAAGAAAAATAGATCATATCTCCTTCTTTTGGAACATACTCTTTGATCCCAACTTTAAGTTTCAAGTTAAGCTTCATAGTATCTCCACGAGTTAAGTGAATTGCTGTTCCTTCCACTCTAAACATTCTACTTTACTCCCATATAATTGCATCATAACAATAAGTTTTTACTCCTGTCTTACCTACATTATCTTTAGATACCAAAATTTTTCACCAATTAAAAAAATAAGGTCTTAGGTTGACCAGCCGCGCATTTCTTTATACACTTATTTGCTATCGTGTTGGTTGGAGGGATGGGAATCGAACCCACGACCTTCAGGGTATGAACCTGACAAGCTACCGCTGCTAACACCCTCCGTCAACGCGGCCTTGCGGCCGCTTATTTACCGCTCTAACCAGAAAATTACTCTGAAATCACTTTCACTCATAAAACAACGCCAGAATTCATCATGAACATCAGTGAACTGAATCACTCTATTAATAAGTGACTTTACTGGGTTCTCCATATAAACTTTAAGAGCTTCATCTCCTATATCATCCGTCTCATTATAATCCAGAACTTTTGGATTCTTCATAATGTAAAGTTCTGCATCAGCAAGATTAAACCATCTAACCTCTGGAACATAAGATGAAAACTCGTTAACTTCAAAGCAACAAGCCTCAAACTCTCTCTGAACTTCATCGGAACAGTTAATTGGGAGACCACTATGAACAGCCTCAAAATATGGGTCACTCTCATTTTTAAGAATGGCAAAAAGTTCATGAGTTCCATTCCACGGCCACACCTCTACCGCAGTAAATTTCCCAAATTTATCTCTTACGAAAATGTCAAGCTTTTCCCATGCACCAGTCTTATGGTCAAAATATTCTATAAAGAAAAATGGACTAATACTCATAAATAAATCTCCTTTCTTTACTTTCTATATATATTATATATGAAATCTAAAGAAAATTCAAATTTTAAATGGAGTGCGACCAGGGAGTCGAACCCTATAATTTAGGAGTTGCAGTCCTAACGCCCACCGTGAGCTGCCGCACGAATTGGCCGAGCGACCGGGAGTCGAACCCAGACAACTTACGTTGGATAGATTAGCAATCTACTGCGATACCGTTACGCCACCGCTCGGCAACTACCACCACATAGCTCTAAGAACTATAGACCAAATTTCAACAACCTCATGCACATAAGCCGCATCATCTTCATTCCAGTCATCATACTCCTCAGAGAAGTAGAACTCAAGCCGCTCTATCATCATTTTTATCAACTCTTCATGATCAAATTCTCTTCCTTTAAAAGTGAATTTAAGATAATGAAGATCTACAACTTCACTTGCATCATCTATAAACTGATACAAATGTTTTAAAAGCCAAATGTGAAAAGAATGGTCTAGATTCCAACACTCTCTTGGATCACAGTCATAATCTTCTCTACCCTTTAAAAAAACAGGCATTCTCTCATCAGTTTCGTCTTTTATATATTCATCTTGGAAATCTATCTGCTTCCAATGACCTATATATTCTCTGCCCATGAGAACCTCCCATAATCTTCCACATTAACTGGCATTGATTTATAAAGAACATGGACTTTTCCAAAATCCTTATCCTCATGCATATGACCGCAAAACCAATGTTTGAAATCAACTGTCTGACGAATTACTTCTAAACGCTGAGATACTTCACTCAGCCTATCAAATCTACCAAGTAACTTACTTACTTCTGCCGGAGTATCATGAGTTATGATAAAGTCAACTTTATTCCCATGAGCTTCAAGATTTTCAAACGCATGATTCCATTCTCCAATTGATGGAATTTCCTGCGGCCACCAGCAACTATGAATATCTTCTTGTTCTGTTCCAGTAGCAGTGCCGCGGTCGGTAGACATGGCTCCACCCATACAGAAAAAAGTATGACCATCTATATCATAAATTTCTCCGCGCATTAAATGGATTACTGAATTAGAAATCTTTTGCACTAAGCCGCCGTGCCATTTTGTGACAGGATAAGAATCAATCCTATCAAAATTTTCATGATTGCCGTCAACAAACAAAGTTGTCCAAGGACACCTATTGTACCATGCAAGAAGTTTTAGTTCCTTTTCACTCCAATTATCATCAGACAAATTACCTGAAGTTCTTTTTCCTTCTTCTTCATTCCAAGCTAAAGTAAAAGGATTACTCCAAAGTAAGCCAAAATCTCCACAAACAATCACATAATCATCTTTTGTGAGATTATAAGCTCCATTTCCACATTCTGCCTTAAACCATCTAAGTTTAAGAATATCATGTGTTCCATGGACATCACCGCAGCAAAATACGCTCATATTCTCTCCTTTTTCTATAAAAATTCCTTAAATAAATACATAACAAGGGACTTTCATCCTACTTCAGCTACCTTCAAGTATATTCGACCAGTAAGGAAACATACCCGCGGATTGAGGAGCGACCTCAACCCAATATGCCCCAGATTCTTATTAAGAATCCAAATCTTACCGAGGACTGATTACCTCGAACTTTCACTCACCTTACGGCATAGTCTAAGAATTTTAGGCATTATCACCTGCCTAAATCTCTTTTAATTTCAACTGAGTCTTGCCTTGAGCTACTTGTACGCGACACGCAAATCTTATACACAGATTTCTCTGCTTCACGGCAAAAGGAATTATTGGCATTTCGCAGGTTTGACACAGTCGCCAGCTAAACCCTAACTACGATTCAGCCGCAAGTCTTAGTTGCAGCCTCTATTACTCCCCCGATTCACATGCTGTCTTTACTTGCGATAACCGAAGTGCTACACCTTGAGTTTGGGGTTCCACCCACTCCACCGCACAAGTCACCCTATACGGCACAGAGTCTATCCACAAGTATCCTTGTTTCGTTGACCTGACTCATCCGGCCTGCACCTCAGCATTACTGGTTTAGTAATTCTTCACTGAGTTCTTATTATATATTTATTTAAGGAATTTTTAATGTGTAAGTTTAGCTTTACCCAACACCGCCGCGTGGAGGCACTTACATGGTGTCATAAAAGCCCTTTGTTAGAAGTTTGAGAAACTGCAGGGGTAGACTGCTAAACTAATAGATAAGGGGAATAAAACTATGTATGAACTCACTCTCACTTTACAGAGGCTTGTGACTCTCAACATTTGTTGGCGTGATTACGCTCGGAGGGGAGAGGGCGGATAGAAAGGAATCAAGACCGCCCTCTCAACAATTGTATGCATGAATAAATTAATTTCTTTCTTACTTTCTATATATATTATATCAAAAATTTCACAACTTTTCAAATTTTCAGAACGCTTTTTCTACAAGAAAATTTTTCTTTCTTGCAATTCGATTTATGTCAAGTTTGAATTGATGCGCCATTTTATAGGAATCTTTATCCCAGTAAAAGGCTAGAAAATCTTTTTCCTCGTTGTAGGAATAGACAATGGCATCATATTTCTGTTCAATGAAATCTACAAACTCACTATGCGCGACTCCAAGAACATCCGCCATCGCACGCCAGTTCGTCCAAGTATGGACATCAGCTACATACCAATGGCCGCCCTTACCTTGCCACTCATCAACTTTAAGAACCGTCATCTAAACTCCTTTCATTAAGGAAACCATTCCCTTATTGTGGCCTCTGCGAAGCCAAAAGCAGCACAGAATCTCCTAATAGACTCATAGATAAATTCTATATTCATACCATCATCTTCTTCTTCTACATAATAAGGTAAATCAATAGATACAGACTCATTATACACATCATCTCTATCATCGCTATACCATATGTAAAGCGTACCGATTCTCTTTGCCATCTTCTTTTCTCACTTTCTATAATAATTATAGCAAAATTTTCAGAAAAAATCAAATTTTCATTCTACCAATCAATTACACCATATCTTTCAGAGTTTAACTTATCCATCATCAAATCATAGCCAGTTTTACCGCTACAAATTGATTCAAACAAAACAGGTGAAGAACCACTAACCAAACTCACATCTGGACCAATATCAAGAATAGTATCATTTCTAGCTTCTACGTTCCAATATACTAACTTAGGAAGTTCTAATCCAGCTTTCTCCCATTTTTCTCTCAAAAGCTCCATTTGAGTTTGACTATTCTCTTTTGTCCAACAAACTACTTCATTGTCAAGACCATAATAACGAGCTGTAGCTTTATCAATTTCCATATCAGAGATTACAACTAAAGTTTTTGGCAAATCTTTTGCTTTGAAAGTTCCATTCATAACTCCAGTATAGAGTAAATCAAAAACAGCGTTAAGATTAGTAGAATCATTTATTGAATTATCATAAATTTGTCTTGCAGCATAAGCAAAACCGAATCTATCATCAACTTTTACAAATGCCGGATGAGTAGAGAAAGTTATAAAGTAGTTATGAAAATCCCCTTGATTACGCTGTGCCGCATATATTGATAAAGCAATAGCCGTTTCTATTGGCATTGCTCCAATACTACTCCAAGTCATAGAACCTGAAGTATCACAAACACACATTAAAGAAGCCTCATGCCCATGGAAGTAATCTGGAAGATTATCCCAATAAACATCAATCGCTTTGTCGTCTGCCATACAAGAGCTTCTTAAAGCCTTATGAACCAAATTAGATGGATAAAGTACGCTTGCGTTTACTTTTGGCTTCTCTTGATTAAGAAATTCTTTATATCTCTCTGAAGTTATCTCATTTCTTAAAAAAGCACCGGAATATCTCAAACCTGCAACAGATGGAAGTTTATCAAACTGAATTAAATCCCATCTATTCTGTGACATTTGAGATTCAACAAGATTCAACTTCTTACGAATGTAAGATAAAGTCTTACGATAATCTGCCGCAGTAATACCAAGAAGTTTACGCATCCGGCGCGCTGCCGCTTTTGTCTTTGAACTAGACGCATTCTCTGATGGCATCCATTTTGCAAGCAAAGATGGTTCGTCAGACTCGAAATCTTCATTTAACTGAGTTAAGATTATACTCACAACTTCATGCTTAACCTGTTGAGGAATATCAACATCCAAAAGATAGATTAAGTCATCCCAACGCCCATAAAATGGAATGAAAGGTAGAAAGCGTTCTCCAAGAAAAGGAGAAATCCTGCTTACCCAAGCATAACAGTTTCTAAAGAACTGTCTTTCTCCTTGCCCGCCGCGGCAATCCCTCAAATAAAACAAACATTTCATTGCATAGATTGGACTTTCTTCAAAAGCCTTCAAGAACAAGCGAGTTTGTTCCTCGGCTGAACGATTTCTGTAAGCTCCACCCAATGCAAATAAATCATACAACGCAGAGTTAGTTGTATTTCTCGCAACCGCACCGTTTTCAGTTTCTTTCAATGTTAATTTATTATTAATTGCATTTGTAAAAGTATTCATATGTTCCTTCCCAAGACGCTGTATTTACTTTTCCCTTAAATAAAAATTTGCTGTAAGCGTCTTTTTAAATTTAATTCTTTAACTTATTAATCTTTCGTTCAAGTTTTCTTACTACACCAGGCTGATCAATGTGCTTACCTCTAGCCTTAATCAATCTAAGTCTGGCTTCCAACCGCTTAATCAAGTCCTCTTTCATTTCTACTCCTTAGAAACATTTAAAAAGAAAATTGTAAATATCTTCGTTGATAGGATAACGTCTGTAGTTACCTTTCTTTTTTGTTCCATCTGGATTAGAAGCAATCAGCTCAAAGTAATGATTAATGGCGGTTGTTGCATCATTAAAAGCCTTATCAATAGCTTCCTGATGAACTCTTTCAGCTCTCTCAGCTTCTTTTCTTCTTTCAATTTCCAGTCTCTCCGCAGTCTCAGCTGCTTCAATGGTGTCATATGTCTTTCCAGTTACATCGCTTGTAATAACAATCATAATTTTTTCTCCTTTTTCATTCTATAAATAGTATATCAAAAATTTCAATAAAAATCAAATTTTGTTTAGTTTACGAACCAAATAAATTGTTCTACTGTTGTACTCATAAGAGTCGTAAATCCAATCATCTACTTCACAATTGTGAACATCTCCCGAACCATTTTTTTCTATCCATTTTCCATTTCGAAAGACTTTAAAATGAAAATCAATATCACTTTCATAATATCCATCTTCATTAATTTCTCCGCTACCCACTCTAAAAGCTATTAACTCTTCATCTTCTTTAATTGATTTTGAGGAATCATATACACTTACTTCATCTTTAAAATCAATTAAAATAGCTTCCAAATAGAGGTTTGCATAAATATCAGCAATTTCTTCTGGAAAAAATTCTTTTTCCCACATTCGTTCTGCTAATTCATCTACATATGCAATATCTTCAAATTTCTCTTCCAAAATCCATTCCGGAGAATACCATATAGAAACATCAAAAGCTAAACTGCCACAGTTATATCTACTAAGTTTAGACTCTTCATTCCAAAGATTTGGATTTGTGTTCTTCGGAATTTCTTTTACTCTGTACATTCAATTTCCTTTCTTTAAATAAATATTTTTTCCCACGTACAATCTTTTGCTTCGATATCGTCCCTTATGCGAAGAAGTTTAGGATGTCGAAGACCCTTGCCGCCCTGTTCATTATCCATAATCTCCATCGCAGTTATTTCACAAACTTTTCCTACGTAATTTTTCCAATTCTTTTTCATTTCATCAGTTATGCCACTCAAATTCCCAATATGTACAAGGCGGCCGTCCTTATAAGCTCCGAGCTTCCAAGAACCTGCCCATCCATAGTACCAATTTTTAGTAACTGGTTTCACAGGGCCGCCTTCCATATAGAACTGATAGATTTTTTTAATGTACCTTTCAAAAAACTCATTCGCAGTAATTTTCTCATTCGTCAACTCATCAAACCAAAACGGCCAAGTCTCTATTTCTTTTCCATTGTACTCATAAGTTGGTGCATTAGCTCCCATCATTACACAATCAATTGTGTCTTGAAGTTCTTTTTTAACCTTGAGACACTGTTTAGATGGTCGCTTTCCTGGCTGGTAAAGAGAGTCCTGTTCAGTGATGACTATACCTTCACCGCCCTCCGCGAGAGTATCTTGAAGTAACTGCCAAAGTTCCTTTCCATTCTTATACTCAGCCCACTCATGATAGTTTTCTTTATAAGTCCAAAAACAATGTTCTAATTTGTTAAATCTATCAAGTGCTTTTGTTTTAAGATAAGACTTCCCATCAAAAGCAAGAATTTCAAATATGTAGTAATGAAGTTTATCTTCTTCTTTTTTCTGACGAGCAATTGCTTTTGCTTTTAAACAATTCATTATTGCAGTTGTAACTTTAGCCTGCTCATCTCTTGGAAGATAGAGTTCTCCAATGAAACAAGTTCCAACTGGAAGACTTTCAAAGAAAGGATGAAGATGAGGAACCCACTCGTACTTATCAAGATATTCTCCACTCACACTTTTACTGCGGCCGCGAAGTGTACACTCTCCATCTTCATCTTTTACGAATACGTAGAGTGCGCCGTCCCGCTTTTGAGCACCATACCACTGACCACTGAAGATCCGAGAGGTAGTTATATCTTTTATTTTCTTCTCATCCCAACTCTTTGGAGGAGCATAGTATTTTTGAATCTCCAATTCTGCAAAATTTATTCCATCTATATATCCTTTCATTTTTCTCCTTTCTCATCATCCCAAGCTTTAATTTCTTCATTTCCAGAGTGCCAATCTTGTTTTGCTATGAAGTTGATGAAATTAAGTGCATCTTCTTTTAATGTTTCTAAGTCATAAACATTCCAATATGTATAATCATAGTCATAATTGAAAACTTCTTGATCTGCATGATTTGAGAATTGTTGTTCTTCTGCCTCCGGCCGCCTTACCAATAAAGTTTGTGCATTGAGGTCTGCTCGCAGACGCTCTATTTCTTCCGGTTCTCTACAATGAATGAAGATTATAACTCCATCAGTTGACTCTTTATAATTGTTATAAGGAAGAAGAATTGTTTCAATTGTCTCTTTAATTTTCCTAACTGGAATGTCATCATACTTAGTCATCGCATCTTTTAAGTCACTAAGAAATGCTCTGCCGCGATCATCCTTTACTCCATCCCAACCTGCTAATTCAGCATATCCTTTTACATAGTCAATTGTAGATATATTATAAATATCCAAATCCTCATTCTCAGCACAGGCTTCTATAAACGCATCCTTTCCTGTGCTTGCATATCCATTAATTATTATCACTTTCATTATTCCACCCATCCATAATACAAATTATTTATTTTTTGAACCGTTTCTCTTGTGATTCCAAAGGTTCCAACTACATAGTCCATTATCATATAAACTGAAGAACGCTTTTCCGTTGGTATATCCTTTACTAACCAAGGAAAAGCATATCGTAAATTCTTACGTCCATGGCGGCGACGCCATTTAAATTTCAAATACTCAAATAATGGCATATTGAGATAAATTGGCTCTTTATCTATATCAGAGAAAGCACAAGCCACATTGAAGTATAAACGATTATATGTATCTTTAGGACTAAAATTCCATAAAATTATTTTCTCATTGTTTCGTGACCTTTCAACTATTACATTTTGAAAGACAGAAGTCACAACTTGATCATAAAACTCCACCGAACAAAACCTCCTTTTCATTCTATATATAGTATATCAAAAATTTGAGAAAAAGTCAAATTTAGAAAAATTGAAAACTTGAAATTTTTTTAAAATTGTGCTAGAATCATGTGCGCCCGCGCGTATATATAAAAGGAAGAAATCTGAAAAATAAAAAAAGACCTCGTAAGGTCTTCTCTTATTTTATACATTACTCACCTAGTTTTCTTTCCAATTCTTCGATTCTTCTTTCTTGATCTTGGATTACTTTGACTAATGGAGCAATTAGTTCCTCATAGGCAAGTCCCCAAGTAAGTTCATTGTCATCTACTTCTTCTCCGTAGTATGGAGTATCACTGTTAACGTAGTCTGCTTGAACAAAACTGAGATTTTCTCCAATGTCTTTACAGAGGGCCGCGGCGTCTTGTGCAATGAATCCCATACGCTTGCGGCGATGGTCACCGTTTTTCATCATGAAGTCAACTGGCTCTAAACCCATTATAAGTTCTTTGGCAAAATCAATTGAACCTGTGACATCTTTCATTTTACGGTCTGATCCAGTATTAACTGCATTTACTGAGTAAAGGGTACGCCAACGATATGAAGAGTTACCAAGATAACAATCATCATTCCGTGCCATACGGAAACAACCATATGCATCACTACTACGTGTTTCAAACACTACTGTATGTTTACCATTAGTCGCTCCAGCAGAACCTGTATTCTTACAGGTCATTTCTACATTACCTTTAGAATATAAGTAAACTACATTACCCCATAGATCAGTTGTATAGTTATTATCATAAGCACCATATCCAACACGACAAATATTACCACTTGTCATGTATAATAATGAAATATATGCAGATCCTGAATTTTTACTTTGAATAGCATTTCCATTTGCTAAACGCACATGACCACCACTAACAGTTAATCCTCCTGCTGTAATAGTTGCTCCACCTGAAGTAACTGTCAAGCCAGAAGTCTTTACAGTTAATCCACCAGTTATTTCGGCCCCTCCAGAAGTAACAGTAAATTTATCTTTGGATTCTAATTCAGTTCCTGATACGGTATAAACTTTATCTTTTGTCATATAAAGAATACCAGTACCATTAACCCAAAAAGCAAAATAACCATCTTTTTCAGAAGAATTAGAACCAGCATTAAATCCTAAACAATGAATATTAGTTGTAGAGTTGTTATAACAACTAATATAAGCATTTAATGCATTAGCTGAATCTCCAAAAACTAAATAGCCAGTTTCTTGAGTATAAATATTACCATTAGTAACTTTTAATGCCCCTCCACTAACTTCAATTCCACCAGATGTAACTTCTATTCCTCCGGCAGTAACATCTATTCCTCCTCCACTAACTTCTAATCCTCCACTACTAATAGTAAGCTTCGCGGACTTTGTATCTGCCACAGTTTTAGAAATATATTTACTATCATGATCATGATTCCCCGCTGCCGCAGTTGAAGCAGTAGTTCCAATTGTTAAATTAGAAGTACCAAATGTCTCCCAAGTTCCTTTTTGAGTTAAACATTTAGTTGTAGTCGAAGCATCAAAGGCAATCGAAGTTCTTGCAATTTTACTACTATCACTAGCATCAGTTACAACTATTTTATCCCCATTGGCAATCGTAATATCATTAGTCTGAAGCGCTCCTCCATCCTGTACATTCCCATGAGTATGACTACTGGCCGCACGTGAGGTATCAGTTGGATGTACGTGGTCACCTCTTGCAAACTTAGTTTCAGTTCCTACATTTGCTGTTCCATCCATCGCTGGAGTTGTAGTTGATGCCGCCGCACCTTCTGGTATGTCTTCAGCAAGAGCAACAGTTCCTGTTTTATTTGGAAAAGTTATTGTCCTATTCGCAGTAGGCGCGCCAGCTTTTACCTCTACATAATAAGTCGCCGCAGTACCATAGAGTCTAAGAATACCCTCTTTTCCACCCGCAGATGACGTTGCTGTAGTATTGCCTAAATCAATGCGCGCCGACCCTCCTGTACCACTATTCGCAGTTACATATGCGGCCACAGCAGCATGTTTATTTAATCCACCCGTTGCGGTTGATGAACTTGAACTACCAGTTAAATAGTATGTAGAAGCAGCAGTTACAGCAGTATTCTTTACGTTTTCGTCTGTGTTAGTAACAGTACAAGCAATAGTCATAGTCCTTGTATCGGCTGTATCTGTAATTGAAATTCCAGTTCCAGCCGCGAGAGTAAAGTCGGAAGTGGTTGTGCCGCTTCCACTACCTCCCGCAGTAAGAGTAGAAGTAAATTTATGCGAAGAAAGCGCGCCGCTTAATGCATAGGTTGTATTTGTATCTGTAAAAACTGCATTTGATGGAACATCTATTCCTACTGTATGACCTTGGACTGTGCGAGCATCGCTAGAAACTTCTCTAACTGCTCCATTTTTATACCAATATACAGGATGATTCAGAGATAGGACACACCTATATGGATAAGTATCTGGATAAACTCTTCCAAGATAAATATAAATTAACCCATCATCTGAATTAGGTAAAGCCTGAGCTAATGGAGAACTATATAACTTAGCTGTTCCATCAGACTGCGGCGTTGCTACTAAAAATAAAGGTGAACGAGCAGTAAGTGTACCCGCCGCATCATAACCGCCGCAATTAAAAGAATATCGTAAGTCAAATAATATTTGTCGATACCAATAACCATCTCCTACATTTGCCCCAGCACTATAAGTAGTGGTATAACCCCAATAAAATATTTCCCCAAAAGGGTCAAAAGTTTCTGTTGTCATCGTTTTATTAGTAGCAACACTATTATTAACCGAATTAACTGGCAAAAGCGTTCCATCAGATTTGGTTAAACATAACATATACCTATACAGCGCGGCCGCAGTTGTACGAGAACTATAATACTCTCTATTATAATAATTTACATCATTTCTATCACCAGTAATAGTTATTCCTTGAGTGGTTCCATCATAATCTGACCTACCTGCATAATTGGTTGACCCAGTTCCAGGCGCGTTAGCATACTTTACCATAGAATCAAAGAAAGTAACTGTACAATTACTAGTCTCTAAAATATCAATAGTAACCGTTCTAGCATTTGCCGCAGTCGTTGGTTTCCAAGACGAAGTAAAACGAATTCCTAATAAGTGACCATATCCACTAGTAATACCGTCATCAGTGGCCCTATATAAACTATGGTTATATAAGGCCCTGTAATCGGTATGTTTAATTTTATTATAAGCAGAATACACACGAACATTAGAACTATATGTCCAATATTCAACAATACTATCATTAAAACTATATGTAGTTCCTGCAGCTTCAGCTCTTACCCTGTATTTAACATATGCTAAAGTTGAAGCGGATGTAGGAACAAATTTTGCAAAATAAACCCAACCATTAGGGTCATCATTTGCAGTCATTACCACATTTGTATAAGTTTTTGTCTGTTCAACAAAATACTTATCCACATACTCCTTTGTCACTAAATCCTTATTATCAGATATAGGCCCTAAATATTTCATATCTTTACCTTACCTTAAACTGTTTTAATATATTTAATAGTAATATCAGATGCCGCCGCAGTTGCTACGGAGAATGACATTACATTATTCACTAAGCCATAATCTACGACAACCGCTTGATTATCTTGATATGCTTGATAAGTTACTAATTTATCTGCAATCGCTGCCGCGCTTACTGAAGTGGAATTCGCAGCAATTGTAAGCGTTCCTGACACAAGAGCGCCAGCCGACGCCGCGGATAAGTTATCAAGAGTAACTTTATCTGCCGCACTCATTAATCCATTTGTAGACTGAGTAACAACATCATCAGTAGCCAAAGTTCCGGTTTTATTCGGCAATTTTAACGTTTGATCTGTTGTCACATTACTAACTGTTTCAAGTTTAACCCTATAAGTATCTTTTCCATATATACTTAAGGAACCAGTTCTACCACCAGATGCATCGGCTGTACTATTACCAAGTGTCAGTTGAGCAAAACTTCTTGAACTTGAAGTTGATACCTCATAAGTAAATCCCGCTGTGTCATAATATTTAGTTGAAGGAGTTGTTCCATAACCTCCTACAATTGGATAATAAAATCCCATCGAACTAACTTCTGCTGTAGAAACTTTAGTATCAGTAAATACTGCTCCAGATGGAACACTTGTAGCAATAGTATATCCACTATCTTTAATAACCTTTCCAGTTGCATCACTAAAAGTGGCTATATTATTTGCAGTCGAAGTGGCAGGACCAGTTACAGCTCCATCTATATTTGTTTGTACTACTGTCCAATCTGCATTAATAACAGAACTTCCACTATTTGGACCGTCGTTTAATGCAATTAACATATCGCCTACTTCACAAGCAATTCCAGCATAAGTTGCCGCAGTTATTACCTTATAAGTCCAACCAGTTTTATATCCATTAGTAGGAACTGTAGTTATCGTACCACCCGTACCAAGAGTTCCCTTGTAAATCATCGCATCTGCCGCAGCGATTTGATTGTTTACATAAGTATATACCGCACTACTAGTAACAGCATTTGAAGCATCAGACGTAACTGTTGTATCAAGATTTAAATAACTGTTATCAATCTTGCTAGATGAGTCTAAAGGTACAACACCAGATGCGGCGCCTTTGTCCGCAGCGTTAAGAACCTTCTGACTATTAGAATATAAATGCCCATCTGTACCAACATATGCAGTATCCTGTGAATATGTTTGTGGGCTGGCCGCCTGCGACGTTGCTCCAATCAGAAATAGCTTACTACTGGAATCGGTACTACCTGCCGTATTCTTAGTATCAGTATCAATATAATTACCAATTAAGTGATATTGAGTTCCATCGTAAACAAACTCACAAGTACCTGCAAGTAAGGCTTTATTACCTCCAGTCGTAATTTGAGAACCTTTATGGAATATATTCTTCGCATCAGTTGTTCCAACTTTTAATGTCGGACTATTTGCTGTATTCGCATTACTAAATTTAACAGTTACTTTCGCACCCGTTTCTAAACTAAAAGTACCAGTAGTAATACTTACTTCCTTACCTGCTGTACCCGCCGCGGTTGAACAAGTTCCAAAACGATTAACTGTCGCGCCAGTAACACCATCCTGTTTTATAGTTTGATGCTCAGTAAGGAATGTCGTACCCTTAGTCGCTGTGAGCGCGCCACTACTAGCCGTAATATCTGTTATGGCATTACCGCTTCCTGTTACTGTTACTGTAGTTACCGTATCTGTCGCTGCAATTGTTATCTTATCATTTGTAGCATCAGCAGTAAGAGTTACATTAGCTCCAGCTTCAAGTCCAAGGGTATCAGTCTTTGCATCCGCCGCGATTGTAGTTGTAGTAGAAGCAGATGAAGTAGCTTTTACAGTAACATTACTAAATGCATTTTGGTTAACTTCTGCTCCAGTAGCGATTCCGCTAAGTTTCGTATAATCAGATGAAGTCATTAATCCTTTAGCACTTCCAGAAGCCGTAGGAATTTTTGCTACTCCATTCGTAACAATAGTAGTATCATCTATAGTAACATCACTTACACCAGTAATTACGTCGCTTAATGGTTGTATTTTTATCCAACTAGTACCATTATAATAATATAAATAATGGTCTGTTGTATTATAGTAAAGCCTACCTTCTATACCAGTAGGTGCTGAAGTTAAATTATGTACAAGGAAATTCTGAACTTCCAATGTACTCATATCTATAGGCACTAAAAATTTCTTGCTCATTGTTTTCTCCCTTAGTTAAAAATTGCCTTTCCCGAAAAGGCTCC
>Ga0310690_10003467_pt1 | contig 23625 bp, 14 predicted proteins | sample AusTroGonzalo_MG_2_FD_207661 | JGI IMG/M metagenome (GOLD analysis project Ga0310690, IMG submission 207661) | Bovine rumen microbial communities from tropical cattle in Woodstock, Queensland, Australia - Gonzalo_04 (v2) (version 2) | ecosystem: Host-associated > Mammals > Digestive system >... | reverse complement strand
CTTTTCCCATGTCCTGTTCCACACCTTCGCCATAATAATACATACATCCGAGAGAATTCTGGGCTCTAGCAAGGCCCTGGTCGGCAGACTTGCGATACAATTCTGCAGCCTTTCTCATGTCCTGTTCCACGCTTTCGCCATTATAGTACATTTTTCCAAGATTGCACTGGGCTTCGGCAAAGCTCTGGTCGGCGGCCTTCCGGAACAATTCTGCAGCCTTTCTCTTGTTCTGTCCCACACCTTCGCCATAATAATACATACATCCGAGAGAGTTCTGGGCTTTGGCAAGGCCCTGGTCGGCGGCCTTCCGGAACAATTCTGCAGCCTTTCTCATGTCCTGTTCCACACTTTCGCCTTTATAGTACATGTGTCCAAGATTGCACTGAGCTTCGGCAAAGCCATGGTCGGCGGCCTTCCGGCACAATTCTGCAGCTTTTCTCTTGTCCTGTTCCACACCTTCGCCATAATAATACATACATCCGAGAGAATTCTGGGCTCTGGCAAGGCCCTGGTCGGCAGACTTGCGATACAATTCTGCAGCCTTTCTCATGTCCTGTTCCACGCTTTCGCCATTATAGTACATGTTTCCAAGATTGCACTGGGCTTCGGCAAAGCCATAGTCGGCGGCCTTCCGGAACAATTCTGCTGCTTTTGCCTTGTCCTGTTCCACACCTTCGCCGTTATAGTACATGATTCCGAGATTGGTCTGGGCAGCGGCATCGCCCTGGTCGGCAGCCTTGCGGTACAATTCTGCTGCTTTTGCCTTGTCCTGTTCTACCACTTCGCCGTTGTCATACATATATCCGAGATTGGTCTGGGCAGCGGCAACGCCCTGGTCGGCAGCCTTGCGGTACAATTCTGCTGCTTTTGCCTTGTCCTGTTCCACACCTTCGCCTTTCTTGTACATGTTTCCGAGAGCGTTCTGGGCATAGGGTTCGTTTGCATCTGCGGATTGAATAAATAATTCAACAGCCCTTTTTAAATCTTTTTTTACGCCTTTTCCGTCCATATACAAAATGCCTAATGAGGTTCGGGCCTCAATATGATCTTGATTAACCGCCTTTTTAAGCCACTTGGCGGATTTTTTATAATTTATTTCAACTCCGATCCCATCACTATACATACGTCCAAAAATATATTGTGCTTCCCGATTCTCTTTTTTTGCTGATTTCTCTATATATTTAACACCTTTTTTATCGTTTTTTTCTGTGCCTTGCCCACGTATGAAATTTAAACCTAATCTGTACATGGCATCGGTATTGCCTGAATCAGCCGATAACTGAAACATTTTAAATGATTCTTTCAAATTAATCTCCGTGCCTTTGCCATCAAAATACATACAACCGACTTCGTACATAGCTTCCGGATTTCCATCATCCGCAGACTCTTTATAACATTCAAAAGCCTTTATCGTATCTTTGTTGATCTTTCCTCGTCCTTCCCTGTATATATCGCCTAATTGCTTTTGTGCCAATCCATAAAAAGGAAAATCTTCCTTAACTATTTTTGAAAATTGTCTGAATGCTTCTTTATATTCGCCCCTGTCAAGAGACATTATACCGACTTTGTATCTTCCCTCATTACTGCCTTTTGCAGCTGCTTTGCGAAAATGGCTCAAAGCCTTCAATTTTTCGCCTTTTGCTTCGGCCCTCTTTCCAAGTTTTACATTTGCGTTTGGATTTCCGAATTTTGCTGACATACGAAGTATTATGTATATAGGAAATCCCAAAATTAATCCAAGCCAGACCCCTATTATCAGATAAAATATCTCCTCTAAGATTTTTCCGATGCTCATTCCGTTCATCGGTATACCTTCTGACAATGCAGATACTGCTGTATGTGCGGATTTTTGCAATCCCGTTTTATAAATATTGTTTGTGTTTAAGGCAGAAGTTCCTGTTGGAATTTCTTTTTTCCCGGCTGCTTGTTTTATTTGAGCATTCTCCCTACTTTCATCTAACTTTGATACTGCCAGTTGTTTTGCAGTTGTGCTTACATTCGAATCATAATTAGCCCTGTTATTTATATCCGTAATGCCTGCATTAGGCATGTTAATGCTTTCCAGCCTTTTGATTCTTTCTTCAAGAAGAGGATGTGTTGCGAATAATTTGCCAACTGCTTCTGACTGACCGTATATTTTTAATGTTGCCAATGAATTTGTCTGTGAGGACTTATCCAATGAGGCATTCTGCTGTAATTTTCTTAATGCCTTTATTATCTTTTCCTTGCCTAAAAGCCTTGCGCTGCCCTCATCAGCATTATATTCCCTGCTGCGTGAATATGTGTTTATCCCTGCTATGCCTAATATTCCTAATGTTTTTTCATAAAAACGAACAAGATGAACTGAGCTGTTAAAGATAAACATGTTGTCCCATTTATTAGGGCTTATCAGGCGTGCAACCACTATTATTATAGAATTGGCCACGCCTTCCATAACTGTCATTGTCACCATATCTCCGTGAGATATATGCGATATTTCATGGCCTATCACGCCTTCAAGCTCTTCATCGTCCATTTCCCTCAATAGTCCTGTGGAAACAGCTATAAGGGAATTTTCCTTTGTTGGGCCTATTGCAAATGCGTTCAATTCATTGCTTTCATAAAATCCTATTTCAGGAATCTTTTTTAGTCCGGCTTTTACTGCTGTTTTCTCTACAATATTAATCAGCCTGGCATACTTGCTGTCAGGTTTGACATCTTCCACTTTAAGAATGAATTTGGCATAAGGTTTTGATATTGACCATGAAATTATGCCACCTGAAAGACCCAAAACAAATAGCCCCAAAATTAAAACGAGACAATTCATGCCATGCTTATATAGTTTTTTGCGGAAAATAAATAACAATGCGAATACGGGAAGCAGGCACAATATTGTTGTGTACAGCAAAACTCCTATATTTGTAATCAAATCAGGCATAATATATTCCTTTGCCAAGGCAATTTTGCGAAGGCTCTTTTAAAGAAAAGTATTGATAAAATGTAATTATAAAGAACGCAAATATTACTTCGTCGTCATGAACTTGTTTCAGGATCTCTTTAAGCCGCAAAGATGATTAAAATAAATTAAGCATTACGAGAGAACAATAAAATCTATATTCCTCTTATACATAGCGAAAATTTAAAACATATTTCTTGCGAAGAATGCGGTTTTTTCCAAGGCCATTAGCACATCAACCTGTTCAAGGTATATGCCTTTGGGCGGCTTTATAACAACAGGGGCAAAATTAAGAATGCCCTTTATACCGCTTTCGGCCATGTCATCGGCAAGCTGCTGCGCTCCCGCAGGAGGCACCGCAATAATGCCGGCAAGAGGCTTTTCCATAGCAATTATTTCATCCATGCGCGCTGCCGGATAAACTGGGCAGCCAGCATATTCCCGGCCATATTTATCAGGATCGGAATCAAAGGCCGCTACAATCCGCAAATTTGGCCGGGCTTCGGAAAAATGCCTTAGCAGCGCGCGGCCCAAATTGCCAACCCCGGCAAGCACTGCATTTACAGGGACTTCCATGGAAAGACAGCCGCGCAAATCCGCAAGAAAAGGGGCTATCTGATAGCCCCTCTGCGGAGTTCCGCTTATATTAAGCAGCCTTAAATCCTGACGCACCTGCTCCGGAGAAATTCCAACGGCTAATGACAGCTCATGCGAAAATACATTTTCAGCCCCCATCTCCAGCTTAGCCTTAAGAAAACGGGAATAAAGAAAAAACCTTTCCACAGTTCTCGGAGAGAGGAGCTTTTTTTCAGCAACCATTGCTATTCTCCAAGGTATGCAGCTTTTAAAGCCTGATAATCGGGCTTGCCAGTTCCCATTACAGGTATTTCCTTCATATGCTTCACAACCTTAGGAACAGAAAGCTCGCTTATGCCGCGCTTGCGGAATTCATCAGCCACGTCATTTCTGGTTATGCCCTCAGAGGTAGTGAACATTATAAGCTGTTCGCCTTTTTTCTCGTCAGGCAGGGAAATAACAGCGTGCATATTATCTTTCCATATCTCTGCAAGATAATTTTCCACAGCTCCTAATGAAATCATTTCACCGCCGATTTTGGCAAAACGCTTTACGCGGCCCTTTATTGTGACAAAACCGTCTTCATCAATGCTGACAATATCACCCGTGTCATACCATCCGCCTTGAGGTTCCTCAAGCTCGCATGGAGCAGTTTCGCGCAGATACCCCATCATAATATTAGCGCCCTTAACAAGAAGACGTCCGCCTTCCTTAATTCCAGGCTGCTCCTCTACCCGATACTCCATTCCAGGCAGTATTTTTCCTACAGTTCCCCTGCGGAAGAATATCGGAGTATTTACGGCTATGACAGGAGACGTTTCCGTAGCGCCATATCCTTCAAAAAGGCGCACGCCAAAGGTATCGCTATATGTGCGCACTGTTTCTTCCTTAAGCCTTTCTGCGCCTGATATGAGCATTCTAACGGAATAGAAATCATAAGGATGCGCATTCTTTGCATAGCCGGCAAAGAAAGTTTCTGTGCCAAGCACAAGCGTTGAATTAGTATTGTAGATCAGGTCAGGTATTATGCGATAATGAAGAGGGGAAGGATACAGGAACACCTTCATGCCGGTCAAAAGAGGAAGTATTGTTCCTGCAGATAAACCAAAGGAATGGAATATCGGCATGGCATTGAACATAATATCATTAACGCCATAGTCCAGAACGCTTTGCAGCTGATATCTGTTAGCCTGAAGATTCCGATGGCTTAGCACCACGCCCTTAGGCACGCCTTCAGAGCCGGAAGTAAACAGAACAACTGCTGGCAAATGCGGCGAAGCAGTGCCTCTTATCTTCTTGTAATATCTCCTTGGCATGAAAGACATCGCAAAAGCGAAAAGCTTATCCCATTTTGTTATCATGGTCTTAACGTCTTCAAGATAAATAAGCTCAATATCAGCATCCAGCAAGGCTTTCTCTATATGCTGCAGCTCGCCTTTAAGAATGAACTCGCGTGAAGTATAGACTCTTTTTATCTTAGCCGCACGGCAGCATGACAATATGTTCTTAGTTCCAGTAGAGAAATTAAGCATACACGGGGTTATATTGAAAGCCCCCATGCCAAAGAATGTTGCCACCGCAGCAATAGAGTTTGGCAGCAGCAGACCTACGAATGTGCCCTGCCTGTTTTGCATGGCGAACTGCTTGCCCAATGCAAAACAGGTAGTTATGAACTGCCCGAAATTCAGCGTGGTCATATTGGAATCTTCTATGATAGGCTTCCAGCGGCCCACCAGCTGTTTGGCATCAAGCAGTGAATCAAACAGTGTCTGGTCCACCGGAGCAGCTGAAAAACGCATATTCTGCATTACATTTGACATCTTTGACACAGAAACAGTCCTGCGCCTGTGGCCTGTTATCTCTTCCGGGACATCCAGCCTTAGCGGAGGCTGTATTGTAAGCGTTATCTTGCTGTGCATCCTGGTTTTCAGCTTGCTGCCAAATCTGGCAAAAACAGAATACTGGCTCCCCTCTATGCTTATAGGCAGTATTTCCGCATCCGCTTTATCAGCTATCATTGAGGGGCCCGGGTAAATCTTCATAAGAGCGCCTGTAGTGGTTATGCGGCCTTCCGGGAAAATAACAACCCTATGGCCATTTTTAACCTCGTCTATAATGCTCTTTACTGACATAGGCTCATTCGGGTTAATGGTAAAATACTTAACGAAGCGGAGAAAAGGCTTGAAGAAAAAATGCTTAGCCTGATAAGTGTCTATCGCATAATAAAATTTATAGGGCACATAAGTCCATATAAGCACGCCGTCAAGGAAAGATGTGTGATTAGCTATAACGAGACAGTTTCCCCTAGGCTTGAAAAGATTGTCCACGCCATGCACCTTAACGCCATACATGAAGTCAAAAAGCCGGCGCAGCAGAATGCGAACTATATGTTCCGGCAAAAGGAAGCATGTTATAAGGGCTTCAAGCGCAGCCATAACCGTAAGCAGCAATATTGCGAAATATACGCCAAAAGCCATGGAAAGCAGGGTAAAAAGCAGAATGCCGATGACTGCAGCAAACATGTTAAGCACTAAGTTGGCTGCGGCTATGCGGCCTCTGCGCTTTGCGCCTGAGAAACGCTGCAGCATTGAATAATGAGGCAGAAGGAAAATGCCTGAAGCAATGCCAAAAGCAAACAGGAAAACAAGCATCAGCAGCATTTGAATGCGGTCTCCGGCAGTAAGGGAGAAACGCACTATCTCGCTAGGCGATATAAGCCCCATGAAAATAAACAGGAAAAGAAACAGCGTCATAAAAAGAGCGCTGATTGGAGCCATACGGGCATTAAGGTCTCTGCGGGAAATGTGATTGCACCACAATATTCCGCCAATAATTCCGGCAATCAGAGTGCCAAGATAAAGCTGTATATAAGGAGCAACAGTGCCAAAAGTTCTGTTTATAACAAACTGCATAGTAAAACATACCGCAGCCTGCAAAAAGAAGAACCATGATATGCCAAGCACGCACAGAAGAATGTCCGTAGTGCGGCCTATCAAAAATATATTGCGGAAGGAATTAAGAATAGTATTAGGCGTTATCTCCAGCTCAGGATTGAAACTTCCGCCGGGAGCAATGCCGAATGAGGATGAAAAGCCGGCAACAGCCGCTATTATCAGAGGGATCATTACTGCCATTATTGGGAAAAGCGGCTGCCCGGTATGAAGGAAAAGCGGCTTTATAAGCCCGGTAACAGCAACAATAAAAGCCATTGCAAAAAAAACAGCCTGGGCAAGAGAATTTCCCAAGGCCATATTATTCCTTCGCACGGCCTGAGGCAGCAGCTGCTGCTGAGCAGGATAATATATGGCAGTCTTGATTCCGGCACAAAGCAAGGCAAGATAAGCAACATAAGGATTGTCAAAAACAAAGCCTAATATCGCAAGGAAAAGTGAAACAAAACCAGCTTTTTGTGAAAACCTTATTACCTTTGAACTGTCATATTTGTCTGCGAAAAGCCCTGCCGGAGCGGCAAACAAAACAATAGGCAAAGCATATATGGTAAAAGAAAGAACCAGAAGCCAGTATCCTGATAAATGCGGATCAACTGAAAAATGACATAAAGCCGCAGCAATGCAAAGGAACATATCATAAAAAGCATTTGAGGCTACGGTTATAAGGAGAGAAACAAATGAACGGCGGGATAAAAGAACATCTACATTATTATTGTCTTCCATAATACATCCTAAATGCCGCAAAGCTTTTGCTTATGAAAAGCAAGTTACGGCCATAATATTTAATTATATAAATAAATATATTTGAAAGACAAAAAGCGCAGTCTGCCAGCACATAAAAAAGGCTTCCGTCATCATGAACAATGCCGGAAGCCATAGAGCAAACAAGCCTGTTATAAGGTTATCTGAGCTCCGTGATCGCGCGACGCAATTCCTCCCTGCGTTCCTGAGAATCAGATATGGTAAGATAACAGTAATCTCCCATTACTCTGCTGTCCATTGGCATATGGAACACTATCTCAGAGCCAAACCTTGCCATGATGTCATTATGAGAAAGCCTGTAATCACAGCTATTCAGCCTGCCCACATAACCGCATATTCTATCCTGGGAAGGGCCAAGACAGGTATGCCCGTTTGCGCATATATCGGCATACAAAGCCCAAATGTCCATGCCCCTGGCATGATTATCCATGTCTAGAGTTACAACGCCTGGAGGCCTGGCATTTATCTCAAGGCCGAAGAATTTTTCACCTGACTTAAAAAATTCTATATGAAAAAAATTTTTTCTTATATTAAAAGATTCCACAGAAGCCAGGCCGGCTTTCAGCAAACCTTCAGGCATTTCTGACATTTTAAGGTTATTATAGCTTAGAGTGCCGCCGCCGACAACTTCCATAATTCCGTCACAATAATGATGAGCAATGAAGAAAGCAGGCTTGCCATCCGCATCTGTTATGCCGTCAAAGGAAAGCAATTCCCTGTCTTCGCCGGATATAAACCTTTCCATATAAAACCGCTGGGCAGGATTTTTATTAGCAAAGAAGTTCTCAGCTTCTTCTTTTGTGCGTATTCTATAAGTGCAGGAAGCGCCTACGCCATGATCCGGCTTAACGATTATGTCATTATTGCATATTCCGTTCATGAACCTGAGCATGCCAGGGAGGTCTTCTACCAGCTTTCCGGGCACAACGCTTACGCCCGCGCGGCGAAAACGTTCCTTCATAAGGGACTTGCGGTTAAGATGAGACAGCTCATCAGGCTTATTGCCCTGCACGCCTAAATCTGCGCGAAGCTGAGCGTCAAGGGGCAGCCACCATTCATTGAATGATTCTATATATTCCGGCTTGCCGTATTTATCTGCAAGATAGCATGCAGTATTAAATATTCCGGCATAAGCATCAGGCTCTATTGAGCCGTCTGCCCTATAGCAGTTCATATTTACTTTGCAGTATTCGGCAAGGTCGCCCTGAAGCTCTGGAGCAAGAGAAGCCCAGTCAGAATCGCCTATGCCCACAACAGTAAAGCCTGCGGCTTTAAGGCGATTAGCCAAAAAACGCAGTCTCTGAGGATACTGAGGAGAAATGAACAGAAAAGTTCTTCCCATAAAAATTTCTCTCCTTATATTCATTTAGCCCAAAGCTGGGCAAGATTGAGCAGCACTTCGGCAGATTTATTCATGCCGTCAAGCGACACCCATTCATAACGGCCATGATAGTTATAGCCGCCAGTAAAAATATTCGGCGTTGGCAAACCCATAAAAGAAAGCCTGGCGCCATCTGTGCCGCCGCGCACGGGCTTTATCCTTGGCTCAAGGCCTGCCATGCGGACAGCTTCCTTAAGGTTATCCATTACCTTCGGATGCTGGTTTATTATTTCAACCATATTGCGGTACTGTTCGCGGAAACTTATTTCTATTTTTGCGGAAGGATATTTATAGCGCTTGGCTTCAACAATAGCCTCAAGCTGTTTTTCCATGGCAAGCAGCTTTGCGCTGTCATGCTCACGCACTATTCCGCTTAGCTCGGCTTTCTCTATCTCTGCGCTTAAATCCGTGAACATTATAAAGCCTTCGCGTCCTTCGGCATTTTCCGGCAGAAGATTCTCCGGCCAGGAAGATATGATGTCTCCGGCAATTCTTATTGCATTTGCAAGGGAATTTTTCGCAGTTCCGGGATGAACGCTCTTTCCGGTTATATTAATCTTAACAGCATGCGCATTGAAATTTTCCATTTCAATACAGCCTGCCACATCGCCGTCAAAAGTATAGGCATAATCAGCGCCAAAGGCCTTGACATCAAAATGATCAACGCCTTGCCCGACCTCCTCATCGGGAGTGAAAGCTATGCGGAGCCTGCCATGCTTTATTTCCTTATGCTGCAGCAAATATTCGGCAGCGGTCATAATAATGGCAATGCCAGCCTTATCGTCTGCCCCAAGCAAGGTATCGCCAGAAGCTGTTACTATGTCTTCCCCCTTGAAAGGGGCCAGTTCCGGGCAGTTTGCGGTATTCAGCACTATGCCGAGAGCCTTATTTATTTCAATATCCCCGCCTTGCCAGCATTTATGTATCTGAGGCTTGACTCCTTTGCCAGGAGCATCGGGAGATGTGTCTGCATGGGCAAGGAAACCTATCACAGGATAATTTCCATCAGCGGTGGCAGGTATAGTAGCCGTGACATAGCCCCATTTATCCATATTAACTTCTTCCGCGCCAATCTGCTTAAGCTCTTCAGCAAGAAGTTTCAAAAGATCAAACTGCTTGGAAGTGGTAGGGAAAGAAGAGGACTTATCATCGCTCTGAGTGTCAATTTTTACATATCTTTCAAGTTTTGAGTAAAGTTTTCCTTTTAAATCCATGTAAGCCTCCGCTTAAACACTATAACTATTATAAAAAAGATACTTCGGTCATAGCAAACAAAAAAGCTGCAAAATTAAGATAACTGCAATAAAACTATTTGTTATAATTTGATCATGAGAATTATAGAAAAAAAAATCAGGCATGACAGAATATCAGATTTCTCTGAGTTAATATTCTGCGGCATTCCTTTTTTTTACTATAATCCTGAAAAAATAAAGCTGTTCACCTTTACTTTTGAAAAAAACTCAGCAATATACCGCTTTATTGAAAAGGCTGATGATTTTTTTTATTACAAACCCAGACGGACATGGTGCGCACAGTGGCTTGCTGCGGGCAAGGCAGACAAAACAGCCTTTAAAAAAGATTTAACTGTCCTTTTAAAAGGACTGCCCGAAAAAGAAAAGAATGAACTGCTTCTTAATCTTCGCAGAGAAGAAAAGCTAGGAAAAAATCCTAGCTTAAAGGTATTTAGGGAACTGCTTACTGAAGAAGAAAAAAGGGATTTAAAAGAATTAGCAAAAGAAAAAAAAATTAAATTCAGACACAATGCGAAAACTGTAATTTATGATGGCTTTGAATACTTAAAAGATTTTTTTTATGGCCCTGATTCTTCGCTTGATGACAAATATGATTTCATAAGAAAAAACATAAAACACATAAAAGATAGGGATATTATTGACGCAGGCGCATTCTTCGGCGATTCCTCTCTGCCTTTTACCAGGCTTACAAAAGGCATGGTACATGCCTTTGAGCCAGACAAGAAAATATTTGCCGTTTTGGAGGAAAACATAAAGCTTAACGATTGTTCTGCCATATCAGCCATAAACGCAGGCTTAGGCGAAAAGCAGGAAAGCCTGTTTTTAGAACATGGTGAAGATCCCAGCAGCGGGCATTTAAGCAGAACTGCGTCAAATCATGCTTTTTACAAAGTACTTACAGAAACCGTTGACAGCTATGCTGAAAAGAAAGGATTGGATATAGGTTTTATAAAAGCAGACATTGAAGGCGGGGAGAGGCAGATGCTGAAAGGAGCTCATAAAACAATAAAGCGCTGCCATCCGCTAATGCTTATAAGCATATATCACAATTATAACGATTTTTTCAGGCTTAAGCCCTGGCTTGAAAAAAAATATCCTGAATATGAATATCACATTCTTTTTTCCAAACGCAATTTGCTAAACGCATCAAGTTTCATAGCGGAAGCAAGCCTTGCAGCCATACCCGCAAAAGAAAAATAAAAGCTATAGTCAAATTAATAAGCTTAAGAAAGGCTTGAGGGAACTGAGAGAAAGCTAATTGTCTGCGCCGTCAATAGCAAAATGCTTCATTGCCCTTGCAAAGAAATTTGCTGACACATCTAAATAAAAATTAATAAAATTGCGAACGATGTATTCATCAGACAGATAGTAATCTGTGAAAAGACAGGCAGACATTCTAAGCTCATTGGCTTCCCCATAAAAATATGTTACCTGGTTTAAGTATTCCCTGTTCATTCTATTGCAAAAACACACGGCCTGAGCCACATCATAAGGCTTAAGCTTCATTTTTGGAGCATGGGCAAGAAAAATAATTCTTTCCTTCTCATAAAAAAAATTGGCAATCACTTCATAAGAGCGTTTCTCATCCGGAGGAATAGCAACATAATAAGAATCCCCCTCCCCCTTGCTGGCTGGGGCAGATTCCATGAGAAGTTCTGAAAAATGTTGTTTAGTTAGCAAAATCAGCTCCAAAAAAAAAGGCTTAAGCCTATACCACATTATAGAAAAAAGACCGCTGATAAATCATTATGACAGGCTTAATGAGATTTTAACAGCAGACAATAATGACGCATGCTGGCTGCATTATTAATGTTCGGATAAAATTATTTTATAAGCTTTATCTTTTTCCATGCGCCGCTGCGGAAGCGCAGCAAAGCCATAATGAAATATACAGTTGCAAAAATGCCGTACCCTCCCCAGGCATAAATCACGGAATGGGTATAATGTATGGCTGCCCATGTAATAGGGATAAACACAATCAATGTTGTTCCAATGCCTATAATCATAGCGGCTTTTGTGTCCCCAGCCCCGCGCAGGGAATCCGCAAAAACTATTCCTATGCCGTCAAACAGTATGGCAAAGGCAAGCACGCCCATTAGGCGGCGGGCAAGCGGAAGTATTTCCGCATAATCCGGGCCTGCCCCGCCAAATATATTAACAAACATTCCGGGAAAACAGAAGAAAAGAGTCCCGATGAAAACAGCATAAGAAATCGCTATGGCTGCGCTGCGGTATACTGTCTTTTCCGCCGCAGGAATGTCATTCATGCCTATATATTTTCCTACTAGCGTCAATGCCGCAGTGCCTACTCCTATTATCGGCATAAAAGCAATGTTGTTCACTGATGCCACAATATTGTTTGCGGCAAGCGATATTTTATCAAGGCTTCCTATCATAAAAACAAATGCGCTGAATCCGCATATTTCAAGCAAAAATCCTACCCCGTTCGCTGAGCCGAAGCGTATCATGCGCCAGAAAAACTCCATATCCATGCGCCAGAATTTGTTTATGCGATATTTTGCTCTGTTTGTTGCGGAAAACACGAATGCAAGCAGAATAGATGTAACCACCGCGCCGCCGCAGGCTGATGCCATGGCTGCGCCTTTTATGCCTAACGGCGGCAAGCCCATGCCGCCAAAAATAAACCAATAAGAGAACAATACGCAAGCTATATTGCCGCATATATTTGCGAACATTGTGTATTTTGTCCGGCCCTGCCCGGTGTAAAACGAAGCCAGGGCACTGCCAGTAAGAGGCAATACGGAGAAAATCGTAAGCCAGAAGAAATAATCTTTTTCAAGTACTGCGACGGACGGGTCATGCCCGGCATGGCCTATTATGAAATAGCCTATCGGAATGGTAATCTGAATTATAATGCCTGCGGCTATGGCAAGCCATATAGCCTGCCATACGCTGCGGGATATGTTGCTCCGCTGTCCCTTGCCGAAATACTGGGAAACAAATGCGTTTGAATAGTTTACCAGACCCATGAAAAAACAGAGGAATGTAAATGCGAGTATGCCGCCTGGTACACAGGCAGCCATAGCCTCAGCGCTGTAATGCGCAAGGAACATTCTGTTTATGAACTGCATCACCGTACTGCTGGCCGTGGAAATTATCAGCGGATAGGCCACGGTTAGAATTTCTTTCACTGTTCCGCGCTGTTCCATAAGGATATCCTTATCCATTATTTTATCTTTATTTGTGTTCATGCTTTATAAAATAGAAACGGCTTCCATTTTATGCAAGCCGTTTCTATTATTAATTTGATTTTTATATTTTACATATTGCTAGGACAAGTATAATAACCGCTCCTGCCAGTCACGGTATTATAGACGCAAGGCTGCGACTCAAACGGATTTTTTTCTCCATTTAATTTTGATGATGAAGAGTTTTCGTCTATTGAATATATCCAGCGGCGGAAAGTTTCCCATGTTCCGTCTTTGACATTCCATTTGCGGCTGAAATGGTCTCTCCTGGGGATCTCAGGCAAAAATACTGAAATGCCCCCTGAGCGGCTGTAAAGAATGTCATCGCGGAAAGAGAGTTTCTCATCTCTTTTATAATTGGCCTTAACGGTTTTCTTTATCTGCTCTTTCAGATTATTTGCCGCATCCGAAACTTTTTTGTCAGAAATATATTTTTCTGCCTGCAAGGAAAAATCCATCAAATCAATAATTCTCCCTTTGTCAAAGGAAAGCGTATTAGACAATGCTTCCGCTGCCTCTTTTTGCTGTTTTGATTCCATTATAGCAAGAGCAAGCTGTTCAGCCTCTTTTTTTACGGAGGCAATCACGGAAATATCAGCCATGCTATAAGAATAACCTGCGGTTGATATATAAACATTTGAAGTTCGTTTTTTTCTCTCCTGCTGTTCATCGTCAAGAACCTGCTTTTCAGCCAATGCGGCAAAAAAATCAGCTGCCTGCATTGGCGAAACAGAACCCTTGTTCAGTTTTTTTAACAATTCCCCAGAAACATATCCGTTTTCCGGAGGGTACCCTTGCGCGCCGACATAATATTTTGCCGCGCCGTCAAATTCGTAAATCCAATCGGCAGTCTGAATCATTGGAGCATCCATTACTATAATATCCACTCCTCCGGCTTTTTTGATTGCGTCCGCTGTCTTTTCAGCTGAAATGTCTTCCTTATACGCAAAACAGGTATTCATGCATCTTAACGGATAATTCGCATATCTGCTCCAAAGAATAAGCGCATAATGTTTAGCCGGACTGACTTTTTTTGCCCATTTTATGAAATCTTCCAAGTCATCAAGGCGCTGCATGTCAATGCCTTCCCGCTCATATTCTGCTGGCGTTTTCAGTTTAATGTCTTCTCTGCTTTCAAGATCCCCGTGCGAATGTTTTTTCAAAACATATCTCCGCACTATTTTGGGATCAACAGTTGAGACATTATCCATAAGGCCAAGCTCAAGCAGTATGGAAACATTTTTGGAAGAACCCTGATTTTCAAGAATTGCAGCTTTTTTTTCGGCAGAAGATTTTGATGTCTTGTCCTGTCCGTTAGAATAGACAAGAATGCCCCATTCCGGCACAGCCGCTTCTTCTGCCATTGCCGGGCCGGCGGCAATGGCGAACATGAAAAAAAACATTAATTTCATCATAGGCAGTTATTTTTCCTCAATTTAGAACATAATTAAACAGCAATGCCCCAATTGCTCTTATCAAATAATCTTATAGGCTAACTATCTGTAAGGATCATCAGTGTTCAGATAATCCTGCACATACTGTCTTACGCCTTCTTCAAGGCTTGTCATAGGGGCCTCATATCCAGCCTTACGCAGCTTCGCAAGGTCAGCCTGAGTATAATACTGGTATTTTCCGCGAAGTTCCTCAGGCATTTCCTTAAAGCCTATTTTTGGCTGCATCCCCATAGCTTCCCAAGCCGCTTTAGCAAGATCATAAAAAGAACGGGCATGGCCTGTGCCTACATTGAAAAGTCCGGAAACCTTAGGATTTTTCAGCAGCCACATGATAACAGAAACAATATCTCCCACCCACACGAAATCCCTCAGCTGCCAGCCATCTTTATATTTAGGATTATATGACTTGAAAAGTTTTACTTCCTGGTTGGCTTTTATCACTGGGAAAATATGAGCCACTACGCTTTTCTGCCCGCCTTTATGATATTCATTAGGGCCATACACATTGAAAAATTTAAGACCGGCATGCTGCGGAGGGCAGCCTCTCCCTTCGGAAAGCTCGCGGGCAGCCTTTCTGTCAAACAGGGCCTTGCTCCAGCCATATTTATTCAGAGGACGCAGAGAATTCAGGAATTCCTGGCTTTCATCATCTTTGAAGCCCAGGCTGCCATCGCCGTATGTGGCGGCAGAAGAAGCATAAATGAAACGTTTGGAGAAATCCCTGCACCAGCACCATAATGCCCATGTGAGCTGGAAATTTGAACTTAATATAAGGTCAGCATCTGTTTCAGTGGTAGTGGAAATTGCTCCCATGTGAATAACAGCCTCAATTTCCGCCACATGGTCATCCAGGTATGCGAAAATACCTTCCGGCGCTATAACTGCAGCCAGCTCACGCTTTGCGATGTTCTTCCATTTGTCATCTTTGCCAAGCCAGTCAATTACGGCTATATCCTTATATCCTTGTTTTTCAAGTTCCGCTACGATGTTAGAGCCGATGAATCCGGCTCCGCCTGTTACAATGATCATAAATTCTCCTATAAAAATATTTGACTTTTACCAATTAACTAAGGCTGATTAAAAAATCCCAGCCTGTGATTTTATTTTATGCATTGAGTTTTTTGCAATGCCGCGCAATAAGGCATCGTCAGACATTAAAGCTTCTTCAAGCAGCTTTAAGGCATCTTTTCCCGCTGCTCCCAGCTCTCCAAGGGACTGGGCTGCTTTTCTCTTCTGAGTGCCAGTGCCCTCTTTTAATGCTTTCATTAACATTGGAAGAGCATCTTCTCCGAGCTTGCTGATATTTCCTAAAAGGAATTCGCTCAGTTCCTTATCAGAGCTTGAGGCAATCTCTACTAGAGATTCTTTAACGCCTGGCACTGCCGCGCCCATGTTAAGCAAAGCAAGAATAGCTTCCTGCTTTACTTCCATGTCATCATCTAAGGTAAGCTTTTCCACTATGATTGATGCGGCAGGGGCAGCATATTTTCCCATAGTTCCTAGAGCCTTTATAATGGCTGAACGAACGCTGGAATCCTCATCTTTAGCGGCTTCCTTGAGAAAAGGCACGGCATTCCGGGCAGCAGGGCCTAGCGCTGCTATCAGATCTGCCGCATAACGGCGGATAAAAGGATTCTGATGCTTTAAATATGTAACGGCATCAGCAAATCCAAGCTCTATTTGGCTGCCAGTATGAGATAAGGCAGATTCAGCTGCAGCCCTGGCCTCTTCAGCAAGATGAGCTTCCGCGCAATTTTTTAGTGCATAGATTGAAAATGCTGCCTTGCTGCCAAGCTTGCCAAGAGCTGATGCGGCATTTACCGCAACGCTCTTTTCAACATCAATTAAAGCTTCTATAAGCGCAGGCACGGCTATGGGCGCATCTTCTTCTGTTATCTTTTTGAGTATCATTGATGATGCGTAAATTCTTCCCCATTTGCTTTGATTCACTATTCCGTCGCAAAGTTCAGGCATAGTCTTTTTCTTGTCACCAAAATACGTTTTCGCAATCCAAAAAATAAGGCTTCCTATTTCTGCCCCAGACTGCTTTAAGTTTTCTGCATTTTCTTTCAGCTGCTCTTTATCTATCTCCATATTCCATGCTCCATAAAACTTATATTTAATACATCTAAAAGCCAATTTCTGAACATATGAATTTAAAATTCAGTTTGGCTCACAAGATTAAAATCTTTCACCGCAAGGTATGGGAAACGCCCGAATTCAGTATTGCGCGCTTCGCCTATATCTATTATGTTAGCCAGCATGTCAAAAACATTCTGGTTAAAGCGGAAATTGTTCACGGCATTTATGAGTTTTCCGTTCTTTATGCGGAAAACGCCATTGCGAGTCATGCCTGTAAACACTGAATCCATCTCATCTACAACCCTGATATAGAAAAAGCTGTTTATGAAAAGGCCATTGCCTATATCCGCAGCCATCTGTTCCAATGTCTTATTCTTCCCGTCAACTGAAAGATTATACTTGGTATTCATTATGCCATTGCCGCAAGGAACAAAACCGTTCTTTTTTGCATAATATCGCGTACAGAATGCCTCCTGGAAATGACCTTCTTTTATAAGCTCCACCCGCCGGCATGGCATGCCTGTTTTTGCGTCAAAAGGAGGATTAACTTTCATGTCAGGGTCATAGGGATCGCTGAAAAAGTGAAAATCCTTAACAGCAATTTCCTTATCCATGCGCGAAGCAAGGCTGCTAAGCCCCTCATCTATCTTCTTTCTGTCAAAGGCATAATAATAGAAAAAAGCCAAAAGCTCTGCGGTCGCGTCAGGCCCCAGAATTACCGTATATTTGCCGGCATCCTGAGTTTTCACCTTTGACGCAAGCTTCGCTTTCTCCGTAAGATTGTTGATAAAATTCTCCAAATCCAGTTTTTTTAGATCGCTGCCATAGTAAAAATCCTTAAATGCGCTCTTGCCGCTCATTGCAGTTACATTTAGAGCGTAATCTAAGGAATAATGAGACAGATTTACGCCTTTAGTATTAAAAACGGCATGTTCCGTAACAGAAGATGCCAGGCTTCCTGCTGAAACCAGGCCCGCATTCTTCATGGCGGCAAAAATGTGAGAAAGCAGAGTATATTTTTCTTCTACCGGGATAGGATCATAAACTATGCTTACTGTCTTAATGCCAGCCGTTTCTTCTTTTGTAACTGGAGGCATATATTCTGGGTCTTCCGGCAATAGCTCCGCTGTCTGGCGGGCTTTTGCTGCCGCTGCTTCCACAGCGGAACTTTCCTGTCCATCAATAGTAAGCAGGGCTGTCCTGCCATTTACTCCAGCCTCAATGGCAGTTTCCACCTTGCGGTCAAAAAGATTTTCCCTGTTAACGCCATTATTAGAAAATCTTATGAAATGAATGTCTTTCTGCACCGGGCTAAGCACCAAATGATCTGTGGAGGGCTTGCCTAAAATTCCTCTTATGTTTTTTTTAAGCTCTTTCATTATTTTCCCCTCCTAACCATTATATTGCGGAAACGGGCAGGGCTTGCGCCATGAGTCATCTGTCCTATCTGCATAGGATCTCCCTTGCCGCAGCTTATAAAACCGGCCTTTTCAAATTCACGGCTGTCGGCAACAGCGTCGCAGCTGCGCCAAAACTCATATGAAATGGCATTATAAACCACATCTTTAAGCATTCCGGTTATATGGCCGTTTTTAACTTCCCAAAAAGCATCGCCGCCGAACTGCATATTAAGCCGCATCTGATCTATGCTGAAAGAACCGCGGCCTTCAATATAAATGCCATCCTTTGTGTCTGCTATTATCTCCTCCTTGGAAAGGATTTTCTCGCCAGGGGCAAGATAGAGATTAGGTATTCGTGTTATCGGAACATTATTGTAAAGCTCTGCCCGGCAGCTTCCGTTGGAGCGCTCCTTGCCTATTTTTTTTGCCAATTCTCTTGGAGCGCTATAATCCACTAGAATTCCCTCGTCTATCATTTTCCATTTTTGGCATTTAACGCCTTCGTCGTCATAGCCATAGCTTGCAAGCCCGCCTTCCATAGTATTGTCAGCAATAAATGTTACCTTATCTGAGCCATAGCGGAAATTCTTAAGCTTGTCTAAAGTGGCGAAGCTGCGGCCAGCACATGACTCCTCATAGCCCAATACGCGGTCTAATTCAGTCGGGTGGCCTACTGATTCATGCATGGTAAGGGAGAGATTAAGAGGATCAAGTATAAGATTTGTTTTGCCTTCAGAACATTGGCGCGCAAAGCAATGCTCCCTGGCCTGGGCAGCTATTCTTTCCGCATTTTCCATAAATGGAAGCTCTTTAAAATATTCATAACCGGCATTGCAGGCATTAGGCATCCAAGTCCGGCTCTTTACCTCTCCGTTAGCCTTTGCGATGGCAATCATTTCGGGAAGAACTGAATAAAGAACGGTCTCTATCTGGGATCCATCCGTGCTTGCGTATTTTCTTTCCTGTCTCTTAAAATAAACATAACCTATGGTCTTGAAAATATCACGGCTTTTCAGCATTTTGCGGGAGGCGGCAAGCATTAGAGAGGCCTGTTCCGCCGGATCTATTTGAAAAGGATCAATCTGTATTTTGGTCGCAAAACGGTCCAAATGCACCGGCTCAAACGCATAATCAATTTTTTCTGATGAAATTGAATTTGCAGCTTTAGCAAGCCTCAAGGCCTCGTCTGCTGCCTTTTGCAGGCCGTTCATGGAAAAATCTTTAGTTGAGGAATATCCCCAGCCATTTTCATACAATACCCTTATGCCTATACCCGAAATCTCTTTCTCCCGGAAAGAGCTTATGCGCATATTTTCAGTAATAAGAGTGCGGTCTTTAACTGAGTGTTCCCTGGCATCCGCAAAGCGGGCGCCTTTATTTTTTAAATAGTCAGCTATTTCAATAAGTTTCTGCATAGATCAAACATTATGTGCGAAAGGGCAAGACGGAAATATTATTTCCGCCAAGCCCAATTAATATACAGCCAATAATATCCGCGCATGGCAAATCAGCTTCCGGCATGGAAAGCCGCAATCTGCCTGCAGCATGACAGACAAATGCAATACTATTTAACGGCAGCCTGCTCAGAAGAGGAGCTGTCAGCAGGTCCGGAAGGCGCAACTGAAGAATTTTTTTGGGAAGACACTTTCAGTATGGAATCCTGCACGCCTGAGACATAAAGCAGCTGTCCTGCAGAGATATTCTCATCTGAAACAGCTTCCCAGGAGGTATCGCCCATCAAAACCCGTCCATGGCCGTTTTCAAAAGCGCCTTCGGCCTTAACTTTCCTGCCAAAATACTTTGCATTGCTGTCATTTAAGCCATTCTTAACATCTGTTTTCTTAAAGTATTTTCTGCCAAAGAAAACAGCAACAAGAGAAAAAACAGCAAATATCGCTGTAAGATATTTTATGGCAATTCCCTTAAAAATAAGGGCAACTATTCCGGTAATGAAAGCTCCTATGCCGAACCAAAGAAAAAACACTCCCGGCACAACCATTTCCACTACTACCAGAATAAGGCCTAAAGATAACCAGAACCAATAGTTTATAGCTATTTCAGGCATAATATATCTCCCCGCTATTCAGCTTGCTGTTTTTCTTTTGAGGAATCGCCCTTCTTAAAAGCTTCTTTAGCAATTTCCCCAATGCCGGCTATAGAGCCAAGAACATTGGTAGCTTCAATCGGAAGCATTATTGTCTTGCTGTTTTTAGAGGATCCTATCACTTTCATGGCTTCCACATATTTTTGAGCTATGAAGTAATTGACAGCATTTATATTGCCTTTGGCGATAGCATCGGAAACCAACTGTGTGGCCTTAGCTTCCGCTTCTGCCTGTCTTTCCCTAGCTTCGGCTGCGCGGAACGCAGCTTCTTTCTGGGCCTCAGCAGCAAGCACCACAGCCTGCTTTTCGCCTTCAGCTTTAAGTATCTGTGACTGCCTTAATCCTTCCGCTTCAAGAATCTGGGCACGCTTATCTCTTTCAGCCTTCATCTGGCGGGCCATTGACTCTACAAGATCATGCGGAGGAGTGATGTCTTTTATCTCTATGCGGGTAACTTTAACGCCCCAAGGTTCTGTAGCTTTATCCACGACTTCAAGCAGCTTATGGTTTATTATGTCGCGCTGGCTTAAAAGCTCGTCCATGTCCATGGAGCCCATTACCGTACGGATATTTGTCATTACAAGATTAAGTATGGCTAAATGAAGATTGCGAACCTCATACACTGCTTTTGAGGAATTCATGATCTGATAGAAAACAACGCCGTCCACCCGTATCATGGCATTATCTTTAGTGATGACTTCCTGTGAAGGAACGTCAAGCACCTGTTCCATCATGTTAACCGAGCTGCCTATTGTATCAATGATTGGGATAATCACATTCAGGCCAGGCTTAAGGGAATGCGTGAATTTGCCAAACCTCTCCACTGTATATTCCATTCCCTGCGGAACTGTTTTGACAGCCATAAAAGCAAAAACTATGGCTAATATTAGAATTACATAGAAAAACATCATTTTCCTCCTTAGTACAGATATTGTAAAAACTAAATAAATTTTACCATAAATTAAGGCTATTTTTTACATAATTTCAGATTATAAAAAGAGGTTAAAAATAAACATAAGGGCTTAATTTGTTTTTTCTTAGCGCGGCATTGCGTTTATTTTTTATAATTGAATAAAATGGCTTATCTTTAGCAAAAGACTGAATGTATGAAAAAACACATAAAGCTTCAAATGAAAAAATTCCGGCATTGGTTCTTTGACCTTCCCTTTGCCTTAAGGCTGAATTTTTCAATAATAATACTCCTGGTTATTGCAATCAGCGGAATATGGATATTCATATCAGGACACATTCGTCCATATATGGAGAGGAAAATAATAGACGATGCGAATGATACAATATCAGACATAATATCCGATGTAACATCAAATGTAATCAGAAAAACGGAATCAGGAACAAAGCTTGTAGCTCATTTATTAGAAAGAGAAAAAGACTTCTCTCTTAGCAACTTTTCTTATAATACGCAGACAATAATCAAAACGATTGATCCTGAAAACACACTTATAAACGGAGCATTTGTATATCTGTTTCCTAATGGAAAAAAACCAGGAAGCCTTAACCAAATCATAAAAATCAAAAATCAGGAACAAGGTCCGGGAATTCCTATCCGCTTCTTTACAGAATCCACAAACAGTCTTGAGCTTTACCAGACAAGGGAATGGTTTACCGAAACGATGAAAAAACAAGGCCAAACCTGGACTGAGCCTTATGTGGCTGATGACGAGGAAGGGAACCCGGTACTGGTAACTTTCGCCTTGCCATTTAAACATGAAAATGGCAAAGACTGGAAAGGAATAACCGGCATAACTATAAGCCTGAAAGGATTGCAGCATTATTTTGAGAACATCGCATATAACGGCAACGGAAAAGCTCTGCTGTTGTCAAAAAAAGGCCTGTACATATCACATCCATCGCCAGACGTGAAAATGGAAAAAACAATTTTTGACCTTGCAAAGGAAACAGGCATAAAAGAGCTTCAGACTATCGGGGAAGAAATGGCTAAAGGCCATAATGGCATGCTTTACATGAAAAAATCAACAGTAGTGCAAGGCTCTTCAGTCGTATCTTTCTATGACGTCATACCAAATACAAAATGGGGAGTATGCCTCGTTTTCACGATAGAAGCTTTTTTTCAGGATTTAAGAAAATTCAATTTTGAAATTCTTTTAGCGCAGCTTGCTACAATAACTATACTCATAATATTTGTAACAGTATTAAGCCGAGATCTTACAAAAAACCTGAAAAAGCTTTCCAATGTAGCCAATGAATACGGAAATGGAAATTTTACCGCTCGTTTTCCTAACTTATACGGTAAAGACGAAATAGGAACTCTGGCAAACGCTTTTAGGAACATGAAGGACAATCTTATAAAATATATAGAGAAAGAAAAGAAATCTTATGCCTTTGAACAAAACATGGCAAGAGACATGGAAGTAGCAAGACGCATACAGAATGCCAGCATGACGGCTGAATTTCCAAAAGACCCCACTTTCTCCGTTACGGCAGCCATGCATCCTGCTAAAGAAGTCGGAGGAGACTTCTATGACTGTTTCTATCTTGATAAAGACAAATATGCCGTGCTCATAGCAGACGTTTCAGGCAAGGGCATACCTGCCGCCCTATTCATGATGATGTCAAAAGTAATACTTAATACCATTGCCGAAAGCAATATTTCATTAGAAGAGGTCTTTAACAAAGTCAATGAAAAACTGTGCGTTAACAATGAAGCTGAAATGTTCGTTACCGTGTTCATGGGCTCCTTAAACCTTAAGACCGGAGAAATGGAATATGTGAATGCAGGGCATAATCCGCCGCTTCTGAAAACAGGCGGGAAATATGAATTTATCAAACCTTTGAAAAATATGGTTTTAGGAGCATATTCCGGCATAAGATATAAAAGCGGAAAGCTGAATCTTAAGCAAGGCGACAGATTATTCCTTTATACCGACGGAATAACAGAAGCCCAAGACAAAAACGGCTCTTTTTATGGCAGCGCCAGGCTTAAGGAAACATTAAGCAAGGCAGATGATTCTATGAGTCCGGCTGAAACGCTTGCAATGCTGAAAAAAGACATTGACAATTTTGCCGGAGAAGCGCAGCAGACAGACGATATAACAATGCTGGAACTGATATATACCGGACATAATGCCGCAGATGCAGGGATAGAGAAAAAAAATTTAGGAAACACAAGCCTTTCACCTGCGGAGAATAACTATCAGCAGGAAGCAAAGCCATTGCATAAACAGCCTGAATTTTCAGATAATGTTAACATAAACGAGAAGCAAAACTTTAATGTCATGGAAAGAAGAACTTTTAAAGCAAAAATTGAAGAATGGGATAATGTTGCGGAATTCATTAAAACCAAAAGCGAAGATGCAGGCCTGCCGCCTGCGAAACAGACAAAGATTCTAATTTCTGCTGAAGAAATATTTTCGAACATTGTGCATTATGCCTATGAGTATCCTGGCCAGGCCGACATAATCACAGAGGTCAAAAACGGGGCTTTTTTCATTTCATTTGAGGACACAGGCATTCCATACAATCCGCTGGAACAGGCAGAC
>Ga0310690_10003465_pt1 | contig 23628 bp, 25 predicted proteins | sample AusTroGonzalo_MG_2_FD_207661 | JGI IMG/M metagenome (GOLD analysis project Ga0310690, IMG submission 207661) | Bovine rumen microbial communities from tropical cattle in Woodstock, Queensland, Australia - Gonzalo_04 (v2) (version 2) | ecosystem: Host-associated > Mammals > Digestive system >... | reverse complement strand
AAAGGCCGCCGCGTTTACCATCTAATCCGGGTTGTTTCCATATGATCGAAAAGTCTTGGCAAGGAAAGCCGCCCAACACCAAGTCACAATCCGGAATGGTTTTATCAGTATATGGATCTATTTGGGTAATGTCACCATATTTGATAACATCGCCAAAGTTTCTTGCAAACGACTTTACCGCCCATTCCGCGAAATCATTAGCCCAGATCGTTTGATAACCTTCAAGATGAAAACCCAGATCCAATCCGCCGCATCCAGTAAAAATGGACACGACGGTTGGTTTCACATTTCCCATTTGTCCAAAGCTCCTTTAAAAACAACTATTCTTGTATTCTGTTTATTTTAGCATATTTGGCATCCTTCTTCAATAATTGATATCTAACCTCAAAACAAAAAGCAAATCTATTCACAGCTATTCATACCAAGTTTTTCACACTGCTGCTGAAAAAGCAGAAACGCATATCATCTTCTTGCCAATCTGATCAGCAGCTACGGAGATCGGCTCTTTTGGGAGCCATAATCACATTTCGGCCAGAATCCATTACCAGCGTAACCCTTCTCCACGGAAACCTTTTCTCTTTGCATTCGCAGAAAATCCAGTCGCCTCCGTTTTCAGGAATGCTGACCAACCTGAGGCCCTGTTCGCCCACCAGATCCTGAATCTCCTTGACGGTCATCGAGACCGCTGTGATCGTGATATATGACAGATTGTTTTTCATTGGCTTATACCTCGGCCGTTTTTTCTTTTCTCGTCTTCTGTTCCTGTTCCATCCCGTACAGTATATTGGCCTTCCGGATCTCTTCCCGAATCCGCTCTACCAGATCTTCCGGGGCCGTCACCTTCACAATGTTCGCGTGTTCCACTGCCCAGTGAAGCATGGCGTCCTCGCTGATCTTCAGTCTGCAGGAAACGATCCCTTCCTGATCCGTATCGTGGAAGGAAACATGTTTCCCGAAGAAATCGATCACCAGGGAAATATACTGATCACGGATCAGGAACTCTGCGTCCAGCGGCGGAGAGGTGAACATGTTCAGGTTCCTGTACATATACTCCTGGAGGTTCAGGCCGTTTTCCAGATCAATTACCTTTGACATCGGCTTGACGGTGGAATCCTCCAGCAGTTCGATGTTTATAATCCGGTCAATCCGGTAATTGGCTACGTTGTCATAGTAGTCGTGATTGCAGATCAGGTAGTACCTTCCCTCGCTGGCCACCATCTGGTAGGGATTGATGACCTGCCGCTTTTCGCTTCCGTCCTTATTCAGCACCGGATGAAGTTCCAGGTCCCTGCCGTAATACCCGTAGGTCAGCTCAACCTGCTTTCCTCTCGTGATCGCTTCATCCAGTACTTCAATGGTATAGAACAATCCCTTGTTCTGCGGGGAGTCCGCAGACATGCAGTGCATATGATTCATCCGCTGATTGAAATAGGAACTGGAAAGTTTGCCTAGTTTGTCAATCAGCTGGCGGCGCTGTTTGTACGGGACCGACCGGGAAAACAGCAGGCCGTCGATGATCATATGCAGTTCTGCTTCCGTGAAGTCGTGCTGGTAATACAGATCCGTATAGATCGTATTCTCTTCCTCTGCGCCGGTTTTCTTGTCCTTCCATTTCCTCGTGACTTCCGTGTACTGGATCTCATATCCGGCGTGGATCAAGTCCTCCACATTTCTTTTCACAGTGGTCCGGTTGACTTCCAGCCCATATTCACTCCGCAGTTTCTCCACAATTTGCTGCTGCGTCATGGTATGGCCGGCATCCGTATACTTCCGCAGGATCTGCAGAATATACAGGATAATGATCTTTTTCCCGTAATCAGGCGCCATTGTCATATGCAGTTCTCTCCTTCCGGTTTTTCCGGTTCCTTGTCATTATAACCGGGATGTCAGAAAAAAGCTACATCCAAAAATGTAGGATGAATATGCCGGGAAGGTCCCCGAAGAAAAAAAAGAAAGGAAAAACATGAAAAATGGATACAAAACGCAGTGAAACCGGAAAAAACAAAGGATATATCTCCCAGGAGGATTTTCAGGCAGAGCTGAATGCACTGCAGAAAAAGATTGAAGAATCAACCGGTAAGGAGGAAATCCTCCGTTATCTGGATGAACGCATGGCCGAACTGGAAAACCACTGACACAAAAAAGCATGGACGGGCAATCTGTACAACAATCCTGAGAAATATAAAGAAGGAGGATCACCAGGATGAATACGGAACAGAAAATGGAAAAGATTATTCAAAAGAATCACCAGGAAGATTTTTACCGCTATTATCTGAGCCTCGGCTATTCGCACAGGACCGCCGCCTGCCTTGCGCTGTTTACCTACGGAGACTACAGGTTCGACGAGTTCTCAATGGACGATCTGTACGAGGCGCTCTCCGAAGGAAAAGAATACCTGCCTCCCGAAGTGCTGGAGGAAAGAAGGAAAAACAGGCGGCGGAAGCTGCTCAGCCCGATGGGCATGCCTCCACCCAGTCCCTCTCCAAACGGCGGCATTCTTTACGGTGGTGCGGTAAAGCCATCCAGTCGTCCTAAACGCAGTATGCCAAAGTGCTCTTATTCTGAAAGCTACGTGGCAGCAGGACCTGCGCAGATTATGGAAGATGCCGAATCAATAATGCCCCCATCCGGAATGATTCCGGATCCGCTGCAGCTTGCCGGCGCAATGGGATTTTCCACAGATGAGTACGAGCCGATCGAGGAAAAGGACGCGCGCACCGCGGCAGCAGAACCGATGTCCACCTTCCGCATGACGACGAACACTGCCTCCGCGGGAATCATCCTGAACCAGCTCCGAAACGGCCGCAGGATTGACCGCAGCATGGTCCGCATAGAAGAGATGCTCAACTACTTCCGCTATGAAAGTCCGCTTCCGGAGAAAGAGATGTTCAGCATCTCCAGCGAGATCATGGATGCTGAGGACAGCCAGAAATATCTGTACATCAACGTACGGGGTCGGGAGGAAGTAAAGGAACAGCAGAATATTATTGTCCTGCTCGACGTATCCGGAAGCATGAGCAGCGAAACCGGGCAGACGCAGGCAATCATCGCGACCATCGTCAGCAAACTGGGCAACGGGGACAAAATCAGTCTGATTACCTACAGCGACGATGATATCGTGGAACTGGAATCCTTCCCTGTCAACGGGCCTGAAGACAGGATCCGCGTCCTGGAAAAGCTTCTGTCCATCGAAATCACCGGCTGCACAGACGGCTCCAGAGGAATTGAACAGGCTTACAAAATCGGAAAGAAAAATTATGTCCCCGGCGGAAATAACCAGGTCATCCTGATCACGGACGGCGACCTGAATTTCGGCATCACGGACAAGGGCGGGCTGAAAGAGCTGATTGAGAAAAAGAAAAAGAACAATCTGTTCCTCAGCGTTATCGGAACCGGACTGTACAACTACAAGGACGACAAGCTGGAGGTCCTCGCAAAGCACGGCAACGGCGTATACCGCACCGTAAACAGCCTGACGGACGTCAAAAAGAGCATTGATGAAGAATACACTTCCCTGGTCAACATCATCGCAAAGGATGTAAAGGCGCAGGTGGAATTCAACCCGGAAGTGGTGGAGGAATACCGTCTGCTGGGCTTCGAGAACAGAGCCCTTGCCCGGGAGGATTTCACCAACGACAAGGTCATCTCCGAACCCTTCGGTTCCGGCGGTTACGGCGTCGCTCTCTACGAACTGAAAATGAAAACCACTGCCGCGCCGGTGGACAGCGGACTGAAATACAGCAAGCTGGTCACCAACGGTTCCCCGGAACCCGCTACCGTCAGGGTGCGCTATAAGGAACCGCTGGAAGACAAATCCCATGAGCTGGAGAAAGTCATTGAAACGGCGGAAGAATCCTTCACGGACAACCTCCGCCTGGCGTTCATCGTTTACGTATGCGCGGAGAAACTCCGGGGCTCGGACAAAATCAGCGACAGGGAAATTGCGCTGGCCAAAAAGCTTTACACGGAGCTCGGATCCTCCGTCCGGGAAAAGAACGCCTCGGATCTATACAAACTCGCCGGCATTTTAGACAAAAGCGAAAAAGAGCTCGGCGTCGGCATTGATGAACCCTTCGACTGGTAAGGAACTATGTCCTATGAATCACCCGGGAGACGAAATAAATGGGCAGCCTGTATAACGACCTTGAAAAATTTCTGAAAACAGACGGCATCCGGATTGCCATGGAATCCGGATGTCTCCGGTCAGAGCCCCCGGAAAAACTCACTCCGGGGGACATTGCCTCCTTTGATTCCATGGACCTGGAAATCATGGACAGGAACCGGCTGAAGACCCTGCTGGATCAACTGGACTTTCTCCTGGATGCCTTGGAGGGCAAAGAACCGGAGGAGGACCATGAGGCACACAGTATCTGGAAAGAGCAGCTTTCAGCGACTGAAAGTTTTATGGATGAAGTGCAGGACCGCCTGGATGAACTGGAACAGGAATAGACAGCAATACCACGGGAGGTAAACAAAATGAATGATTCGATGACTCAGCCGAAAACCGTTTCTCCCCATGATTCTTCGGCACACAACAACTATTACACAAGCATCCGGAATACATCCAATTCTGATATCGTGAAAATTGTTGCAATAATTTCCGCAGTACTTTTACTCGGATTTACAATCTATGCCATTTTCTTCAGATCCAGTACGATCTCGATCAATGTCGGCAGTAATAATACCATTACGAATACGGCAATCGAAGACAAGAGCACTTCCGAAACCACTGTCGTGGTTCCGGTCACTCTGCAGCCGACTGCCGAACCTGTTGCACTGTCTGATTCTGCATCTGATTCCGAGCCCGGTCTGTTTCAGCGGATCGGAGCCTGGTTTGGATGGCTGTTTACAACCTGGCTGCCGAAAGCCATTGTTAATGTGTTTAAATTCCTCATCGTCGATGTCATCTGGGGATTCTTTATCAAAACAGCACTCTGGGGATTCCTTCAGTTCCTCTGGAATCTCATCGTCTCTTTGTGGACAGCAATTTTCGGATGAGAATGCCTCAAGTTATGACAAAGCATTTTTAACTTTTTCCAAAGCTTTCCCCGCCAGATTCTGCTTTATCAGTCCTTCTTTGGCGTATACCACAATATCCGCCATATCGTTATCTTTCTTCCGAATAATTGCATAGGCCAGCACATTATTAAACATGCCTGTTTTTACACTAGTAATATAATAATGATTCTCAAGATCTTCTTTTAAAATCGTACCCAGCAGAATAATGGCATCCCGGATATGCAGATCACTGGGCTTGGCAAACGGGATTGTTTCGCACACCGTTGATGCGGCTTCCTTTTCCAGATCCCCGGAAATCATCTTTTTCTTCCGCAGTTCTTTCAGCAGAATAGTCTGTAAATCTGTCATACCAATCCCCTCCATTAATTATTCAGTAACCGGTGCGTCTCCGATTTCAGCATAGATTTCATTCAGTGCATCTGTAAGAACTTCAGTATATTCATCATCAGACGGCAAAGCAATATACTGCCGTTCTGTCACCACCGGATCAATGGACAGTTCAATCAGCTGCCGGGCAAAAGCTTTATGATTTCCATACTGATACATCTGCTTCAGCATATCCGGAGACAGGATACTTTGCAAATTCTCAATGGACCGGTTCACTTCCTCTTCCGTCAGGAAATATTCCTCCGCAATCAGCGCGAATTGTTCATTGATGATTTTTATCATCTCTTCCGCGTCGTCTTCAGCGATCAGATTCGCTAATGCCTTTGTGCCTTCAGACGCGCCCCATCCCAGTGCTGCGGCAAGAATGATCCCTGCAACGGTTCCCGCACCGGGGAAAAGCGCTGTTCCAACCAAAGCAGCTCCACCCAGATAGCCAAGGGTTCCAGCCACAATACCCGTTCCTGTGCTGGCAGCATTCTTGGCCAGTTGTTTCCAGGAAATTCTCCCCTGGATTATTTCAGCGATATCAAACGATGTCATTACTATAAAGGTTATAGCCGAAGTAACGATGTTACCCCGTAACAGTTTCGAAGCAGCTTTCGCCGCAGCAGCACCATAAATAGCATTACTTGCCGGGCGGAACGCATTCACAATAGCCTGCGTTACCTTCGGTCCCATCACATGGACGATAGCATCGCTCGCCGGAACCAGAGCCGAATTAAGCCCGGTCTTGAGCAACTGGGATGACAACACACTTACGATAAAGGTAATACCGCCCGTTCTCAATCCGCATTCAATGGAATTCTTTATAGCTTCTTCTACCGGCTCCCCGGCCCAGATGCTGAACGCGAACTCAACAACCGCACTGATCCCAAGTGCTGAAGTTGCATAAACACAGGCATGATAAGAATCATACAGAAGAGATTCTATGGTCCCTGCCTTTGCAAGATGCTTAGCCTGTTTATATGAAAGCGAGCCTTTTTTTACGATCTTTTTAGCCATCTCCGTATCAGCCGGATCCACATTCTTTACTTCCCCGTTCTGAATACGTTTTTCCATCAGTTTAACTGCGGTATCATACTGATCAGACGGAACTTCCAGCGTCATTGGCATACCATCCGCATCCACGTATCTGTATCCGCTTTCATTGAAACAAGCATCTACAGAGCGAGCTGCCGTGGAACAATATTTTGTCTGAATCTGATTTACAATTACTTTCTCTCCATTAATCTTTTTATAAGTGACTCTGTCCGGACCATCCAGATAATTGTTGTCGCCTACTACAACAGAATGCTGGCCCTTAAATACACTTTTGATATTATCAATCAGATTGTTGCCTCTTTCCGCCGCCCAGCCATGGCCAGTCTTTGGAACGGTAAACTTGGCTTCCGTAAAAAAGCGATTGATCGTATATTTTTGGGCGCCTTGATTAATCCCATAGAAAGCTCCATCAGAAGAAAAGTCCGCTTCAAATGAAACCTTTCCTTCATTATCCATGGATATAGAGGAAAGCCAGAGTCTATATTCATTATCATCCCATTCTTTATCCGTTACAACAAAGAACAGGTAATCATTTTTCGCGGTCCACACCTGAAGAATCTCATTGCAGACGGGCGCATCATTAATCAAAACGTTAAAGCGTCTCATCTGCGCTGATTTACCGCCGTTAACAGCCGGATTCTCTATCGGACCCCATGATTCAACATTTTTAAAATATTGCTTAACCAGTTGTTCATTCGTCTGTCCCTGCATCAACGGAGAAACTGAATTCTCACTGTTCGCAGGCGTTACCAACATGACAATCTGATACTTTCCATCGGCATATGTGAAATTTTCGATATAACAATGATCTTCAGTAATAACAATATTCTGATCCTGCTCTCCAACCACAATGGGCCGGGTCAGATTACCCAGGCTGTTCTTCAATGCATTAATCCTTGCCTCAGCGTCTTCATGGCAATTGATCTTCATGGCTTCAAGAACAGTGATAAGATACTGAGCAATGGCCGGCCCCGTAATTTCTATTTCCGTTCCCAGGGATTCCATGCCAATAATATTAATACGTTCAATGAAAGGAATTGAAAGCAAAGCTGTCTGCTCTACCGAAACATGATGTTCACCAGCCCAGCTATCAAATATCTCCCAAACTTTATCCTTCTCATCGTTCAGCAGAGATTGTTCAGAAAGCTCAGCATACAGTTTTTCTCTGATTGCAGTAGAATCAGGATTTGCGGCAATGAATTCGCGAATCTCAACATAATTATCATACGCAAAGATTCCCTCATCAAGAACCATATCTCGGATCCAGTCATAAGGATTGTCCCAGGTAACCGTCCGTACCCAAATAGTAAAGTCAGACCAATTGCCGGAGATCCATTTGGAACTGTCCTGCCATGCCTGGCTGACCCATTTGCTTGAATCATCCCACGCCTGTGTGACCCATTTTGTCGTATCATCCCAGGCCTGGCCGAACCAGTCACCAAGCTGTCCGAATATATCCTTGTTTTCCCCTTCAGCAAAAGCTACTGATGAAACCAAGCAAAGAATCAGGACCCATGAAATCAATCTTTTCAGGCAATTCATATGACCACTCCATTAAATTGAATTCAGATTCTCCGGTCGCAATTATTACTCTTTTCTAAACACAATAACAGATTCTTTGATAAATAAATGTCTCCCAGATGAGAAATTTCACGGAGTTTTTTTCAGCTCATTTCCACAATTCATTCAGGATAGTTTTCCCTGAACAGTTAAAACTGTTTTCTCGGATTCATCCGTGAGCAAGCCGTCATCTGTCAGCAAGGGAGTATCCAGAACAGCCTTTATTGTTGCGGCAATACTGGCGCACGAAGCAATTATCTTCTTCGATTCATCACTATAGAAACGATAGTCATCGCCCTCATTTTTGATTATATCTTCCATTCTGTAAATCATCGGAAGGAACCGGGCATCCAGCCTGGCAAGAAGGTTGTAGAACATATAGGTTCTTCTGCGGATTGCTTCACACTGCATGGAACCTGTATTCAGTTCTTCTGTAATCCGGGCAGCTTCCGCCTGATTCACAAGAGCCTGATCCAGTTTCTTTTTCGCTGCGGCATCTGCAACAAAGCCAACGACCAGCAGTGCAGGACCGGCAACCAGTCCGCCAAGAACCGCAGCTCCCCCTGCCATTCCAAGACCGCCGGCGGCAAGAGCACCGCCGCCAAAAAATGCCAGCGTAGCGTTCGTAGCAGCAACACCATGCAGGGCGGCAATCGCCGTTCCTGTTGATGCGGCCGCCAGCAAATGTGCTGCGCCATATGCGCCCAGGGCAACTAGCGCGCCGCCGGCACCGCCTGCAATCACGCCACCGGCAATATTCGCCGCAAAGTTAACCATGCTTTTCAGTTCATCAAAATCTTTTTCATCGATATGGAATTTCCGCAATTCTTCCAATCCGACTGAATCTGTGAAATCAATATTCTTGATCTGTGAAAAAGCATCGATAAACTGATTGATACTGTTATTGAGGACAAAAAGCTTTTCTTCACCCAACACTCTGAGGGCCTTACCGCAGGCTTCCCTCTGCCCGTTCAGGAGATCTGTAGCCTGCTGAACGCTTTCATTTGACGCTTTATTGATTGAATCCGCACGCGCATTATCAATGCCCGCTTTGACCCCTTTTCCGATTCCAACACCGCCTGTTGCAACAGCAGCTCCGATAAACAATAACGGTAATGGCATTTTTCTTTCTCCCCTTCATCAATATGCAATCAGATCTTTAACACTTTCCATGATTACTGTCTTTCTGTCATTGATCTCATTGACCATCTTCTCAATGACCAGATACGGCCGGTCTGTTGTCTTGATCCAGGCCAGGAAGCTCTCGAGATCCAGTAACGCCAGATAACTGCTCTCCATCTCTAGGAAAACATCTTTACTGATATCCAGCTTCCGAACAACATATTTAAGCAGTTTACGTTCATTTTCATCATAATTGCCATCGCTGTAAGCAACCGCCAGCAGATCCCATACCAGGATCTTCGGAGCAATCACCGCACCTTTCGTGATAACTCCAATGGCGATCGCCTCCTCAACGCCCTCCTGCAGAACAGCATAGTGATCTTCAGGATCAATCAGCTTTCCTTCCTGAGCCTGGCATTCACGAATTATTTCATCTTTGTTATGCTGAAAATCGGGATCCAGTTCTTTTCCGATCTCATCAAACTTATCTTCTTCATCCTGATAAATCGTTCCGTCAACCGCCATCATATAATAAATAATCTTTATAGCACTCTTAACAGAAATCGAAATGATTTTCCGAACGGGTTGCGGTGTTTCCTCTTTCTCAGCTTTCTTCTGAAATGGATTTGTTATCTTAATATCCGGAAGTTTTATTTCGGGGAGCTTTATCTCCGGGATTTTTATTTCCTGTGCCTTCTTCGCAACCGCACCGGCCGCACCCTGAAGCATTCCCCGCAAGCCTTTACTGTTTTCATTTTCAGCCATATTGCCATCCTCCTTATCAAAGCCTGAGCGGCACATCTGAATCCATCAGATCATCAAATTCCTGCTGGTTTGTGAATTGCGGTTCTTTACCAAGTACCCGCTGAATAATTACATTCCCCTTGATTACCCGGTTCGAATCCTGCTCAGCTATTCCCTGATCCATACAATCCAGTCCTTCAAGGAATGCTGTAATATCTTCCGTCAGATATTCAGAAACTCTCAGCTCCAGCTGTTGCTGATAATCATACAGAATCTCCAGTGCCTTTGCTGTCTTGGCTTCTTCCAGCAGGCGTTTTCTGTGAATCAGTTCAGCTTCCGCTTTTTCATTGGATATTTCTTTTACCACAGCAACGGCTGCCCTTCCGGCCGCAACATAGTTAAACCGGGTTACAAACCTTGTTGCAAACAACACGCTGTTACCGCATGAATCAATGGCAGCATGAATCGCGGCATCAACGGTATCAGAAACAGAAAGCGTCATAGTCGACAAGGCCATCATCCTGTCAATATCCCTGTTGCCCAGAGGAATTACGTTCTCCCAGTTGATACTGCTGATATCCTCGTTTGCTTTCAGCTCCTTTGCAAGCCGGGCAGCGAAAAAGAATGAGCGGACAACAATCTCATTTATCAGCACCGGAAAAGCCTGCCGTGTCAGAGATCTGATAATCGGTATTTCATTCAATCCAAGCTGTTTTCCTTTTTGAACTGTTTTTACAACCTTCTGAAGATTTGTATTCTTCAATTCCGGAACATTACCAAGCATCATGAAAAATGACAGGAATGCTTTTTTTGGACCCATATCAGAATCCGATCCCTTTGTGGCATTCTTCATTTCATTCGGAAGCTGTTTCTGCCATTTCTCAGCAGCATTCACTACAGCGGAAAACGCCGGGGCAGTCCGGATCAATTCGCAAAGCTTTAAGAGTGACTTAAACTTGATTCCTGAATTGTCCTGATTATTCTCATCTGAGGAAATCGATGACAGCCATTTCAGAATCCCTAAGATCGCTGCAGCAACAATCAGGATTATTCCATCATCGCCCGAAACACCATCAGGGAACATTTGTATTTTGTTGTTTTTGTTGTTCAGCATCCCGCCCTGACCTATCTGCACAAGCACAGAAGCCAGCATTCCCAATGGATTCGCTTGTGAAGCTATCTTCTGCAGTTCCGGAATCATTGCAGGAATACCCTTTTGAACAGGTCTGTGCATGACAGGGCTCGCTGCCTTGTCCTTCAGCGCATCCTTGGCAAGGACCTTTTTCACGACTTCCATCAACTGCTCGGAAACAGGGGCCTGCCCTGCCTGGATCAGCGGCGTTTCCCCCACAACAAACGCATCGATAAAGCCAGCAATAATGCCGCTGATCACAGCCACCGAATAATCAAGCATTGATGCTGTACAGGTATATGATTTGAGAGCCTGTTCTACCTTTTCCAGCTCAGCATCAATATCCGCGGTTGCTGTGCTCGGATCAACCGGATGCAGAAGTATCTGTGCTGAAAGAATTTCGTTTTCCATGTATTACCTCACCCTGAAATATTCTTCTTTCCCTCTTTTGCAGCAGCACCTGAGGGCAAACCAGGTGAAAGAATTACAATCAATGAGTATTGTCTATTCAAATACTTAAAACTGCCGCACCATTCGGAAATTGATTTTCCACAGAAGCATCTTTCCATTTATCACTGCATCAAACAGAAAAGAAGTTTCTTTGATATTCGTTTTTCGGTTATTTACCATATATTTTAGTATACGATCTCATCACTAAACTGTCAAGAAACAGGAACCAGAAGGGAGCAGTGCTCCCCTCCTTCACTTTTCCCTTTCCTCCATCATCCTCTCCGTCATCCTGACCAACTGACTGGGTTTTACGGATAGGGCTTCCGCGAGCTTCCAGACGGTTTCCATTCTTGGATTCTTCTGTCCGCTCTCCAGGGCGGCCAGATGGCTTCTGGCGATACAGGCCAGACCAGAAAGTTGATCCTGGGTGAGGTTCTTCTGTACCTGCAGACGGCTGATTGCGATACCAAAGGCTTTGCTGTTATAGGGCATTGTTGCGACCTCCTTCTTTTTGCTCCTATAACAGGCCATGTTTTTTACGCGAATTCGCAATATTCACCGCACCTCGAAATTCCATAATCGATAATAGTTAAAACTTATGATATCAGACTGAACGCTGTTTTTTGTCTGCTTCAGCAGACATATTCCAGCCAGTTGAACGGCAGAATCATTTCCTGTTCCGGAGTGATGTAGCAAAAAAGTGACATCAAAGCTGATACGCTTTATATGCCGAGAGCCTAAATTGCAAAACTAAACGCGCACCGGGAACCGGGAAATCAGAAGAAACGATTGTCAGCTAAAGAGAACAAAGAAGCTGCCGGAAAATGTTAACATTAGTATTTACAGCATTAATGATCAACCGATAAAGGAGGAAAAATAATGAAATGCCCGAATTGCGGAGGATCCATCATTCAGGACAATGAAAACGAATTCCATTTCTGCCCCTACTGCGGATCAATCATACCGCAACAGAAAAGCTCACTGGACAAAGTCCTAGACTTTGGGCGTTTTTCCAAAGAGCACAAGGAAAAAGTCCGTCAGCAGAAAGTAAAGGAAGAAAACGAAAACAGCAGAAGTGTCGGAATTATCCTTCTCGTCGTTTTTGCTGTATTCGCACTGGTGATCATCTTTGCTGTCGGCCGACCGCACTATGCAAGAGTGCGTGAGCTGGAAGCGCTTGTACAGGAAATTGAAGCCGATATTCTGGCCGGAAACTATGACGCCGCAGAGCTGAAAGCCAACCGGATCCGACTGGAAGACGGCTACTCCAGTGAGCAAGATCAGAAGTGGGATGACGAACGCGCATATCTTCTGAAGCTGATTCAGGAAAAGCGTTCACAGTGATTAAATTATGATGTTCTTCCACAATCCAATTTTGCCTACAATGAGCTTATCCGAGAGACCTGTATCAAGCGATCCATGTCCCGCGCCGGGAAACCGACAGATAACCCTGTCAATGAATCGCTGAATGGCTGGATTAAGGAAGTACTGTTTACTGATTTCAGCATTGATCGCTGTCGCGACCGGGAATCGCTTGTTGCTGTATTGAGCCGCTATGTGGAATATTACAACAAACAGCGGCCCTGCTTTGCCATTGGATATGATACGCCGGACAACTACTACCGCCGCTTTAAACGCGGAGAGATCCCGAAGAAAGATACATTTTCCAAGCGTGTTTTAACCGAGGAACCGAAGTTCGTCCGGAAACGGAAGGCGAAGAATAAGGAGAGTGTTGAAAACATTGAGGTTAAGGACGATGTGTCTACTCCTGAAAAAGAAAATGACTGAAAAATACGGGAGGTGTCCACTCTTGAAAATGATCTGATACAAAAAATGTTCCTAATGTCTACCCTCGAAAATAACAGGTGTATGAAAAACATTTTTTTGTGTCCACTTTTATTGACAAGTACAAACAGCCGATTAAAATTACGCCAAACAACCGAACGACATTTCGCCAAACAGCCGAATAAAATTACGCCAAACAGCCGAAAGCCCTTGAAGCAGTGGATTATATCACATATAATAAACTTGAACAGGAGGAGAAACGATATGAACGCAGCGTATAAACAACGCATTCTGGATGAAGTAATTGAAAAACGTCTTCACAATAAAGGAGCTATTCTGGTGGAAGGCGCAAAATGGTGCGGCAAGACAACCACATGCGAACATCATGCCGCCAGTATACTCTATATGAGTGATCCGGATCGTGTTCAACAGCATTTGCAGCTCGCAGAAATCAGCCCAAAGTCTTTGCTGGCAGGCGATGCACCCCGGTTGATTGACGAATGGCAAATTGCACCTAAGCTATGGGACGCCATTCGGTTTGAAGTTGATCATCGTCCCGGCTTTGGTCATTTTCTGCTTACAGGTTCCTCTGTCCCTGCCGATACTTCACAAATTCAACATAGCGGCACCGGACGTTTTGCCTGGCTGAAAATGCGTCCGATGTCATTGTATGAATCCGGTGAATCTACAGGAGATATCAGTTTGGCAACGCTCTTTGAAGAGAATGATACACATGTTTTTGCTGAGAACAAACTCTCACTGGACGATATTGCCTTTCTCATCTGCCGCGGAGGATGGCCGCAGGCTACGAAGCTTAGTGGTGAGGATGCTCTTGTTCAATCGTATGATTATGTAGATGCAGTTGTTCGGGAAGACATTAATCGGGCAGATGGTGTTCAACGGGATGAAACAAGAGTGCGGCTTTTGCTTCGCTCGTACGCAAGGCATCAGGGATCTGCCGCACCGTATCCAACCATTCGGGATGATATAAAGGCTAATGATTCCATGGACCTTAGTGAAGACACGATCATGTCATATATCAAGGCGTTGAAGCGTATTTTTGTGATAGAAGACTGTAAGGCATGGAGTCCGAATCTAAGATCAAAAACCGCAATCCGAACTTCAGACACCAGATACTTTGTAGATCCTTCCATTGCAACAGCAGCTCTCGGAGTCGGCCCGGGCGATCTGATTAACGACTTGAATACTTGCGGGTTGTTGTTTGAGACTCTGTGCATGCGGGATCTGCGTGTTTTTGCTGATTTCCTGCAAGGAGAAGTTCGCCACTTCCGAACCAAGGAGGGTCTGGAATGTGATGCTGTTGTTCATCTGAGGAATGGATCTTATGGGTTGATCGAATTCAAATTGGGTGGAGACAAACTAATTGAAGAAGGTGCAGAAACCTTGAAAGCAGTCAGGGATAAAATCGACACAACAAAGATGAAGAATCCTTCGTTCCTGATGGTTTTGACAGGTAATTCACCTTTTGCTTATCGCCGGGAAGATGGAGTTTATGTTGTTCCTATAGGCTGTTTACGGCAATAAGCTTACTCGATCTCCTCAAAATTGATATACAGACTTCTTCTTATGCCGGCAGATCCCCGGCATGACCACCCCACCGGTAACCTGTTCAATTTCGTTCGGGTTGACTTCTTTGCTTTTCTCTGCCATTCTCTTTTGCTCCCTTCATTTTTCATTCGTTTTATTTATACGGGCGTTTCCGGCCCGGCGGCTGTTCACGTTTTTTCGTTCCGGGTTGAAAATTATTCGATCCGCTTCCCCGCTGTATGTTCACAAAACCGACTGTTTACTTTGGGTTGAAAAACAGTGCTGCAGAAATAGTCTGTATCGTTGCGATCACATTTTTTGTGATTATTTTTTCTTGATATTTCACATTTTTTGTGGTTTAATGATATGCGGAAGGTGATCAATATGGCAGAATATATTACGCGCAAATCTATTACGGGTGAAGATATCCGTCACCTGCGTTCGGTTTTGGGAATGACGCAGCACGAACTGGCAGTATTCCTGCGCTGTTCAAAACGAACTGTAGAGAATTGGGAAACCAAGGCCGAGAAAATCACCGGTCCGGTTATTCCCCTCCTGGAAATTCTCATCCGCCAACCGGAGCTGGTAACCGCTCTGGAAGTGCCGGAAAAAAGATTGAGAATGCGCCTCTGGTACTATTATGAGCAGCAGGTGTGCACAATTATTGATGTTGACATGCTGAAACGTATTGTTGCTGTCAAAAACTATGTCAAAAATCCGCTTATGCGGGCTTTCGGCGTCAACACAGAGCCAACCTATGAAGATTATGAGGCATTCCTTGAATCACGTTGTTTCCCTCCTACAAGGGATAAAATGAAGCTCCAGCTGAAAGAGCTGAATATCCCCTTTTATGATCCCCTGCTGATTATTGAAAAGACAGAAGGCCGGATGGCAGATGATCATTTCTGGCTGCGGATTGAGAGGGCGGAATAAAAAAATGACAGAACTGTTCAGCAAAGATATTCAGACGCAGAACCGTCGTTCTTCAAAAGGGAATCAGCTGAAATTTGAGCGGAATCATATCTGGTATAAAGCAGATATTTATTCGCAAGAAACACGCCGGAGAGTTCTGGACCTTATCATGTCGCAGCGTCGAAAATATAGCTACCTGTTCACATAATACCGTCATCCGGAAGATAGAAATCAAACGGTTCATCCCGGATTGCCGTCAGCCGGCCATTCTCTGCCTTCAGCTGCGCCACCTGTAAACAGGAGCGGCATCCCGGATAATTCGAATAAGGATCTCCGGATACAAGCTGTTCATCCGGATGTACGTGGTAGAAGATATATGCGGTTTCACCCTGGACCATCACATCCGCGTGATGTCCCAGGCATGCGTCATCCTTCCGCACTCCTGAAGTTGAAAGAATATCTCCGTCCTGTCTTTTCCAGTGGAGAAGATCATCACTGTAATACACGCCGATTCCTTTCCAGATATCAGCGATCATCCAGTACTTCCCGCCCAGTCTGAATACATTCGGACCCTCTTCCGACTGATCGTCGGTCGCGACGCCCATATGACGCCAGGAAAACAGATCGGGGCTGTCCGCGTAATGGGTGTGGCTGTGATCAGCCTCGTCCTTATACCACATACGCCAGCCTTCCGCCGTCGGATAAACGCAGGCGTCAATCACCCGATGGCTGGACAGCTCAAGCGTACCCCGGTATTTCCAGTCCCATAGATTGTCGCTCGTGTAATGCAGTATATTCCGGTCTCCGACCCAGGCAACCGGCACGCCGGTAATATAGCTTACGTACATGTGGAAACATCCGCCTGCCTGGATCACTTCTGGAGCCCAGAAGGTATTCCGTCCGGGTTCAATCGGCTCAATATTCAGCGTACCGCGATATAACCATGTCTGGCCGTTGTCTTTGGATGACGCCACGCCGATATCGGTACCGTGCACCCAGCCGTAACCGTGGCTTGGCACATTCGCGCGTCGCTGCGTATAGAGGATCCACCATGACTTTTCCATGGGATTATAAATGACCGTTGGATCTGTAGGCCCTTCAAATACAGGGTCCTGAAACAACGGAGCCGGCGCAGTTCTCATACCGTTCACCCTCCTGTCAGCATCTGTTCTTTGTGCAGGCGAAGAAATGCGGTGCTGATGACCGCATAGATCAGATACGTGATCAGCGTTCCGAAGCAGACATCCGTCAGGAAATGGTTGGTCATATGGATCCGGTTATAGCCGTAGAGCAGGACAAACCCGCAGGCCAGTGCGAACGCGATCCCGTTCTTCCTGCCGCTGCGTTTTTTCATCACATCGCTCAGCATGGGCAGGGAAAACATCATACTGGCAATGGTCATGTTGCCGCTGGGCCAGCTCTTGAAGCTGTCGTTGCTTCCCGCCAGGTTCGGAATCATCTGCCACCAGTTTCGGAATTCGCTCTTCGGATCCTCCAGCGTGATCAGATAATTGTACCGCGGCCGGGATGCCGCCTGTTTCAGCCAGAGGTTCACGTTGTCCGCGGCAATGCCCGCGATGAGGATCGCCGCGCCGACCGCGATCAGTTTATCCGGATTGCTGCTGTCCACCAGCCGGAGGGTTGCAAAGGGCACCCAGGCATACAGTGCGGCCCAGAACAGCCAGCTGAGTACGGACAGCGCAGCGGAGGATTCCCCGGCTGCGTATCCGAACAGGGCACGGACGGCTTTTCCGTTATAGCTGTTGGAATAGTATACCGCCATAAACCATCCGAGAATCAGCAGCGTCCGGGCCAGCAGAAGATACCCGTCGCCCTTTTTCTTCAGGCCCGCATACAGGCAGGCGCCCGCCGCCGGATACAGGCAATAGGAGAAGTAAGAACCGTAAGTGGCAAAGAAGGATCCCAGCTCCGTTTTATTGGCCAGCGCGGCATTGATGTCAAAGTCCCGGAAAGAACCAACAATAATACCCAGGACACAGGCCGCAATGACGGACCAGAAGCAGGCCGCCGGCATCGACAGAATCGTTTTCCTGTTCATTTCTATCCTCGTCTCCTTCCGTCATGATTATATCGGTCAACCGACTGAAAGGTCAACTTGTTCTCTTATGAGGAAGCTGTCGTTGCTCGCCTGCAGTCAGCGTCATTAACAGTCAGGTTTCGTTTTTTATTACCGCCAAAATCCGAGACGAAAAACACAAAATGAAAATGACGAAATTACTAAAACAAAAATGACGAAAAATATAAAATGAAAGTTGCGAAAAACACAAAACAAACGTATAATGACATCTGACAGGGGTGGTAGAGTGGAATATATAGAAAGAATCATCGACCGGCAGATTGATCAGCGGATACAAGCTTTTAATGCAATCAGCATAGTTGGTCCCAAGGGTTGCGGAAAAACCCGGACAGCAAAAGAACGCTGCCGGACAACGATCGAATTTCAGGATGAGGAAAAACGGGACGGCTATATAGCAGTTGCAGAAACTTCCCCAACGCTCTTTTTTTCCAATCCCAAACCGATTCTTTTCGATGAATGGCAAGACGCTCCTAAAATCTGGGGTGCTGTCAGGAAAGACTGCGACGACCATCCTGAAGCAATTGGTGAATACTATCTGACCGGCTCTTCCAGTCAAAAGGTCAAAACACCTCATACCGGAACGGGCAGGATCAGTGAATTGCTTATGTATCCGATGACCCTGTGGGAAACCGGAGAATCCGATGGAAGCATTTCGCTTTCCGCATTGTTTGATAATCCTGAAGCGAAATTCGGTGGTAATGTTTCCAAAATCACTCTGGAAGATCTTTTTTTTGCCGCCTGCCGGGGTGGATGGCCAAGATGCCTGGCAATAAAGAATAAAGCGGCAAAGCTGGAGATCGCAAAAGACTATTACCGGCAGATCTGGCAAAAAGACATCAGTACAGTGGATGACGTCAAAAGGAATCCTGAATGGGCAAGGATGCTTTTATGGTCGTATGCCCGAAACATGGCAACCCGTACAAAGAAAACAAGTATATATGCGGATGTGCAAGCCACACAAAATGTAACGGACGTAACGCTGGCTTCGTACATTACTGCATTGGAGCAGCTTTTTGTAATAAAAGACCTGGATGCCTGGATGCCGCAGATTCGTTCCAAAACAGCAATTCGCGCATCCAAAAAGCATCTGTTTGTGGATCCGTCAATTGGCCTGGCGGCATTGGGAATTGATCCGTCATATTTCAATAATGACCTGGATTTCTTTGGTCATGTATTTGAGAATATGGTTATCAGGGATTTGCTGGTGTATGCCCGGGTTCATGACGCAAATGTATTGCATTACAGCGATGACAGCGGTCTGGAGGCTGATGCGGTCTATCAGCTTCCGGATGGAAGATATGCCCTGATAGAAATCAAAACCGGCATGAATGAAATCCGGAGAGCCGAGCAAGGGCTTCTGAAATTTGTTGACATGATTCGCGAATATAATAAAAAAGCGTTGGCTGATCCCAAACATCCAAGGGCAATTTACAGAGAACCAACCTTACTGATTACGATTTGTGCAAATGCGCCTATGTCCTATAAAACTGAAAAAGGGGTATATGTTATACCTGTCGGCTGCCTCCGGGATTAATTCAGGGAGAGTACTTTGGGCATGCCCGCCGTCTTGCTTTTTCCCGCCCGCGGGTGTACATTGAGGACAGCAAAATCCATCTGTCGGAGGGAATCTCCTTGCAGCGCGATTTATTTGAAAACACGCCGGTGCCCCGGGCTTACCTGAAGCTGGCCGTTCCGGTGGTCCTGGCCATGCTGCTGAGCGTGGTCTACAACATGGTGGACACCTGGTTCATTTCCCTGACCGGGGATACGAACCTGGTGGCCGGCGTATCCGTCTGTTCCCCGGTTTTCGTGCTGTCCATCGCCATGGGGGATATCTGGGGACTGGGCAGCAGCTCGCTGATGTCCCGCCTGCTGGGAAAAAAGCAGGATGAGGATGCCAGCCGGGTTTCCGCCTTCTGCATGTACGCCGCCTTCGCGACCGGACTGGTCTTCATGGCGGTGATGCTGCTGTTCCGCGCGCCGATCCTGCACCTGCTGGGCGCGAACGACGATTCCTTCGTCCACGCCTCCGCCTATTTCACCTGGATCGCCGTCGGCACACCCTTCATTATCTTCTCCATGATCCCGAACAACCAGCTGCGGACCGAGGGCCTCGCCTCCCTGGGCATGTGGGGCGGCATCGCCGGATCCGTGGCGAACATCGCGCTGGATCCCCTGTTCATCTTCGCGCTGAACATGGGCGCCGCCGGCGCCGCGCTGGCCACCAGCCTGAGCAATCTCCTGGCCTGCGCCCTGTACGTATGGATGATCCGGAAAAAGTGCCGCGTCGTTTCGCTGGACTTCCGGAAGATCCGGATCCCGAAAAAGGATATCGGGGAAATCCTCCGGATCGGCATTCCGGCCTCCGTCACCAATATCATGTTCAGCCTCAGCCTGATGATCACCAACCGCTCGCTGGAGCCCTACGGCAACGCGAAGATCGCCGCCATGGGCATCGCCAGCCGGATCAACATGATCTGCATGATGACGCTGATCGGTTTTGCCTTCGGCGGCCAGCCCCTCTTCGGCTACTGCCACGGCAGCGGGAACGGGAAGCGCTTCCGGCAGACCCTGCGGTTCGCCTACCTGCTGGAGGCCGGGCTCGGCGCCCTGTTCGCCGTGATTCTTTTCTTTGCCTCCCCGCTGCTGATGCGGCTGTTCCTGGATGATCCGCCGGTGGTCGAAGCCGGCGTGGAAATGATCCGCTTCATGCAGCTGAGCTCGCTCCTGATGGGCGTTCCCCTGGTTTCCACCTGCGTCTGCCAGGCGGTGGGCCACGCCACCGGCGCGCTGACCCTTTCCCTCTGCCGCCAGGGCATCATCTTCTTCGCGGCCATCACGGCCCTGACTGCCCTCTTCGGCTTTACCGGCATCCTGCTGGCCCAGCCTGTTTCCGACCTGCTGACCGGCGTCCTGGCCGTGTTCATCGTCCGCCGCATTCTCCATAAAAACAATTCGCTGGAGGGATCTGCGTTATGAGTATCCTGGACCGCCTGAAAAACCTGTTCCGCAAGAGCACCCCGCCGGAGCCGCCGAAGGAGGCCGCGCCGAAAACAAAGCCGACGAAAACCTGCAAAAAATGCGGTAAAACCTTCTCCTACGACCCCTCCTGGGAGTTCGTCCCCAACTACTGCAAGGACTGCAAGAAGCAGTTCGCACAGGAAAAGGAGGAGAAGCAGCGCTCGGGCGCGCCGCGGAAGATCAAGCGGAAGTGCAAGGAATGCGGGAAGTATTTCACCTTCCCGAACACCATCGCCCATTATCCGAATTACTGCCCGAACTGCCGGAAGACCCACCAGGCAGCCATGAAGGCCAGATACAGCCGGAAGGCGGAGAAATAACTCTCCGCCTTCCGGTTTCAGTTCCTTTCCTGCTGCCCTTCTGCCAGTTTCGTCAGGGTTTCACCGATATCGTCATCCATACAGACGGCCTGCTCTTCAATCTGACGGGGGCAGTATGCCTCTCCGTAATTCAGGCAGGCATACACCGCCTCGGGATTGGCCATCGTCATCTTCCAGAACGGCAGCTTGATGATTACCGGCGTATTCCCGCCGACACCAAGCTCCAGATACAGGATCTCTCCGGTTTCATGCCGGTCAAGATACTGCTCATACCGTTTTGCGGCATTTTGCCAGCCTTCATCTTCCACAAAGGAATCGTCTGAACGCAGGTTCATTGTGACGGCGCTGCCGTCATCCGGACAGGCCGGGATCAGTCCGGACGGAATACGCATCAGGATTTCCCTGTCCTCCGGAACATCAAAGAAGCCTTTTTCATTCCGCACAAAACCCTGCGCTTCCATGGCCTGCATGACCCATGCTTCGTTGTCATAGGTTTTTTTGTTTCGGGGATCAACGCTCTGGAAAAGGCCGTAATCTCCCTGCATGTAGAACAGCCGGTCCTTGTCAAAGCCTGCCTGCTGGAACTGGTGGTCCACATTGGTCGTCAGCACAAAGTAGTCTTTGCCTTTCAGCAAAGAAAGCAGCTGCCGGTAGACAGGCTTCGGAGCCGGAATATAGCGGTTGAAATAAATATGGCGCGCCCACCAGGCCCAGCGGGTTTCTTCGTCCGGGAAGGGATAGAATCCGCCCGTATAAATATCGCTGATCCCGTACTTCTCCGCAAAGTCGAAGAAGTATTTCCGAAACCGTTCTCCGCTGCAGGTCAGCCCGGCGGAAGCGGAAAGCCCGGCTCCTGCTCCGACCAGGATCGCGTCAAAGGAGCGGAGGGCTTCCTTCAGCCGTTCCAGTTGTGTCATTTTTACGCTTCCTTTGCCATCAGGTCACAGATCCCGTCATGGAGTTCTGCAACGGTGTGTTTTTTCATCTCGTTCTCCATGGCGGTCTGAATATCCAGCAGTTTGTCATCCAGCAGCGCATGAATGTTCCGGCCTACAGGGCACCCGGGATTCGGATGGTCATGCATATGGAACAGTGTTTCGTCCTCGAGGGAATCCACCGCTTTATAGACATCGTAGAAGGTGATCTCATTCAGCGGCTTTGCGGGTTCACAGCCACCCGTGCCGCGCGCTACCGTGATCAGGCCGGCATTCTTCAGCTGGGTCAGCAATCTGCGGATGATAACCGGATTCGTCCCGATACTGCCTGCAAGAAAATCGCTGGTAACCTTGTGATCTTTTCCAAATACGTCCATGGCTGTGAAGATGTGGAGGGCTGCCGTGAACCGGCTTGAAATTTGCATAATCTGTTTCTCCCCGTGTTTGTAAAGTTTAGCCGCCTTGACGTAACCGCGCCGGTTTCATCCGGCAGGCGGATCATAATGCGCCCTTGATGTAATGTCAATAGTTACAACTAAACTTTTTTGAAAAAAATTTGGGTCAATCATTTGGACCGGTTTGTCCCGACACACACAGTTTTCTTATTTCCGCAAATATGATAAAGTGAAACGAGAAGGAGGGATCCAAATGATTCGTTCAAAGCGTTTTCTGTGTTTGTTTCTGATTCTGTTCATCCTCGTTACGGCAGCAGCCGGGGCGGAAGAAGCGCCGGCGCTTCCGGATCCGGAGATTGATTATTCTACTGATATTGACTTCATCCATATTGGCTGGTCTCATGTATGGAAACCTTTCGCCAATGATCCGGATCTTCCGGTTACCTATACATGCAGCGACCCTCAAAACGCAACAATCACCAAAGACGGTACCATCACACCCCTCGAATCCGGCACCGTTATATTTACAGCTTCTGTACCTGAAACCGGGAAAACCCGGGCCTGTGAGACAAGTATTTTTGTCAATGTGCTCCCGGGGGAGGATGGTCTGTACCTGTCTGATACCACCTGTCATTTTTTTCTGGACGGAAAGGCTTACCAGCCGGGCGAGCTGCCTCTGGAAACTGAACGAAAGCTTTGTATGACGCAGCCGGATCTTGAACTTTTTCTGAACCAATACCTGACGCCTGCACAGGATAATACGGCCGATCCTACGGAAGCCGCTCTGACGGCCATCCTGAATTATGGCAGTCAGCATATCAGCAAAACCATCGTCTTTGACAACTATCTCAGCTGCGCAGAAGCCTCCAGGACCGACTGGATGATACTGCTCCGCAGGCGGATGGGCATGTGTGCCTACAACTCAAGCCTGTTCTGCTATCTGATGCGTCTGGCCTGTCTTCCGGCCATGGAGGTGGACAATTCCCTGGATTCTCCGGGCCGGGGGCACAGCTGGAATCTGATTGAGCATGATGGCTTCTATTACAATCTGGAAGAATACCATTTTCTGCATGAGCCGCGGGAACGATATGCGATTCCTCCCTTTTCCAAAGCAACCGCTGCATATTTTCAGAAAAAAATTATCGGACCGTATGCCGTC
>Ga0310690_10003464_pt1 | contig 23631 bp, 20 predicted proteins | sample AusTroGonzalo_MG_2_FD_207661 | JGI IMG/M metagenome (GOLD analysis project Ga0310690, IMG submission 207661) | Bovine rumen microbial communities from tropical cattle in Woodstock, Queensland, Australia - Gonzalo_04 (v2) (version 2) | ecosystem: Host-associated > Mammals > Digestive system >... | reverse complement strand
ACAGCCTTTGGACCTGTTCCGGGCTGATTGGACCTTGCGTGCCGCCGTCCTTCCGGCCGGAGAGCATGACGTGGTGATGACCTTCCTGCCGCAAAGCTATCGCACAGGCGCTCTCATTTCCACCATCACCTCCATCCTTCTGCTGCTCCTTACCCTCGGCTCTTTCCTCGCTCTCTTCCTCTCTCGCCGCAAAGCGTAACCCGTTGATTGATAGCAGATTAAACGTTTCCCGGTGCAATTAAATTTGCACCGGGAAACATTTAAATAGCTGGCACACAATCAGTTGCGTTGCGAAAAGGAATCACACCACACTGACCAGCTTGGATGCCAGGTCCAGGAAAGCCAGGGCGTCGGGGCGGGTGCCCAGGGCGGCGGGCTGGCCGGCGTCTCCGCCTTCGCGGATGCCCTGCACCAGCGGAATGCGCCCCAGCAGCGGCAGATCCAGTTCGGCCGCCATCCGCTGGCCTCCATCCTGGCCGAAGAGGAAGTACTTCTCGGACGGATGGGCCTCCGGCGTGAACCAGGCCATGTTTTCCACCAGGCCGTAGATGCGGCGGTTTACGGACGGGTTCCGGAACATGTCCGCGCCCTTGCGGACATCGGAGAGGGCCACCTCCTGCGGGGTGGTGACGATGATGGCCCCGGAAAGCGGGATGTCGCTCACCAGTGAGATATGGATGTCTCCCGTTCCCGGGGGCATGTCGATGAGCAGGTAGTCCAGCGGCCCCCACTGCACCTGCAGAATCATCTGCTTGAGGGCGTTGCAGGCCATGGGACCCCGCCAGATGAGCGCCTGCCCGGCCTGGGCAAAATAGCCGATGGACATCCATTTCACATTGTATTTCTCTACGGGGACAAACAGCTCCTGCCCTTCCTCGCCAACCATTTCCGGGGCGTAGCTTTCCGTGCCCGTCATGATGGGGACGGAGGGGCCGTAGACGTCGGCATCGGCCAGTCCCACGCGGTATCCCAGCCGCGCCAGCGCGATGGCCAGGTTCACCGCTACGGTGCTTTTTCCCACGCCGCCCTTCCCGGAAGCTATGCCGATGATATGGCCAATCTCCCGCACCTGGTCCAGACCCAGCTCGTTCACCGTCTTTTTGGCAGGTTCCCGGACCACGGTGTTCACTTCCACCTCCGTTCCGCCGGGGGCGTTTCGGTAAATGGCGGCCCGGGCGGCCCCCACGAGGTAATTCTTCAGCGGGTCCGGCCGCTTGGGAAAGGCCAGGGTAACGGCAACGCGCCCATCGGCCACCTCCACGGTGGAAACCATGCCCAGAGAAACGATATCTTTGTCTTCCCGGCCGGGATGCTTAACCTCGGCCAGCCACTGTAACACCTCTTGTTGATTCATAGATTCTTTACTTCGTTCAAGATGACATCGCAAAAATACGCAAAAATCACTACATTTGTAGAAATAACGAAATTGAAATGAAACGTATCCTCACCTTTCTGGCGGCTCTGGCCGTTACCGTAACCGCTGCGGCGGACGAAGGAATGTGGCTGCTGCCCCTCCTGAATCAGATGAACAAGAAAGACCTCAAGGAGGCGGGCTGCAAGCTCACCCCGGAGGAAATCTATTCCATTAACAAGAGCTCCCTCAAGGACGCCATCGTGCAGTTCGGCGGTGGCTGCACCGGAGAAATCATCAGTAACCAGGGCCTGGTGGTCACCAACCACCACTGCGGCTACAGCAGCATCCAAAGCCTTTCCACGGACGAGCACAATTACCTCATGGACGGCTTCTGGGCCAAGAACACGGCAGAGGAAATTCCCGCCCCGGGCCTCAGCGTAACCTTCCTCATTTCCATGGAAGACGTTACCTCTGTCATGGAGAAGGCGGAAGACCAGCAGGCCAAGGCCGATGAACTGGTGAAAGCCGCCAATGCCGCCAACCCCAACTGCCAGGCGGAAGTGGAGAGCTTTTACAACGAAAACGTTTATTACTTAATTGTTTACAAGACTTACCGGGATGTCCGTTTTGTGGCCGCCCCGCCCGCATCCATGGGTAAATTCGGCGGAGAAACAGACAACTGGATGTGGCCTCGCCATACCTGCGATTTCTCCATGTTCCGCGTGTATGCCGGCAAGGACAACGAGCCCGCCGCCTACAGCCCGGGCAACGTGCCGTACAAGCCGGTCCGCAGCCTGAAGATTTCCCTCAAGGGCACCCATCAAGGGGACTATGCCATGATTATGGGTTACCCGGGCAGCACCCAGCGTTACCAGACGGCCACCCAGCTCAACCAGATGATAGCCACCCACCGCATTTCCATCGACGCCCGCACCGTGCGGCAAGACCTCATGTGGGAGGCTATGTGCGCAGATCCTTCCGTGCAGCTCAAGTACGCCAACAAGTATGCCGGATCGGCCAACGGCTGGAAGAAGTGGCAGGGAGAAGAACTGGCCTTCGAAAACCTTAGCATCATCCCCCGCGAAGAGCAGAAGGAAGCGGCCCTGAAGGCCTGGATTGAGGCGGACCCCGCCCGCAAGGCCAAGTACGGAGACCCGGTGGCCGGAATCGACGCCTATGTGAAGAAGAATGCGGCCGATAACCAGGCGGTTACGCTTCTTTCCGAAACCCTTAACTCCATTGAGCTGCTGGGAATGGCCGCCAATCTGATGAACGGTTACGCCCGCGGTCTGCAGCGGGGAATGGACAGCACGGCCGCCCTGGAAGGGGCCAAGGAAAGCCTCCAGCGCCGCTACCGGGACTATGTAGAGGAACTGGACCGCAAGGAGGCCGTGGCCATGTTGGAATTCTATCGCAACCGCGCCAAGCCGGAAGACTACCTGGGAGAGGATTTTGCCACGCTGGACATCCCCGCCTATGTGGAAGACCTGTATAACAACAGCGCCTTCACTTCCTACGAAAAGATGTCCGCCGCTTCGGACGAAGCTTTGCTTTCAGACCCTGCCCTGGCCTGCTATTCCCAGATGGTGGATGTGGTGATGAAGCATTACACCGCCCTTTTCGGAACGCCGGAGGAAGATGCCGCCTACCGCCAGGACCGCAAGCATTTTGCCGCTGCGCTTATGGAGTGGCAGAAGGGAAAGGCCATGTATCCGGACGCCAACTTCACCATGCGTCTCACCTACGGTAAGGTGCTGCCGTACAGCCCCAAGGACGGTCTCACGTATCACGATTTCACCACCACCCGCGGCCTTCTGGAGAAGGAAGACCCTACCAATCCGGAATTCATCCTGCCGGCCGGCGTCAAATCTCTGGTTCTGGCCCGAGACTTCGGCCGATGGGCAGACGCGGACGGTACCCTGCACACCTGCTTCCTCACCAACAACGACATCACGGGCGGCAACTCCGGTTCCCCGGTGCTGGATGCCCGCGGAGACCTTATCGGCCTGGCGTTTGACGGCAACTGGGAAAGCATGAGCTCGGACGTCATGTTCGAGCCGGACCTCCAGCGCTGCATCTGCGTGGATATCCGTTACGTGCTATGGATGGTAGAAAAGTACGGCGGCGCCACCAACCTCATCAACGAACTCACCTTCGCTAAGTAGCGGAAGGTTAATACCGGAGGGTGATACCGGCCGACAAAAGGCCGGTCAGGTGATGCATGCCTTGGTTCTCGCAGGAGAAGGGCCGGTAGCGGAGCATGAGGCCTATGTCGTTGTACCAGAAGGCCACCTTCGCGTCCAGACGGAAGCCGAAGCCGTTTTCCCTGGGGCGGTGGGTTTCGGTGGTCCGGGCCACTTCCGAGGCGTAGGAGCAGCGGATAATCATCATATCCACGCCGGGCTCCACGGAAACGCCCATACTCCAGTGATAATTGAATCGGTGGATGTAACCCAGGGGAACGGTGAAGCCAAGCGTCGCTATCCGCCATTTTCCTCCCCCATAAGCGGAATCCCAATGAACAAGCCTCCCGCCGGGCGTAATCGAACAACCCTTCTTCACATAGCTGAAGTCTGCGGAGAAATTCACCAGATCCAGCGTGAACAGGTCTTTCTCATCGGCCGATGAATACTGCACCCCCATCAGGGGGAAATCGAAGCCCCAGCCGCTGGAAGCAAGGTGTATATGCGCCCCCAGGGCGTAATTGTAGAACACGTTGATGTGGTTGACGGGATTGAATTCCCAGGAACCGGATTTCTGGGCTCCGGCGGCGGTGCAGGCAAGGATAAGGGCCAGGGAAAGAAGGTATTTTCGCATAATCAGGTTGTTTTAAAACAAGGTGGGCTCCAGCTCCTTCACGTGGAAGGATTTGCGGTGCCAGGGGGTGTAGCCGTACTGCCGGACGGCCGCTATGTGTTCTGCGGTGGGGTATCCCATATTGCGCTCCCAGCCGTACTGGGGGTATTGCAGGGCCAGTTCCCGCATGAAGTTGTCCCGATAGGTTTTGGCCAGTACCGACGCGGCGGCTATGCTGGCATAAGTGGCGTCTCCGTGCACCACCGTGCGGTAGCGGTCTTTCCCGTACGGGCCGAAGGGGCGGAACTTGTTGCCGTCCACCAGCAGGAAATCCGGCGCCGGGTTCAGCCGGAGCACCGCCCGCTGCATGCCCGTAACGGCGGCCCACAGGATGTTCAGGGTGTCAATCTCCTGGGCCGATACCGCCTCCACCGCCCAGGCCACGGCTTCCCGTTCGATGATGGGCTGCAGGAGCTCCCGATGCCTGCGGGTCATCTGTTTGGAATCGTTCAGCAGCGGATGGTGGAAGCCCGGCGGCAGGATGACGGCGGCGGCGTATACCGGACCCGCCAGCGGGCCCCGGCCGGCCTCGTCGCACCCGGCCTCCAGCCGGCCCGGTTCCAAATATGGTTTCAGATGCGGCTTTGTCATTCTGAGCGCAGCGAAGAATCTCCCGCAAATTTCGCTATCTTTGCGCAAAAATACAAACGCTATGTCCATCAAAGAAATGCCCTTTTGGAAGTGGGCGCTGCTGCTTCTGGCCAGCCTGGTCCTGGCCGTCTTGCTGTATGGTATCTCCACACTTACCACGGAGATTGGGCCCCTCTGGCTCCGCGGCATGGCAACCGTACTGGTGGCCGCCGCCATGGTGGGCCTGTATGCCCTGTTTGTGAAATGGTTTGAGAAGCACCCGGCGGCCGATGTCCCCCTGAACCGCCTGGCCGCAGAAACGGGCAAGGGCGTGGCCGTGGGCCTTGGCGTTTTCGTGCTGGTGGTGGGCGTGATGATGGCTTTTGGCTGCTACCGGGTTCTGGCCACTGGGAGCAACTGGCAGGCGGTTGTATCGGCCCTGTTCATGTTCCTCATCGTGGCTGTCGGGGAGGAGATCCTCGCGCGGGGCGTGCTGTTCCGCTGGATAGACGAGCGCTGGGGGTTCTGGGTGGCGCTGGTGGTATCGGCCCTGCTTTTCGGCTTCATGCACGCGGCCAACGATAACGCCACAGTGTGGTCGTCCATTGCCATTTCCATAGAGGCGGGGCTGCTCCTGGGGGTAACCTATAAATGGTCCGGCACGCTGTGGATGCCCATCGGCCTACACTGGGCCTGGAACTTTGCCCAGGGGAACATTTTCGGGTTCGCGGTGTCCGGGGGAGACGCCGGCTCTTCCCTCCTGATTCCGGAGGTGGCCGGGCCCGGGTGGCTCACCGGCGGCGCCTTCGGGGCGGAGGCTTCCGTCATCTCCGTGGTGGTGGGCGCGGCGCTGTCTGCGTGGTTCATCTGGCGTATTTATCGACCTTAATTATTGGATTTGAGGGAAAAATCGTTATATTTGCAGACTGCCTTGAAAAACGCAAAAATAATCAATAATACTCAATGAAAACTTACACTACCAAAAACATCCGCAATGTCGTTTTGATTGGTGCACCCCGCTCGGGCAAAACCACCCTTTCAGAGGCCATGCTTTTCGAGGGCAAGGTCATCGACCGCCGCGGCTCCGTAGAGGAGAAGAACACCGTGTCCGACAATACGGAATTCGAACAGACCAACCAGAAGTCCATCAACGCCACTCCGCTGTATGCAGAGTTCAATGGCTGCAAGATCAACTTCATCGACGCCCCCGGTTCGGACGATTTCTCCGGTGGCGCCCTGTCCGCCTTCAAGGTGGTTGAAGCTGCTGTCATGGTCATGAACGGCACCGCCGGCATAGAGGTGGGCACCACCCTGTTCGGCCGTTATGCAGACCAGTATGGCATTCCCATGATCATCGCCGTCAACCAGCTGGACCACGACAAGGCCAACTGGGAAGGTGTCCGCAACGCCATCTCCGAGGAATTCGGCAAGAAGGCCATCCTGTGCCAGTTCCCGGTGAACCCCGGCCTGGGCCTGGAAGGTTTCGTGGACGTTATCACCATGAAGTTCTACAACAAGAAGAACGAGGAAATGGACATCCCCGCCGCTTATGCCGACGAAGCCGAGGAGCTCCGCGCAGAACTCATGGAGAAGGCGGCAGAGGGTTCCGACGAACTCATGGAGAAGTTCTTCGAAACCATGGAACTCACCACCGATGAGATTCGGGAAGGCCTGCGCGCCGGCATCCTGAAGGGAGAAACCATTCCGGTGTTCTGCACCGCCGCCAAGGATAACGTGGGTGTAAAGCGCCTCATGGAGTTTATCGTAAACGTGGTTCCCAGCCCGGAAGGCAAGGAAGAGCCCACCGTTGACGGCGGCACCATCAAGTGTGACCCTGCAGGCCCCACCGCCCTGTTCATCTTCAAAACCAGCGTAGAACAGCACCTGGGAGAGGTCTCCTACTTCAAAGTAATGAGCGGCACTCTCAACGAGGGCGCAGACCTGGTGAACCCGGAAACCGGCAACGGAGAGCGCCTCAGCGCCATTTACGCCGTGGCCGGCAGCAAGAAGGAAAAGGTTTCCTCCATCAGCGCCGGTGATATCGGCTGCGTCATGAAGCTCAAGGCCGGCAAGACAGACGTTACCCTTGCCCAGAGCGGTGTGGAGGCCATCAAGCACATGGTGTTCCCGGATGCCAAGTACCGCTGCGCCGTTAAAGCCGTGGACAAGAACGACGAGGCTAAGGTGGGAGACGCCCTCAACAAGGTGGCCGCCCAGGATCCTACCATCAACGTGGAATACTCCAAGGAACTGCGCCAGACCATCCTTTCCGGTATGGGAGAGCAGCACATCAACTATGTGAAGTGGAGAGTCACCAACGAGTTCAAGCAGAACATCGAACTCTACGCTCCCAAGGTGCCTTACCGTGAAACCATCACCAAGATTGCAACGGCCCAGTACCGTCACAAGAAGCAGTCCGGCGGCGCCGGCCAGTTCGGTGAGGTTCATCTGCTGGTTTGCCCGTACGTGGAGGGCCAGGAAGCTCCCAAGAACTTCAAGATTGACGGCAAAGACGTCATCTTCAACTTCAAGAGCCAGGATATCACAGACCTCGAGTGGGGTGGCAAGCTGGAATTCTACAACTGCGTCGTGGGTGGTTCCATCGACCTTTCCTTCATGCCCGCCATCCTCAAGGGTATCAAGAGCAAGATGGAGGAAGGCCCTCTCACCGGCTCCTATGCCCGTGACATCCGCGTGTATGTGTACGACGGTAAGATGCACCCGGTAGATTCCAAGGAAATCGCCTTCATCATCGCCGGCCGCAACGCCTTCAAGGAGGCTTTCCGCCAGGCCGGTCCCAAGATCCTGGAGCCCATCTACAATGTGGATATCATCACCCCCAACGAGTACGTGGGCCCTTGCATGAGTGACCTCAACACCCGTCGCGGCATGATCATGAACCAGGATATGGACAAGGGCTTCACCGTGCTGCACGCCCGCGTGCCGCTGGCAGAGCTCTACCGCTATTCCACCATCCTCAGCTCCCTCACCGGCGGTTCCGCCACCTTCCAGATGAAGTTTGCGGAATACGTCCAGGTTCCGGCCGAAGTCCAGACCAAGCTGCTGGCAGAATACGCCGCCCAGGAGCAGGAAGAAGACTAAGCTTCCTATTACGCATAAAAATACCCCCGAGCAGTTGGCCCGGGGGTGTTTTTTTTATTTTTTTTCTTATATTTGTGGAACGCGAAACCAACACTAAACTTCCCAAATATGAAAGAGCCCTACATTGAACCTGACATTCAGGCCATTTCCCTCTATTTGGAAATGGGCATCCTGGCTGGCGGGAGCGGGGAATTATTCAACCCCAATCCAGATCCGGGAGAATGGGATCCGTTCCCTTTTTCCAATCCATTTTCATTTTAACCGGCACGCACTATGAAAAAGAGTATTATTTCACGGGCCCTTGTTGCCCTTCTGGTGATGTTGCCGTTCTCTGCCTGCCGTACAATTCTGGAACCGGAACTTCAGGGAGATTCTTCCAAGCAGTTCAACCAGCCAACCGGCACCATGGTCATCACGGCCACCATTGAACCCGCAGTAAGTACCAAAACCGCCCTTGACGGCTATCAGGTTGTATGGAAAGCGGGAGATCAGATCAAAGTTTTCAACGATGCAAATCCTTCCGGCGCAGTCTTTACCTTGGATGGCGCATGTGATGGTAATGCATCCGGAACGTTCACGGGAACCATTACCGGTGCCGGCCCGTTCTATGCCGTCTATCCTGCCAGTGCAGCCTCAGGAAATCTGGACTCGGGAGACTTACCTCTTACCATTCCTCAGGTCCAGGTTCTGGCTGCAGAGAATTTTGGCAACGGAGCCAATGTTGCGGTGGCAAAGGTAGATGATCTTGCAAGCGGCCTTTCCTTCAAGAATCTCTTTGGCGCCATGGAGGTCAATTTAACAGCCTCCGTCGCGGTGACGGGTATCCGCGTCCAAACCAAGGCCGACGAAGAGTTGTGGGGCCCTGGAATGCTCACCTGGTCTGGGGATACCCCGGAATTCAATTTTGCCGCGGGCACAACGGATAACCAGATTATCCGGGTAGACGGAACGGCAACCTCCAACAAGTTCTATGTCATGCTTCCTGCGGGAGCAATGGCCAGCGGTTTCATCCTCCAGGTTATCAGTGGCGGAAACGTAATGTTCAGCATGGGTAAGGCGGACCCGGATAACACCATCGTCCGTTCCGGTATTGTCCAGATGCCGGCCATTACCTTTACCGGAAAGGTTAAGGCCTCGTTCCTGGATTTGGACACCGAAGCCTATGGCTATTTCGAGAATATAGAAGCTTCGGCCGGTGCTGTCAATTCTTTTGCCTTTGACGCAGACCATAAGTTCACGGTTCAATATGCCACTACGGCCGCCATGTCAACCCGTTATATGCGCGTCCAGAGCTTCCTCGGTACAGGAATGAGATACGAATTCAGCGCTGCTTCAGCATGGGCGCTGGGCGCTACGGATAACCTGGGTATCGATACCCTTGAAGGCACTACTGAAGGTTCAACTTCGGAAGAGTATGTGCTGGTTCAGAAGACAGCCAAGGCCTGTTGGTTTGTAGACACCGGCTCGCACAATAAAGGTGTTATTTTTAAACTGTAAACAGGAGGACTAGACCATGAAAAAAGCAATTTCTTTTGTTTTGATGATATGCCTGGCAACCACCCTGTTTGCCGGCCCTGTTTCCCGTGAAACGGCCCTGAAGGTTGCCCAGAAGGTGTTCAATTCCTCTCCTGCAACCAAGGGCGTTGTATCCACATCCCTTTCCATCACTTGGGACGGTGAGTTTGAAGCCACGCGTGGCGTCATAGACCCGGCCTTCTATGTGGTCTCCAGAGACGGCGGCGGCTTTGTGATTGTGTCCGGTAACGACAACATCCAGCCCGTTTTGGCATTCTCCTTCGAGAACCCCTTCAAGGTAGAAGATATGCCGGCCAATGTGCGTTGGTGGATGGAAGAACTGAAGGGTTATGCCCGCTCTGCGGCCTATCCCAGCCCGAGGGCCCTGGAAGAATGGGCTGCGTATACAGACACCAAGGCGGTCATTCCGCCGGCAGAGATTGTGTCCGAGTTTACAGATTCGCGGACAAACCTTTGGGATCAGGCAGATCCGGCCAACTTATATGTTCCTAAGGTTACTGTGCAGGCATCCAAGTCGGTTTGTGGATGCGTCCCTCTTGCATTCTCGGAAATCATGGCATGGTTTGGCACCGAGAATCAAACCGTATATGCAGGAGAGATTCCCTCATATACCTATCAGGCTGCAAATCCTGGTACGGGCTATTTCGACTATAGTTTTACCGTTCCTGCGCATGATATTACTGCCACACATAATTGGGGATTCTTGAAAGTGCTTGCCCATACTGACCCCGCAGATTTCTATGCAGCGGGACCTCCCATCTCCGAAGATTTGGGCCATCTTGTTTATGATGTTGGAACAATCTTACAAGTGCATTACAACATGGGCGCTTATGGCGGAACCTCTGGCAATCTGGGGCGTATTGAACAACTTGCAACCATGATGGGCTATGCTAAGAACGCCTTGCCTAAAAGAAGGGAAAACTATAGCGGAAACGAATGGGTGTCCATGCTCACGGCAGAAATCAACAATCATCCTGTCTATTATGAAGGAGAAGATGTTGGTTCCGGCGGAGGCCATGCTTTTGTTGCCGACGGTTATGCAACCACTACGGGCGGAATCAAAGTCATTCATTTCAATTTTGGATGGGGCGGTTCCTGCAACGGCTATTATGACTGCCTCACAGACCTTGACGATGGCCATTATAACTTCTTCCTTCGCAACATTGCTTTATTCGGCTTTGTCCCGGATGTTTCCGCAACCACTTCGGTTGTTAAGAAATTGTCATACTTCTGTTATGATGGCGTAGACGGCGGTCTTTTCCATACAGGTGGAACCATCGATTACGATCCGGAACTTACCTTCAAAAATATCCAGAATTTGGGCTCAGCTGATTATACGGACTTTATATATTGCTATCGTGTAGACAAGACTGGAGCACGGCAAGGAGGTTACCTGTTTAATGTGTCTGGAGGTGCAATACCTGTTACCAACTATATCCCATCTTTTGCCTTTGAATTCTACGTTGGTTTCACTCCCGTTCTTGGTGACAAATTTGCGATGTTCTATAAGAATGAGGAAGATGTTTTGACGCCTATTGAGGGTGACACGGTTGGTAGAATTCTGACAGAAGTCCCGCTTTACCCGGCTGCGTTCATCAAGACTGAGGATTCGTATGCTGTTGGAGACTACTTCGTCTTTGCCCTGACTAATCACAATTATCAGTATAACGATGCCACCTGGACCATTACCACTCCGGGCGGCGTGTCTACGGATTATGCTCAGCAGGACAATCGCGTTCAGTTGACCGCGGCAGGTGACTACAAGATTGAAGTTACCATCCCCGGTCAGGAGAAAGTCACGGCCTACATCCACGTAAATTAGTCCGGCTCTTCTCCTATCCTATTCACCATTCGCATCCACGTTTTCGCCCGAATTCGTGGATGCGATGGCGTTTATACCCGTTCTGTCCACGAAAACGCCCCAAAACGTGGACGGCCGCCGGTCGTTTACCCGCACTTTCACCAGAAATCGGTTGAAACAGAAAAACTTACAGAATGTTTTAAACGATTCTTGGTTTCATCGGCTTTTTCTTCCGATTTTTATGTCCGGATGCATACAGGAACGGGGAAGAAATCTCCGCCCATGTTGCATAAGTGTACAACTTTTTTTATATTTGCCACGTGAAACAGATTGTTGCGTACAAGGATTATTTCAAAGACTTTTACGAATCTCTGTCACAGAAAGAGAAAGATAAGGTAGACCGGGTGCTGGTGTTGATGCAGTCAGACAACCGAATGCCGGCACACTATATTTCGCCGCTAGAAGAGGGGATTTATGAACTGCGGATTTCGGTTCCAAACAAGGAACTGCGACTCATGTTCATCTTTGACGGAGAACAACTGGTCATTCTTTTCAATTGTTTTGTGAAGAAGGCGCAGAAGACACCGAGAGTTGAAATAGAGAAAGCAATAAAGCTAAAGAGGCAATACTATGAAGAAAAGCAAGAGCGGAGATAACTATGATGTAACGGCGCATCTGGTAGAAAGATTCGGCCCGATTGGTTCCGAAACCTGGAAGGCAGAGGAAGACCGTGCGTGGGAAGAATACAATGCCGATATTCTTAGAGAAGCCCGTAAAAAGGCCGGAATAACCCAATCTGAATTAGCCCAGCGCATAGGTGCCGACAAGGCCTATATCTCAAGAGTTGAGCATGGCCGAACCGTTCCCACGGTATCTTCTTTCTACAGAATTGTAGCAGCGCTAGGGATGCAGGTGGTACTTATGTAGCCCCCGCGCATCTCCCTCCTTTTACCGTTCGCATCCACGTTTTTGCCCGTATTCGTGGATGCGACGGTGTTTTTGACGGGCGGGGGAAAATGGTTATCTTTGCGCTATAGCAAGCGCGCAATATGAAACACATCATCAGAGTGGCGGTGGCGGCGGTGCTTCTGGCATCGGCCTGCACGGGCGAAAAGCATTTCATTACGGACAAGGCGTTCCGGGAGCAGGTGCACCGGGACTATGAGCGGCGGATGGCGGCTCTGTGGGGGGAGATCCCCGGTCAAGCCGGGGATGATGCGAAGGGAAAGGCCGGGGAAGCCGCAAGGGGCTTGACCCGGGAATCCTGGGCCCTGCCGGAGGGGATGACAGTGGAGGAGCGGGAGGCCCTGGAGTTCCTGTATGCGTATATGCCGACGGCGGACGCGGCGGATTATCGGGCCGGTTTCTACCTCCGGAACGTGCGGGCGGCGCTGCGTACGCGCGAGGAGATGGGGTGGCCGGTTCCGGAGCGGGAGTTCCGCCATTTCGTGCTGCCGCTGCGGGTGAATAACGAGAGCCTGGACAGCGCCAGAACGGTTTTTTACCAGGAACTGAAGCCGCGTATTCAGGGGCTTTCCATGCAGGACGCCATCCTGGAAGTGAACCACTGGTGCCACGAGAAAGTGACGTACCAGCCCTCGGACGCGCGCACCCTTTCCCCCTTGAACTTGGTGAAAAACGCCCTGGGCCGATGCGGAGAAGAATCCACGTTCACCGTTACGGCGCTCCGCAGCGTAGGCATCCCGGCCCGGCAGGTGTACACCCCGCGGTGGGCGCATACGGACGACAACCACGCCTGGGTGGAGGCCTGGGCCGACGGCGAGTGGCATTTCCTGGGCGCCTGCGAGCCCGAACCGGTGCTGGACCTGGGCTGGTTCAACGCTCCCGCCTCCCGCGCCATGCTCATGCACACCAAGGTTTTCGGCAAGTACGACGGCCCCGAAGAAGTGGTGCTGGAAAGCTCTAACTACACGGAAGTCAATCTGATAGACAATTACGCCAAAACCGCCAGGGCAAACTTTCAAATCCTTTGGGCCGACGACGCCCCGGACGCCCTGGCCGGCCAGCCGGCCGCCGGCGCCCGCGTGGATTTCTGCATCTACAACTACGCCGAATTCTACCCCGCCGTAACGAAGTATGCCAATGCCGAAGGCCGCACCTTCCTGAGTTCCGGCCTGGGAGACATGCTGGTCTGGGCTTCCTGCGACGGCGCTTTCGGCTATGCCAAAGTAACGTTCGGAAAGGACACGGACGTGACCGTCCGGCTAAGTCGTCATTCCCGGCTGGACCGGGAATCCCTTACCATCGTGCCACCGGCGGAAACGGCTAATCTGCCGGAAGTTACGCCGGCGCAGCGGGACGCCAACAACCGGCGGTTCGCGCAGGAGGATTCCCTTCGGCATGCATACGAAGCCACCTTCCCGGCCGGAGACCGGGCAAGGGGCAACTGGCGCACCATCCAGGCGTTCCGGCAAAAGGAAAACAAGGCCAAAGTGGAACAGGTTTTGGCCGCCCTGAGCACCAAAGACCTGCAGGACATTACACCCGAACTGCTGGAAGATTATTACACGGCCGAACCCTTCCTGGGCGCCCGGGTGGAGAACGAATTCTTAACACCGTTCTACACTTTCTTCCGGGAGCATCCCTTGCCTGTTAACAGCCAGAAAGAGTTGATACAGTGGGTGTTGGAAAACATCCGGATAGATGACGATCCCAAGGCGTGGAACATCCCCATGTCGCCGGAAGGCGTGTTCCGCACCCGCCGGGCCAGCCCCCGTTCCCGGGACATCTTCTTTGTGGATGCGGCCCGCAGCCTGGGTTTCGAGGCCCGGAAAGACCCGGTCACCGGCAAGGTCCAGTACAAGGCCGACGGGGACTGGCTGGACGTGAGCTTTGCGCCGGGAGATGGCCGGTCGGTGCCGGCCATGACGGACAGCGCCCCGGCCGTGGCGCCGAAGGGCACGCTGAGACTGGCGTTCACGCCCACCCGGAGCCTGGATAACCCCAAGTATTACAGCCATTTCACGCTGTCCCGGATAGTAGACGGGCGGCCGCAGCTGCTGGCCTTTGACGAAGGCGAGGTGGATATGGGCGGCGGAGCAGACTGGGCGCACGTGTTCCGGGGCGGCTATGCGCTGGATGCCGGAGAATATCTCCTGGTTTCCGGAAACCGCCTTTCAGACGGCTCTGTGCCCGTTTCCATGTGCTTCTTCCAGCTTCCGGCCGGCGAAACCACCACGGTGGACCTGGTGATAGAAGAACCGGCCGACGGCGTGCCCGTGATTGGGAACTTCGATTCGGAGAGCCTGTTCCTTCCGGCAGGAGATGGCCGGTCGGAGCCGGCCATGACGAACGAACCGGCAACGGCGAACGGGCCGGCAACGTCCCTTCTGTCCCGGACCGGCCGGGGCTTCTATGCCCTGGCGGTACTGGAGCCGGGGAAAGAGCCCACCAACCACGTGTTAAGGGACCTGGCGGCGGCCCGGGAGCCGCTGGAAGCCTGGGGCCGGCCCATTATGCTGCTGTGCGAGGAAGCATCGGCCCTGGAGCGCCTTCAAAAGGAGATGGAGGAGGGCCGGTACGGTCAGCTTCCCGCCACGGTGCAGCTGGGTCTGGACATAGACGGCACCATTCGGGAGCAGCTAACTTCCAATATGAAACTTACCCGCCCCGGACGCCTTCCCCTGGTGATCCTGGCCGATACCTTCAACCGCGTTTTCTTCTGCTCTGAGGGCTATACCATCGGTCTGGGAGAGCAGCTTTCCGTTACCATTTCCCGCCTGTAATGTCAAATTGAAAGGCGGCGAAAAGCAAAAAACGGGTCAAAAAGTTATAATTTAGAACGATTTTAAGTGTTTTCCTTTTATTTTTAAGGTCACTTTACTACATTTGCAGGACCACGAAGACAGAATGAACACTAAAATCAAAAAGCAAGGGAACAAAATCTTATGGGCGCAGGATCTCCTCTGGTCCTGCATCGGCTCCGTCGCCGCCTTCCTGCTGGTCAGGTGGGTGTCGGAGCCCACTCAGGGCTTTACCACCCATCTGCTCATCTATCTGGGCACCGCGCTGGTGTTCACCGGCATCGGCCTGGCCATTTCCGGCGCCACAAAGGAGGTCTCGCGCCTGGCGTCCGTCTGGAACGGCCGGCGCATCATCCTCACCGTATTGGTGAAGGAAGCGGGCCTGCTGGTCTTGCTGCTTACGCCGCTGATTGGCCTGTCCCCCCTCATGATTCTGGTGGCCATCCTGGCCGATATCGTGTTCTCCGTGGCCCTGATGGTTTATCCCCGGATGATCATTTCCTCCATCCGCCGGGAAAACGAAGAAATCCGCACCATCTCCGAACAGCTGAACACCCTCATTTACGGGGAAGACGAAGCCGCCCTGCAGATGGCAGAGCTTGTAGACAAGGAAGACCGCTACAATGTCATCGGCCTGCTCACCCGGAAGGCGGAATACAACGGAAAGGTGCTGGGAGATTTCATCATTTACTATGCCGACGGAGAAGAAGACCTGGAGCGCCTCCAGTGGCGGTTGGGCGGCATAGACTGCATCCTGTTCCCCAAGAAGGGTGGCTCCGGAGATTCCGGTGCCAACCTCATTTCCGAAGACGAACTGGAGCCCGTGCAGGTGGACCGGAGCCGTATAAGCAAGCCCGGGGCGGTTGTCAAGCGCACCTTCGACGTGGTCATGTCGGCCGTGCTTCTGTTGGTGTTCTCTCCGGTCATCGCCATCTGTTCGGTGGCCATCCTGGCAGAGGACGGCTCCCCTGTGCTGTACCGCCAGGAACGGATTGGCAAGGGGGGTAAACCGTTCCATATCCTGAAGTTCCGCACCATGCGGGTAGACGCAGAGGCGGCCGGTCCCGCCCTGTATTCCGGAGACGAAGACCCTCGCCTTACACGCGTCGGGCGTTTCCTCCGCTCCCATCACCTGGACGAAATTCCTCAGTTCTGGAACGTGCTGGTGGGGGATATGTCCTTCATCGGGTATCGGCCCGAGAGGCAGTATTTCATAGACAAAATCATGCAGGAGAATCCCCGGTACCGGTACCTGTACCAGATTCGTCCGGGCATCACCAGTTATGCCACCCTGTATAACGGATACACGGACACGATGGGTAAAATGCTCACCCGCCTGGACATGGACCTGTATTACCTCCGCAACCACTCCGTGTGGTTCGACCTGCGCATCCTGGGGCTCACCTTCCTGAACATTGTTTCCGGAAAAAAGATTTAGGCACATGGAAGTCCGTTCACGCATAGAGAAGAACTGCTGGTTCGCCGCCCGCACCCGCTGCGGGGCGGAACTTGGCGTGCAGCGGCGTCTCCATGGCCTGAGCATAGAGAATTTCCTGCCAACGGAGCTTCGCACCCGCACCCGCGGGCGCACGCAATACGAGAAACCCCTTATCCCGGGTATCATTTTTGTATATACCACCAAACCACAAGCCTGCGCACTTGCCAACGAAATGGGGGTTCCGGTCCGTTACATGACAGACCCGGCAACCCGCACGCTGCTGGTTGTGCCGGACAAGCAGATGGAAGACTTCCGCCGCGTGCTGGACCTTTCCGTCACGGACGGCGGTCTCATAGACCGTCCCCTGGCGCTGGGAGACCACGTGCGCGTGGTGAAAGGCGTCCTCACCGGCGTGGAAGGCTGGGTGGTGGATTTCAAGGGCAAAACCTATGTGGTGGTAGAGCTTCTGGGCTGCCTTTTCGCCCGGGCCAGCGTGCCCCGCGCCTGGTTGGAGCTGATAGACAAACCGTTGAATTAAAGACAGAGAGCTATATGAAAAAGACGAATTACAAGACTCCCGCCATTGTGGAAATGGTAGAGATGGAAATGGAAGAGGCCATCCTCTCTTCTTCTGCCGTGATGGTAGAAGACACGGAGGTCGTCTCTACCGGACAAGAGTATCAGAACATAGACATCTCCACCCATACCTGGGAATAGCATTTTTATGAAAAAGCATACCAACCATTATCTGTTCGGTCTGCTGGGGGCGGTGCTGCTCCTGGCTTGCGGCTGTAACATTCTGGAACCCAGTTCCAGGAGATCCATCCGCTTCTCGGCCTCGTCTCCGCAGTCGGCCACAACCAAGGCCATCTTCGGGGAAGACGACGAGGAAGCCTCTTACCAGATGATAGACTGGGAAGAGGACGACCCGCTCCTGATAGCCGCCAAGTATGCCAAGACCGGCAACGGAGACTTCGCTTTCAACGGAGACAGCTTTTTTACCTACACCGTGGGTGAAATCACCACCGAAGGCCACTACAGCAAGGGAAAACTCAACGAAACGGACCAGGGCCTGTACTGGAACCCGGACGTTACCAAGGCAGAAGACGAGTTCTGGGCCATCTATCCGGCCGATTTCGCCCGCTACGACCATCCGGTCACGGGCGGCTACGCGTACGACGGCCTGTTCTCCGGCTATATCCCCAATGAATCGGCCGGAGACATGCGTCCGCCGGTGCTGGTGGCACACGCAAAACCGTCGTCCAATGCCAACGGCGCATCCGTTACGCTGTATTTCCAGCCGGCTTTCACCACCTTCCGGCTCACGCTTACCAATGCTTCCGGCGCACCCATTACGGTGAACAGTTTCAGCCTTGTTTCGGCCGAAAACGCCCCCGCGCTGTCCGGCTGGTTCGACGCCAGAATCTCCGGTCTGGGTGCTTCGGCCACCGTTTCCGATGTAGTGATTGGCGGAAGCAACCATACGGTTTCCGCCCTGGCATCGGCCAAAACCATTCCTTCCAGCGGCTCCGTTGTCCTTTACGCCTTCTGCCTTCCGCAGGATTTGTACGGCATCAAACTGTACTGCACCTACACGGAGGAAGGCAAGAGTCCGGTCACCAAGGTCATGGACTTGTCGGAATACACCTTCGAGGCCTGCAAGCAGCACAGGCTAGACCTTACCCTGGACGGCCAGAGCGTGGTACCTGCGGTCAACGAGGTAATGAAGATTATCCTGGCCAACGCTTTCCCCGACCTTTTCATTTTCGGGTTTGAAACCGGAGAGCCGGAACTCATGTACAAAGACCAGTACGAAGACTACCACCACAAGGTTGTCCCGCTGGAGGTCATGCTGCAGAAGATTCTGGAAGTCACAAACGTAACCATTACCAACGACTATGGCGTGTGCCCGGTTTATTCGGCAGAGGATATGGCCGCGTTCGTCAATCTGGAGTATCTGGGCCTTGAAAATCTGCACACCCTCAACAGCATCTCCATCGACGGCCTGGACCATTTCATAGAGCTTTCGATGGACAAGGCCGATGCCCTCCATTACGTCAGCGTCACCAACTGCCCCATTGCAGAAACGGTTACGGTGGATTCCCAGTCCCTGGAGTCGGTTACGCTGGAAAACCTTACCCAGCTGGAAACCATCCGGATCAACGAGGCCAACGCCAACAGTAACCTGAAAACCTTCACGCTGGTAAATTGCCCGGATTTGAAAACGGCCCAGTTCGGTCTTGTGGGCGGTCTGGAAGTCCTGGACCTGCACGACTGTGCCCAAATGGAAACGCTCAGCGTAGGTCTTGCCTATAAGTTGGACGACGTGAATCTTTCCGGCTGCACTTCCCTGAAGACCATTTCCATTCTCAAGGCGCAGTCTCTTCCTGCCCTGGACCTGAGTGACTGCCCCAACCTGGAGTCTATAGAAATTGAAGATGCCCAGATGCTGGAAGAGCTCATTTTGCACGACAAAGAGCACCTTACCACCATCAACATCACAAGCTCTACCCAGGCGCTCAAGAAGGTTGAGCTGGTGAATCTTCCCCAGCTCACCTCGGTTGCCATCCCTACGGCCGGGGTTACGGAAATGACGCTTTCAAGCCTTCCTTCCGCCATTCATTCCATTGAGATGTTCTTCCCCAACCAGTATGGAAGCATGACTTGCCGGGAACTGGCCGTGTTGTCCATAGACCATTGTGACGGATTTACGGATATTCTGCTGGATCCGGCGGCAGGCCTCAACGAGATGCATTTCGATTCCTGCGCCAACCTGAGCTCGGTCACCCTCAAGAACAGTTATACCTACACGAATGTCTGGAACAATCCTCCCACCTCCAGCATTGTGGCAACCAAGGTGAATTGCCCCAGTTTGAACGATTATTACACCGTAGACAACGGAGGAACCGCAATCGCGCAGTTCCCTTTTGAATAGCGCCTGGCGTTTACAGGTTTCCTTTTACCAGCTCCGCGATAGTGGAGCTGGTTTCTTTTGGCGCATACCGGAGGGAAAACGGCAGGCGGGTAACAAAGGAAAGGGCCGTGGAGGCCTTCCGAACCCAGCCGCCCCGCTGCAGCGCCCGCTGACGCGGGGTTTTGTTTTGCCCGAAATTGCCGCCCCGCCGGACGATGCGCATGAGACGGGCCGACGCACAGGGCTTGAACGAAGGCCCGCATTTTTCCGGATTCAGCCCCAGGTCCTGCACCAGCAGGGAGCAGAGCAGCCGCCACCAGCGGGCCAGGCCGGCCCGGCGGACGGCCAGGTCCAGTTCTTCCGGGCGGTAGGTGCCCCAGGAGCGGTCCAGGGCCAGGGCCATGTCTGAGAGCTGTTTGAGCCCCACGCCGGCGCCGATGGCATGCTTGAGGATATGGGCACCCGTCATCAGCAGTTCCGCCGTTACGGAAGGAACCTTTGGCAGGAGGGTCTCTTTCACATGGATGTCGAAGTACCGGGGATGCAGGTCCACCGTAACCCCCTCCAGGGCCATTTCCGCACTACCATCGGCCGATACCCTGGCCTGGGGGAAGAGGGAAAGGGCGCGGGCAAAGTCCGGCACATACAGGTCTATATCCCCACAGGAGCGCCATTCCGGGCAAGGGTGGAACCGGGCCAGGCGGCTGCCTTTGAGCACGTGGGCTTCCATTCCCTCTTTGTAGAACTTGTCCAGAAGCCGGGTTTCCACCTGGGCCATTTGGGCGTTGGTCCGGGCAATGCTGTCCACCTCCGCCATCAGGCGCAGGCGCAGGCGGGCGGGCGGAAGCTGCTCTTCCGGCAGCCGGGCCATGCCGCGGAGGAAAAGACCTTGCACGGCCTGGTTGTGGGCCATAGTGGCCAGGCGGTCCCACTCTTCGGCGTCCGGTATCTCGGGAAGGCGGGTGTTCCGCTCCCACAGGCCGGCTCTTAAAACGGCCAAGAATATGCTCCAGAGGTCTTTCATCGGCCTAAAGATACGTTTAATTTTTGGTTTTTACGCCTGAATTTGGTATTTTTACAACGGAAATGGAGCTGTTTTCCATACCTTCCGGGGCGGACCATGCTTTGCAGGCCCGTAGGCGAAGCCGTCTAAATACCGTAACATCTTGGTAATCAATCCAGAATATATCCTTCGGGAAGCCGGACCGGACCATTGGGTAATGGGGGCTCCGGATGCCCGTGGCCGCCGCCGCATGATCCGGCTCAACAGTTCGGCCGCCTTCTTGTGGCGTTCGGTGGCCGGAAAGGCCTTCACGGAGGCAGACCTGGCCGCCCTTCTCCAGGCCGAATACGAGGTGGATGCGGAAACGGCATCGGCCGACGCCCGCAACGTGGCCCTGGAGTGGCAGGGGGCGGGCCTGGTCCTGGAATCTTAAGATAATACCTTTCACCATGCGCAAAATCATAGCTTTATTTGCGTTTGCCGTCATCGGCGCTGCAACCTTGAGCGCCCAGCCCATCCTGACGCCGTACCAGTACCGTAACCGTATTTTTCTGGCCGTGCAGGGCGGACCGTCCCTCTTTGTGAGCGAGTACTGCAACACGTTCTCCAACCATGGCCGCGGCGGTTCCCTCTTCGCCCCTTACGGAGAGGTTTCCCTGGGCTATTATTTCACCGACGCGCACATCATCCGTGTTTCGGTTGGTTATGACAAGAAGAATGCGGCGCTTCCGCCGTCCGGCGGCTTTTTCCCGTACTCGTTCCACAGCGCCAACCTGTTTGTGGACTACATGCTCAATTACAACGCGCTGGAAGAAGTCAACGTGCCGTTCAACGTCATGTTGTATGTGGGCCTGGGCGGCGGTTTCACGGCAGGCTTCAGCGAGCCGGAGTATATCCTGAACAATCCCGAAACCCAGACGGTGGAAGAGGTGAAGGCATGGCTTCCCACCGTGAATCCCATCAATGTGGTTCCCGGCATCCGGGTGGGCATGCTGTTCGAGTATGATCTCCCCAACAACCTGGGCTTCCTCTTCGACCTCGGGGCCGAGGCCTTCACCGACACCTACAACGGCCTTGAGCCCGACACCTTCCCGCTGGACCTCCAGGTGAACGCCACCTTCGGCCTTGTTTACCACTTTGGAAAGGCCAAAATTGTAACCATGTATTAACCTGATGGCTTCCGTTGAGGAGAAAATACGGCAGTTCCTGGAGCCGGCCTATTTCAGGCTGTTTCTGATTCCGCGCACCCGCCGGTGCCAGAAGCGGCTTTGCCGGGCCATCCGGGAGCGCGGATCGGCAAAGGTCGTTTTTCTGGTATCCTCCTTGCCCATGTGGCGGTTCCAGAAGTTGTACGATTTATTGCGGGAAGACAACCGGTTCACGGTCCGGATGGCCCTCTATCCTTTCCGGCAGTACAGCCAGGACCAGCAGGAGGCCTCTGTCCGGGAGTTGAGAAGCTATTGCTCCGCCCGTCAGATGGAATACCTCGATTTAACCGGAGAGGAAACGCCCGGAAAAAAGCTCCGGGAGGCTCTGGACCCGGATATCCTGTTCTATCCGCAGCCCTATAACTTCTTGTTTGGGAACGACTTGGACAGCAAGGCCTTCTACGACAAGCTCCTTTGCTATATCCCTTATTCCATCTACATGACAAACGCCCCCTGGGTCTACAAGACCTTGTTCAACAACCTTGCCTGGCGTTTGTATTATGGTTCGGAATACAGCAGGTCCTATGCCCGGAAGATTCTGTATCACGACGGGCGGAACATCCGGGTGGTGGGGGAGCCGATGGCCGATTTCTTCGACTCTCCTGCAACGGAAAAGGCCTGGAAACCCCAGGACAAGCCCAAGAAGAAGGTGATCTGGGCGCCCCACTTCTCAATAGAGAACAGGGGGATGCATCACCGGGATTCTTTCACCTGGCTGAGTGATTGCATGTGGAAGCTGGCGGAAGAGTATCGGGACCGGATTCAGTTTGCCTTCAAACCGCACCCCCGGCTGCTTTCCGTATTGAACGATTTGCCGGGATGGGGAGAAGAAAAGGCACGTGCCTATTACAAGCAATGGGAAGAGGGCGCAAACACCCAGCTGGAAACGGGGCCTTATGTGGATTTGTTCAAAGACTCCGACGCGATGATTCACGACTGCGGGTCTTTCTCCGTTGAATACCACCTGACCGGAAAGCCGGTCCTGTTCATGACCAAAGACCTGGAAACGGTCATCAAAGACAAGAACGAAGTGGGCCGGAACGGCATCCTCGCCCATTATGTGGGGTCTTCGGAAGGAGATATCGTCCGGTTCCTGGAAGAGGTGGTTTTGGCGGGAAAAGACCCGAAACAGGAAGAGCGGAAACTTTACAAGGAACAATACCTGTCTCCCCCCGGGGGAAAGAGTGTGGCAGAAACCATTTATACAGACATCCTGGAAGGTCTGGAATTCAAGAAGAACTGATGCAAGCAATTATCCTGGCAGCCGGAATGGGAAAGCGTCTTGGGGAATATACCCAGGACAATACCAAGTGCATGTTGGAAGTCAATGGAATCAAACTGATTGACCGTGCACTGGAAAGCCTCAAGAATGTAAACGTGTCCCGGGTGGTAATCGTGGTCGGTTACAAAGGGCAGAACGTAAAGGATTATGTTGGAAGCGACTATAAGGGGGTCCCGGTCCTGTACGTAGACAATCCGAACTACGACAAGACAAACAACATCTACTCCCTTTATCTGGCCAAAGATTATTTGCTGGAAGAGGATACGCTCCTGCTGGAGTCCGACCTGATTTTTGACCCCGACGTGCTGAAAGTCCTGCTGGAGAACGAATACCCCAACATAGCCCTGGTGGATAAATACGAGAGCTGGATGGACGGAACGGTGGTTACGCTGGATGATGAGAGCCGGATTCTTCGGTTCATAGACAAGGACCACTTCAAGTTCGAGGAAATCAAGGGCTATTACAAGACCGTCAACATCTATAAGTTCAGCAAGGAGTTCTCGGCCCGCTATTATGTCCCGTTCCTTACGGCCTACTGCATTGCACTGGGTAACAACGAGTATTACGAACAGGTGCTCCGGGTTATCCTTCACCTGTACGACGCCCCCCTGAAAGCCCTTCCGCTGCAGGGCCAGACCTGGTATGAGATTGACGACGTCCAGGACCTGGATATAGCTTCCGGCATGTTCACGGCCACGGAGGACGAGCATTTCGGCGCCATCGCCGGACGTTATGGCGGTTATTGGCGTTATCCCCAAATGCTGGATTTCTGCTATCTGGTGAACCCCTATTTCCCCCCGCAG
>Ga0310690_10003462_pt1 | contig 23638 bp, 52 predicted proteins | sample AusTroGonzalo_MG_2_FD_207661 | JGI IMG/M metagenome (GOLD analysis project Ga0310690, IMG submission 207661) | Bovine rumen microbial communities from tropical cattle in Woodstock, Queensland, Australia - Gonzalo_04 (v2) (version 2) | ecosystem: Host-associated > Mammals > Digestive system >... | reverse complement strand
AGGCGGAATTAAATCCGCCTGTTACCTAATCATCAATGCATTCGACATCAGTTACTTCCCAAATATCGCCGTAAATAGTATCATAATATTCACCCTCGCCATTACGATACTTTTCAGCGGCTTCTTCTGGTGAGTCAGCTTCAATACTATAACCAATTTCCGCATCTTGTTTACACCAAACTACATACATACTCATTTTTTAATTCTCCTTTATTTTCATACATTTTGCAATATTCTCATCAAGCAACACAATATCATTATCAGTTTCATATAACTTTTCGATTGCGTTCAAATCTTCGCCGTACCACTTGGCGATTTTACCTGCGGCATCTGCATAGTCCTCAGCATATACAAAACCGCTGTCAAACTGTTCTCCATCTTCAAAAACATCGTAATAAGAAACCTTAAATCTGAAAAAACTCATTTTTTATACCTCTCTTTCTCACTAATTTGCGTCTATGATTGTTGGTGCATCTGTTACCAAACAACGGATTACATTATCATCTTTTATTACAAGTCCAGTCTGTTCGAATTTAGTTATTTTATTCTCATCAATCAATCTTCCGTGTCCTTTAGGAAGTGGCGTACCGTTCTTAATTGCTCTTGCAATAACACTCGCGGCACATAGCATATCCGCTTTTGCGTTTATATACATCTGTTCTGGTATATTAATTACAATCTGCATTTGCTATTCCTCTCTTTCATTTGATAAGTTAATTATAATACTTTTCACACTCTTTGTCAAGTATTTTTTGAAAATCTTTTTTACTTTTTGCGCGGGATTGGTGTTTGGGCGTATCGAACATACGTTCTCCCGTATTAAAACCATTCATCTTCCGCATTTCTTTTTGTTTCTGTTGCCAAGCCTTTTTAGTCATAGATTTTTTATCGTACATTTTCTAATTCCTCTAACTTTCTTCTGTATTCTGTATACACACTGTCAATTTCATCATAGGATACATCACTTGCGGTTTGCACAAACAGAGCAACACCTAAACATCTTTGAATTGCACCATCTACAACTTTTTTCGGTGTAGTCCACTTATATCCACAAGCAATACGAGCGTCATTGTATTCCATTTCAAAGAAATCTTTTGCTTTATCTAACATTTTGTTTACCTCTCTTTCTATAAATACTATACCATACTTTTTATCTAATGTCAAGCATTTTTTAAAAAATTTTCGCCCGGGCGCCCGTAACACCTGTTATTTTATTCAAAAATATAAAAAAATAGGCGATTTTTTATTAAAATCGCCTACAATTTGTTATTTTTTCTTAGGTCTTTGCTCAACAATGTCAATTTTGAAAATTTTTCCATCAATTTTGACAGAAATCAACTTATTTTCAGTTAAAACATTGACATTTTGAAAATCATTTTGTAAGCCGCCAAGAATATACTTGAATAACATCTGTTTTTCTTCGGATACTTTGACGGTGCGGGGTTTGGGTGATTTCCGCTTGGAACTAACCTTTTCTCGAACAGCCGTTCCCGCCTTTGAATTTAATTGCATCTGTTCTTCATTCTCATCAAGTCCTCGGTCTGTGAGCCATACATCGACGGCCATCGCACGATTGATTTTTAACTTGTCCTGTAACGCTTGCAATTCATCATTAGGGATAGAATAGGTTTTACCGTTCTTTGTGTAAGTCATTTTCATCACCTCTTGTTGCGGCAAGGGGCGGAGAATACCGCCCCGACATCAGTTACCGCTTTAATTAGACAGCGGAGAAGTAGGCAACATTGTGCTCAACCTCACGGACAACCAGACCGTCCTTTACAAGCTGAGTAAGGAGAGCCGACACGTGGGGGATAGAAGTGTCAAAAGCCTTAGCGACATCACCAGCCTTAACACGCTCGGTCTGGTTAGCAAGGAAGTCTACAATCTCTACCTTAAGGGCAGCGTTAGCTTCCTGCTTTGCGGTCGCTTTCTTATTAGCGGCTTTCTTGTCAAGAACCTCGACACGACCGTCAATGAACTCTGCTAAATCCTCACGCTCGATAGAGCGAAGAACCTCTGCAACCTCGAGAAACTGATCCTTAATAGTAACTTTGTTTGCCATAAGCAATACCACCTTTCTGTTGTTTGAAATGTTTTTTGTTCTTTTGATATATTTATTATATCATTTTTTTTATAAGTTGTCAAGAAGTTTTTGAAAAAATTTGCAACTTTTTTCATTAAGTGAATTTGGAGAGTTTCCGTTTTATACCCTGTCGACTGGGTTTCTGTCTACACTACTTACTTTTCGCTTAACAATAACCTCTTGACTTCTTATATATTTATTATATCATAAGATTTAGGAAATGTCAATAGATTTTTTAGTCTTTTCCAAGAAATTTTGTACTATTATCATTACTGATGTAGGGCGATTACTGCAGATACCGCCAATCCTTGGCTTTTCCTTTATCTTATGTATAAATTATAACATAATTTTTTTGAAATTGCAAGTATTTTTTTTGAAAAAAATGCACAAATTATGGGAAATAAATTTGTGCAATTTTTTTTGAAAATTTGCTTGACAAAATGTGCGGGGTGTGGTATAATAGAAAATTCGGCGTTTTTGCGCGCAAAAACGCTCCGCCAAATAGAAAGAGAGGCGGGATTTCTCCCGCCTACTTCTCAAGGTAACAATTTTTCTCTAATATCATCATTACGCAACAGCTTACCGCAACCAAGCGCTTCGAGATAAATAATAGCAATTAAATCTTCGCCATAGCACTCTTCAATCTGTGCGGCGGCGTCTGCGTAACTTTCTGCCCTTAAGAATCCGCCATCAGATTCTTTACCATCAAAACCGCACCATTCTACTGAATACTGATAAAAATCTAATTCTCCCATTTTTATACCTCTCTTTCTTTTGATATATTTATTATATATTATTTTTTATTTTTTGTCAATAGCGATTTATTTTAATCTTTTTAAGACATCTGAATGATTTTCCATTAGTTTTTGAAGATATATTGTGCAATATACACTCCACAAATCATCAGATATTTCTTTATTAAGATATTTTTGACGCATTTTGTGATAGCTATTTGCAGAAAAATCAAAATCTGTTTGTGCGTGAATTTTTCTCATTTTTTATATCTCTCTTTCATTTTTATAAATAGGGAAGATAGGATTCGAACCTATACACTCCGTGTTTTTCAACCGTCGCCGTCTGCCCTTTGCGCCACTTCCCTTTGATATATTTATTATACCATAGGGGTGACTATTTGTCAACCCCTAATTTCATTTTTTTCATAAAACTCATACAAGGCACTTTCACAAGCACAAATCAGCTTATTTACCGCAAGCGGATTCTCTTTGATGTAGTTTGCCGCCCATTGAGTAGCCATCAGTTCTTCGGGAAGATTGTAATACTGATAATGCAATCTTTTCTTTGCTTCGTAGTCATCTTCCGCGCACTCTCTAAGTTCCTGTTCGATTCTCTCTTTTTCTTCCCAACAGAAATCCGCAACAGCACCCTCATCAGTTTCTTCATTTGCAAGGTGGTGTCCTACTTCGTGTAAAAGTAAAGCAACAAAATGGTCGATGTGAACGAATCCGAATCTATCCTTGATAAATTCTTCTAAGAAATTATCGCCATCGCTATTATAAGCAACAACAGGAAAAGTAACAAGTTCCTGTTCCCAATAGTATGCAAAATCATCAGCAGCTTCCGCTCTTACATTAAATGCAGAAAGTGCTTCGGTCATTTTTCTATTCAGTTCATTAAGTCCTTTTAACTCAGCCATTTTGTTTACCTCTCTTTCTATAAATACTATATCATATTTTTATTTATTTGTCAAGCACTTTTTTAAATTTTTTGCGGGGCCCGGGCGCGAGAAAGAGAGGCGGTATTTCTACCGCCTACTATTTAATACACTTTTATATTTAATACATCAGCAAATGTACGAATTACATTTTCCCAGATTGTATCATTTTCTGCATATTCTTCAAGCATTTCTTCGGTTACTTCATCGGGTAGGCCATAACAATACCAATAATCAAGCAATTCTTCATCACCAAGAGCCAGTACATAGGAATTCATCCCGCCCATAATGTTCATTCGCAACTGTTTAATTTCATTCATCTTTGATTTACCTCTCTTTCATTTTCTATATTTATTATAACATATTTTTTATTGTTTGTCAATAACTAAGTTTCCATTATTATCAAATCTCGGCGCAATACTACAGCCATATCCGCTACCATAAACCCAATAATGAACACCGTCTGGACTAATCCATTCTTTTTGTCCATGAGATTTTTCTTGATAGTTAGCTAATAAAAATAATGCGATAGTACCAAAAATGATTACAATTATAAGCATTATTAAGTTTTCTTTTACTTCACTCATCATTTCTCATTCTTCCTCACTTTCGCCACAAGATAAGTATAGGTTTCAAGGTCACGGATCGTCCACCGCCTAAAGTTACAGATTTTTTCTGTGCCCTGTTTAATAAGAGCTTTGCGATCGGTGGTAGAACTAAGGTCATACACCTTTGCCGTCCGCACGATACAAGCAACAGGGCGATACTTTCCATTCTTTGCAAACAGGGTTACTTGATATTCATTCATCATAGCAGTTTACCTCTCTTTCTATAAATACTATATCATATTTTCTTTTGTTTGTCAACACTTTTTTCAAAATTTTTTTAATTTTTTGCGACCCGGGCCCTACCCTGTTAGATTCCTAACAGGGCAAGTAAATCATCAATGATGTTTTTGTTTGCATCAATGGTATCTCCAAGAGTCCAACCATCACGGATTTTCTTGTTATCATCTACAAGAACTTGAAAGCCGCCAAGCCCGCGAGTGCAATTAGCTTTTGTAGTTCCATACTTTACGAGGTGAACCTCATCATAAGGGAAATTATATTTGTCAAGCCAAGCAAGTTTTGCCTTGCGAACCGCATCATCATATTCTGCGGTAGCACCTTTGGAAAGCCAAGTGGTAACGGCAATCCGCCAGCCTTGCATTTTGAGCGTTTCAAGAATGATTTTCAACATACCCATATCATACATAGGCTTTGCTACTTTGTAGGGCGTATCATCATAAGCACGAAGCATCGGAAGCCAGTCTTTTACTCCATACAGGTCTGCAATAGTTCCGTCCATATCAAATACTAAGATTTTATTTGCCATTTTGTTTACCTCTCTTTCTGAATATAGTATATCACTTTCGGGATTGAATTGCAATAGTCAAATTGCACAAAATTCGGGGGTAAAATTTGTATAGGTTGTCTATTGACGAAAATTTGGCGCGCACCGACCGGATGCGCGCCAACAAAAAGGCTACCCCATAGGGATAGCCTGTAAGAAAGAGGGAAACAAAACTTTTTAAGATATAAAATGCGCCCTGTGGGACTTGAACCCACGACCCTACGATTAAAAGTCGTATGCTCTACCAACTGAGCTAAGGGCGCGGAATCCCCCTTACTTTACAAGGGGAGAGGCAACCTTGCCATTGGGGAAGATTACATTCCCCATTACAACCTTGAAGCCTTTGGCTTCACAACGCGCGCGGAAGATGGGTGAAGTCTCCCACTTGGTGATAAATTCAGCACGGGTGTTCGGGCATTCGCTACGCTTTACACTTCTCATTTTACTTATCTCCTTTCGGTGGTCTGTGCTTGGTTAACTTGATGGTATAGCTGTTACCGTTGTAAATGAACGATAATTCAGTTTCAGTTTTTACAGACAAGTTTTCTGCTCCCCAACTCTCAACAACAGGGATTAAGTTTTTAAGCATTTCGCCCTTTTCCGCGTCAACTTTTCTTTCGCGCGGTGCGCGTTTCTTTTTCTTTCCCTCTACGCGCTCTTTGGAGTTGGTGGCTCTTGCCTTTTCGGTCATTTCCTCGCCCTCATCTCCGATAAAATCTTCCGCGTCATCTTCGATAAGCTGGAGGGCTTCCTCTTTGGAAATTCCCAACTTTTCCATATAAGTTTTTACAAGTTCATCTTTCTTCATCTTATAATCTCCCTTGCGGTGGGGGGTAGTTTCAGAACCCTACCCCCAACGACTTGTTACTCTTAGGCGGAGAAGTAAGCAATCTTATGCTCGGCTTCACGCTTAATCGCGCCATCCTTTACTGCCTTAGTCAGCAAAGCGGAAATGTGAGTGGTGGAAGTATCAAACACCTTTGCCAACTCGCCTGCGCGGTAGCGACCCTCATTCTCATTCAGATACGCAACAATCTTTTCGGTCAAAGCCGCGTTCGCAATCTGCTTTTCAGTAGCCTTCTTATTCTCGGACTTCTTGTCCAGAACGGCGATACGACCCTCGATAAACTCTGCAAGGTCTGCGCGGTCAATACCCTTGAGAACCTCTGCTACCTCAGTGAACTGCTCCTTGATGGTGACTTTCTTTGCCATAATGTAATACCTACCTTTCGTTTGTGAATTTGTTTTTTGTTTTCTTTTGATATATTTATTATATCATTTTTTTATTCAGTTGTCAAGTATTTTTTTTATTTTTTTTGAAGTTTTTTTCTTCGTGGAATTGACTGAAATGGGTTTGCTCTTAATGCCTTGCAAGTAGTACACAACAGAGGAGTTTTCCACACCTACTATTAAGTCGTTTCCTTTATTTGATATATTTATTATATCATATTTTTTTTAATGTGTCAAGGGTTTTTTGAAATTTTTTTTAATTTTTTTCTTGCGGGGTTCCGAACCCCTGTCCCCTTGACATTATTAAGTATAGCACACCCGCCCGCGGATTACAATAGGCAAAGTGTACAAAATTGGGAAAAATTTTTGTGCACTTTTTCACTAATTTTCACTTGACAAAATGTGGGGGAGTATGGTATAATGGTAATTCGGCGCTCGGACGACCAAAGGGCGGCCATCCTCGCGCCGGCAAAAAACAGGTGTTATTTAATTAGGTAAAAAATAGTGGGGTTATAAAATCGGGCGTGAGGGCACTGGCAAGCGGTTTTGCCCTAACCGTCAAGCCAAGTGGGGCAATCCCTATTTTACCACCCGATTTTATAACCCCACTATTTGTGGGGGGAGTTAGATTTTTACACGGCGCTCCCACTGTAAGGGGTCACAACCCTTTTTATCATCTTCGGGGATTGTTTCAAGGGTTTCCTCTACTTTCCAACCGCCAAGCCTAAGTTCGTTAGCCTGTGCCATAGAGTTTACCTTTACAGTAGAACCAGCCTTGTTACAAACATAAACCAATTTTCTCATTTTGATTACCTCTCTTTCATTTTCTAAATTTATTATAACATATTTTTTTTAAGTTGTCAAGCCTTTTTTACAAAAAGATTAAAAATTATCAGCCCGATAGTAATTGCAAGACAGGCGCACTCTTTCACCTTGTCCGCGGCGGGTCTCTTCAACTTAAAATTTCGAGTAGTGGCAAGAATATTTGCCGCAAGATAAACACCCTGACCCAGATAAAAATTTACACCTACGGTACACTGACCCACGATCAAAAGTACCAGAACCACAAACTGTAAGTTTTCAAAAAATTCTCTTTTCTTTCTATTCATTCTTTTTACCTCTCTTTCTATATCTAATATATCACATTTTCTTTTGTTTGTCAAGGGGTATTTTAAAATTTTTTTGGGGCCCGGGCCCTCGCGGGCGACCTTAAGCAAAGGCCGTCCGCAATGCCATTTCCTTTCTTTTGCGCTGTGGCAACCGCCAACACGCATTATAAATTTTTGTGTCCATCTTTTTATGCGTTGCGTAGCATTTCGCCATAATTGCAACTTCGATTTTCACATCTTCTAAGCCTGTATGACTTTCGATAAAATCAACCTCTTTCGTCAAAAACTTGTATGCACTTTCCGCACTTGTTAAAATATTATCCGCAGGACTAACCAAACCATTTTTCTCTGCAAAGTCAATGTATGTTTTCGTGTTTAACAAAGTCTGACAAGCCATAGACCAGATACAAAAAAATTCAGTACCAAAAGGAAAGAACCAACGGCAAAAACTTTTTGTTGCGTAGCGCAAAACATTGTTTAATGCTCTCTTGTCAAAACCCATATTGTAAGCACCGACTTTCTTGACCTTGTAGGTTTTCATATCCTCAAGGATAATTTTTCTAATATTGCGGAGGGTTTTAATTTCACGCTTGCCATTTTCAATATCTCGCCAGTATTGCGGAATCTTATCGGCATAGTAGGCGGATTTCATCACATCACGCATATCCAAAAAAGTTTCCGCTACAATGAACGAACGCTCAAGATAAATTTTTCCCGACCTATCACAAATTGCGTAACCAATGTCGTAGGGTAAAGGCTGTTCGATACTATTGCAAGTTTCAGTATCAATCACCAACAGTTTTTCAGTAGTTCTCATTTGTTATGTAACCTCTCTTTCATTTCATTTGATAATACAAGTATACACCATAAGCATAATTTTGTCAAGCGGTAAATGAAAAAAATAATAAAAAAAATTGCACAAATTTTCATAAAAAGTTTGTGCAATTTGCCTATTGACATTTTGGGATCTGGCCCCGGTAAAAAAAATTAAAAAAACCACTTGACAAATAGCTAAAACTGTGGTACAATAAACAATTCGGACCGCGGCGATTGGAGGGCGACCGGCCGCGGCCCGCCGGTCACTCTTCAAAGTTTTCTGAGCCGAAAAACTCCACCAATTCAAAAAATTCCTCTGTGGAATTGCAATCCAGCTCCATGCCGTTGATTTCACAGCACAGCTCACCACAGGCTTCAAAAAAGATGCCGTTAGGCGTTTCCGCAAGCACTGTAAAATTATGCTTTATAAATTCTCTATGGCTCATATAATTACCTCTCTTTCACCTGTACTATTGTATCATATAGGGTTGACTTTTGTCAACCCTTTTTCAGCTTGTTCAGATACTTTTCGTTGACAAGCGTTGCGCTGTCAAGCTTAATCTGGACTTCCTTGCCATTCAGTGTAATGTCGCCCGACACATTGAAGGGAACACGGTCTTTTTCCCATTCCTGTGAAAAGTATTCGGTCACGGCTTTCTCAAAATTTTCGCCCTTGTTATACTTTCCACCATCAAGGATCTCAGCCGACCCCAGACAAACAGGGTTCTTACGCATAAGGCTTTCCTTTAATTCCTTGCGAATCCGAAGTCTGAGGTTGTCCCCCTGATTACGGCTTGCCTGTTCTACCTTAAGGAAACGAGGAGCGATTTCCGCCATTTCGGAAAAGTACAGAAGTCCGTTGTATACAAAGCCCACGATATAGGAATCAGCGGCGGAGAATTTTCTGTAGTTGCGAATCATTGTAGCTTTTGTCATTTTGTTGTCCTCTCTTTCTTTATCTTATGTACTTATTATACACCCAATCACCGGTAATGTCAAGCACTTTTTTCAAATTTTTTTATTTTTTTTTGTGGGGGTAATGAGTGCTTATTTCTGAATCCCGTCGGCTTTGTCAAGTCAGCGGAAGCCCTACTTGCGGTCTCACCATAGCCCCACCTCTTGATTATACTATAGCATACCCGCGCCCAGAAGTCAATGTACAAATTGCACAAATTTTGGGAGATTTTTTTGTGCAATTTTTTTGAAAAAACCGCTTGACAAACACTTGAAGATGTGGTATAATTGAATAACTCGGCGCGCTGCGGGAAGGGTGGGATCGCAAGCGCGCCGCGCATCCATTAGGGTAGCGGTTTTTATACAAAAACCGCTAAAAAATTTTCAACCGTCCGCAAGTCCTCTACCCTTGCCTTAATGGTAATCTTAGAGAAGTCCATCTCTACGAATTCACGCTCAAGGAAACAAGGGATAGTATCAATGAGCAAGTCCAGCATTTCGTCCAGACAAGGTGCGGTGTTCTCTACGAAGTAAATCTTTTCTACCATTTTTATTTCCTCTCTTTCTCTTTTCTATGGTTTTATTATACCACCGGATTTGGGGTTTGTCAACCCCCTTTTTCAAATTTCTTCGATTAAATAATCGAAAAGCCTGTCAACAATACTTGCGGAGGCGTCGATTGTATCGCCGAGCGTCCAGCCCTTCCGCACTTTTTCGTTGTCATCAACTAACACCTGAAAACCGCCTAATTTTCTGGTACAGTTTGCTTTTGTTGTGCCATACTTTACAAGATGGATTTCATCATACGGAAAACCGTATTTTTCAAGCCATTCAATTTTTGCCTTGCGCACTTCATTATCATACGCTTTTGTTGCGCCTTTTGCAAGCCAAGTGGTAACCACTACGCGCCAACCGCAAGCCTTGAAAGTATCAAGAATTTCAGCTAACTTGTCCATCTTGTAAAGTGGAAGTGCTTCAACATAAGGGCGAACATTTTCGCTTCTTAAATCTTCAAGCCAACCATCAACGCCGTACAGGTTTGCGATTGTTCCGTCCATATCGAATACTAAAATCTTTTCCATTCTGAGCACCTCTCTTTCTATGGTTTTATTATAGCACAAGGGGGTTGATTTTGTCAACCCCTTTTTTCGATTTTTTAGTAGAAAACTTTCTTTTCTACTACAATCTTGCCATGCCGCAACTCTTCGTGCTGCTTTTCAATGCGAGTCATCTTTCCCGCATAGTAGCAAAAGTAACCATCAGCAAAGGAATAAAAGTAGTAATAAGACTTCATTGTAAGTACCTCTCTTTCTCTTTTGTAACTTTAGTATATCACTTTTTAATCCGGTTGTCAAGCACTTTTTTTAATTTTTTAATCTAATCAAAATATCTTTATTATCTTTCATTAACTGTTCAAGAGTTTTAGAACAATAGTTATTCCAATCTTTTTGGCTAATAATACCTTTTAAATATTGTTCATACTTAATTTTATATTCTTTTTCATTCATAATTTTGTACCTGTCTTTTCTTTATTATATCTTTATTATACCATAAAAATTAGTTTTCGTCAAACATTTTTTTTATTTTTTTTGGTCGGGTGAAAGAGGCTTATTTCTGAAGAATGACTGCTTTGTCAAGTTATCACTCCCCCTACTTGCTTATCAATCAGAGCCGACCGCCTGGGGTTTTGTTTCTTTCTGATTATAATATACCATACCGGTTGCAAGAAGTCAATGTACAAATTGCACAAATTTTAGGAATAAATTTTGTGCAATTTTTTTATAAAAAACACTTGACAAAATCTGCAGAGTATGGTATAATGGTAAAATGCGGCCAGCTGGCGAAGAGAAGCGCACGTCAGCTGGCCGCCCAATAAAAAAAGAGCCTTTCGACTCTTCTTGTACAATTTGCCAAGATTATCCATCACCACAGTGCGTCCCACTTCTATTCAGTACTTGGCTGGGCCTTTGGTTCACATTTGTAACGCGCATATGGTGACGGCCATGCGCGAGAGTTGTCTTTGGCGGTCAGGTCTTATATCCTCAACTTGTGAGTTCCGCCCCTTGCGGTTGCCCTTTCTCAACTCTGTATTAAGTATATCATAGGGGTTGGAGTTTGTCAACCCCTTTTTGAAAACTTTTTATGCGGTAGCCACACGGAAATGATAAGGGTGAAAATAACCATCTTCAGTTTGAACAGTTATGCGAGCCTTGTGCATAGCACGCTCTGCATCAACTTTACGCCACTGAGAATAAGAACCAAAGTAGCGATACTGGCACATTTCCAAAGTGTGTCCTTCAGCTATTGCAAGTTCTACCATACGAGTTCCTTCAAAAGTGTGATCGAATAATGACATCATTTTATTTTCCTCTCTTTCTCTTTTCTATGGTTTAATTATACACCCGGGATTTTAATTTGTCAACCCCTTTTTTAAAATTTTTTTATTTTTTTATCCTTCCTCATACTCGGCGGGATCCACGCCCGCCGCCTCAAGAAGTTCCTCAGTGCTTACATCGTAACCCATTTCCATTGCTCTTAACAGTTCTTCAAACATTTTTGTTTCCTCCTGTTCTCTCTTTCTGATTATACTATACCACAAACTCCGCTTCCGGTCAAGTCTTTTCTGTAAAAAAGTTGCACAAATTTTGGGATCATTTTTTGTGCAATTTTTTTTCAATTTTTTGCTTGACAAAAGGTGCAGATCTGTGGTATAATGTAATTTCGGCGCTCGCACGACTGAAAGGAGCCGCGCTCGCGCCGCCAAAAAAAGAAGAGCGTTTACCGCACCTCTTCCATCTTTACAATGTAGATCTTCTTACGGATCTGCGTCCACTTGGTTTCCATTGCGGTGTGTCCGCTCCAAGGATCGTAGTTTGTAACATTCTTCTTGGTGAAGATTTCAACCTTATCATCATCATTCATTCCTTCGATCATTGCTTTGATTTCTTTTACTGTCATTTGTTTGTCCTCTCTTTCTTAGGTTGTGTTCTCTTGTTTTCTATGATTTAATTATACCACTTTTTGCCGGTTTGTCAATACTTTTTTTGAAATTTTTTTAATTTTTTTTGTATTCTAACATTACCACAAAAGCTGCATCTTTGTAATAAAAGCACATTGCTGCGCTGCTGATGTAGTCCTTTTCTTTTACATTATTATAATAGTTGATTGCTGCACCTTTGTTACTTCCAAAGTTTTTAATTGTTATATTTCCTTCTTTGTATGTAGTCATTTTTGTTATCCTCTCTTTCCCTCTTTTTATGGTTTTATTATATCATCTTTTCTATTGTTTGTCAATAGTTTTTTAACAAAAAACTAAACTCATGTTTGACCATTTGAGAATAGAGATTTGATTGCAAGCTCGTCCGATCTCTAAAGCTTCTTTCTTCGTATTTACTCTATGGCTTTTGTCAACATACCAAATACCATTTTCAAGCCACAAACCGCAATTTCCATTATATTTTTTGATGGCTTTTCTAACCTCGTTAATGTCTGTAATCTCAACGCCTTCAGTAGCTACTTGCCAGCCAGTTCTATAATAAATAGGCTTCCCATTTTTTAAAGTAAGTCCGCCATTATTTTCAATCTTTCTAAGTGTTCTAATGTTAATCATTTTGTCTTCCTCTCTTTCTTTATCTTATGTACTTATTATAAACCGGAAAACACATTTTGTCAATAGTTTTTTTGAATTTTTTTATTTTTTTCTACCTTAATTATTTCATCATCATACCTTGTGTAATCGGTGGTATTGTTAAAGAAGGTAACTTTTACGCGGTCTCCCTTACGGAAGCCATCTCCGCAGAAGTCCCACAAATTACCTGTCCCGTCAAGCACAGTTATAATTTCACCTTCTACATTGTCAACTTCACAAGTCATTGTGTAGTGTGTTTCAATGTAGCCCGCAAGCCCTGGCATTACAACAAAACACATCATCATCATAACAATAGCAATAGTATTTTCAAGCGCTCTGTAAAGTCCTCTGTTTTTTCTCATAGTTTCTTTCCTCTCTTGTTGTGTGTAGTGTATTTACCTCTTGTTACACTGTAAGTATAACACAACAAAAGAAGAATGTCAAGAGTTTTTTATTATACAAATTGCACAAAAATACATTGATATTTTTGTGCAACTTTTCTCTTGACATTTTATTAAATTTATGTTATAATTATGTGATTTGTTTATGTTGATGATAACACTTGTTATCAAACAACAAATTGTTGAAAGCTTCTCAATCACGCAAAATTCGGCAGGTCTTGGTCGTCGACCTGCCGAGCAAAAAAGATGTCATCTACACAACGTTTCTTTTTTAAGGGGCGGGGTATATTTCGGGAAAATAATTTTGGAAAATTTTATTTTGGCTTGTGCTCGACAAAAAACTCTCCAAAAGTATTTTTCAATTTCAAATACGATAAAATTCTCCAAAATTTCAAAAACGATTAATAACTTCTTCAGCACTTAAAGTCTCTGAAGAACGAGGATAATTCATTAAATCATTTTCAAATTTAATATCTACATTCATTCGCATATTTCTAACTTCTCTTTGTACTTGTTCTTTAATGCTTCCCCATCCCTGCTTATGAATTTCATTTTCTAAAGCTTCCTTAATAAAACCTCTATTAATTAATTTCTCAACTTCTTGTTTAACTACTTTTTCAGCTTCTTTCTTAACCGCATCTTCAACAAGCCCCTTAATAGTCTCCTTAGTAAATCCACATTCCGCCATTAACTGTCTTATTTCTTGTCGCATACAAATTTCTTCTACTTTCATTTTTCCTCCTCGGTAGGCTATCTTCGATAGCCTACTCTCTTAATTTAACCATTCCACCACTATCTCTTATTTCTGTTACACCAACACCATCACCAGGTTTCTGAATAATTAAATATTCTACATCAGTTTCTCTATCTGCTATAATCTTATAATTATAATATCTATCAATAGTTCCACTTTCAATGCCTACGATGCGGGAAGCGAGGTCCTCTTCCTCCACAGGGCTCGGCTGCCGCACAAAAAAGTTAACATACAATAAAATTATTATTGCCACAAAACTAAATATCATCAAAATTAATTGTATAAAATTAAGAAATTTTTTATCCATATTCTCTCCCATCATTTTATTATGCCACCCTTCCGCAATATCTGTAATTCTTTTAACCATTCCGCAAGTTGTCTATGATCTTCCGCACATTTTATACATTCTTGCTCTTGTTTTGCGGTTAAAGAATATTTTGGCATTAATACTAATGCTTTTCTATGAATTTCAAGTAGTTGTTCTTTCTTTTGTACAACTTCTTCGCAATGAATAATAGCCTCTTCTAATGTCATTTCTTATTCTTCGCTTTCTTGTGATTCATAATTCCACCACTTTTTTAACTCTTCATAACATGATTCACATAAATCTTTTGGTTCATCAAGATGCGGGCCACTATCATTATATTCATATACAAATTCTGCAATACCATATATTTCAGTTTTTTTATGATTCCATTTTGCAAATTCTTTTTTGCATCTATCACAATACATAACAACTTTGCGCATATTCTATTTCTCACTTTCTGCCTTGTCCGCTTCTATAATAGTTGGTGCATCAATCAATAATTCCTTTGCTCTACCAATCCCTTTATAAGTGTTCAAACCCTCAATTTGAGCATTATTTAATACATCAACAAATTCTCCTGCATCAATCAATCTTCCGTGTTTCGGAAGCGGAGTGCCGTTTGCAATAACTTTAAGCGGGATTTGAATAGTATCTTCATATTTAACATCTAATATCTGTGATGCTTTATATATTTCTTCTGGTATCTTAATTACTAACTCTATATCCGCCATATTTAGTCCTCGCTTTCTGCAACAATATAATGCTTTTCAGAGATTGTTTCTAATACTAAAACTAATACAAAACCTGCTTCTTCAAGTGTTTGTGCTATTTTGTCGTAGTAATCATCGGACTTGTTTACTTTCAATTCACCTAATTTCTTAATCATGCCGTTCCTTATCCTCACTTTCTGCCTTATACTTGTCGATTATCTTTAAGGTATATTTCAAACCCTGCGCCCACTTTTTGTCGATTTTGCTTTCTTCCTCTGCAACTTGCTCTATCTCGGCTCTTATCTTGTCAAGAACAGGCTCTTGCTCTAAGACTTTGATTGCGTATTCTGTTGCAAACTTCACATCTTCTTCTGTTGACCTAAATAAAAAATTGTTATTGTGTAACCATTGCAATATTCTTATAGCTTTATCTTGTTCTTCGTTTGTCATTTCTTATTCCTCATTTTCTGCTCTTACAACGTGTTCGTTTTCAAATACTCTTATACCATCAGGTGTGCCGCGCAAATACAATGTTACATACTTATTGTGCCAGAAACATCTGGGGCATAAACATCCATGATACTTCATTGGGTCGTTAAAAACACTATACATTCTGTTTCCACAACAACTTGTATAAAAGAATATACCATTTCCGTGTACTTCTTCAAGATACTGATAGGTTGCTTCTGCTTTTTCCATCATTCCTCACTTTCTGCCTTGTACTTATCTTCACATTCTTTACAGAAGAACAATCCTCCTGTTAATTCTTTTCCACATATCATACAGTTACCACGGGTTATCACTTCAATTTTATATGTCGGGCTTGCCTTGTATGGTTGGCAAAAATGCCTGTCAAACCAATTAACATACGGATGGCATCCACAAGTTTCACACTTTTTTGACTGGCAAACATTGTTCTCTGGGTAATAATAATCACAGTCTTTACAAGCATTTCGTTTGAACCATTGAATTAACTTATACAACATACTTCCTCACTTTCTGCCTCAAGAAAATCGTCTCTTTTTAAATCTTGGTCAAAATATAATTCATATGTTGTCATTCCTTGTCCCTCGCTTTCCTGTGGCTTAATTTCTGCCTTTGTCATCTGTTCGGTTAAAAGATGATATAAAATATCAGCTTGTTCTCCTAATTCCATTTTCAGCATAATGATTGTTTCTCCACATTTTCGAGTAACACACAATGCCGATTCATCCTTTAACTCTCTATCAAAAGAAACCGTCAATACATCGGATACATTTTTCATTTCTTATCCTCACTTTCTTGCATTACAATATTAGCATCATTATTTGACTTAATAGTATTCATCTCTTTTAATTCATCAACTTTAAATCTTAATCTTATTATCTCTTTCTTCAATTCATCAATCTTTTTATTTCTTTCTTCAACACCTTCAAGAAAACAATATTCTCCATCATTACCAATCCATGTAAATTCAATATTTTTTATTATTGCTTTTTTATATTCATTATATTTTTGCTGTAAAGCACAAATAGCAGAATTAAATAATAGCTGATAATTTGGTTCTTGTTGTATTCGTTTACCCATCTATCTTTCCTTTCAAAAGCCCCATAATTATTATGGGGCTAAATTACATATACGAACTATTTGTATACGAATTAATTGTATATGCTCTGTCGTCTCTCATTCGGCATCACCCACCTTTCATTGATTATTATTCATTTCATATTCTTTGATTTTAGCTATAGCTTCAGATGCAGAAAAAATTTCAATTACTTGAGCAAGAGGTCTATTTCCAAATATATTAATATATGTGGAATTTGGCAATGACTCTATTTTTCTCATACATTCCCAAGCATCATGCAGCCCATTATTATAAGCGTCTTGCACAGGAACAGGACTTTTATATGCTTCATTTTTGCCATTTATATAACCTTGCTGATAACCATTTTCATATGCTTTATCATATATACTATCAATAGCATTTGAACAAATATCTCTTTCGTATTGTATAGATTTCATTATCAATCACCCTCCTTTCGTTCATTTTCAATCAATGTTATCATAGTTGGTACTTTATTATCTTTCTTTTCAAGAATACAATCCATAGCATCTTTCTCAGATAAAGTACAGATTGAATGGAAACCATTTTCTGATATTACTTTTCTAGATTTTATACAATTATCACATTTCATTTGTCGTCGCCTCTTCTTGTGGCTTAATCCACTTTTTATAGCACTCTTGAAAAATCTCTTTAGTCATTACAAGTTGTACTTCATATATTCTACCACCGTATTGTGGTAATGGTTTATAAGCAAACAATTTATCATCATCAAACCTTAATTCTTCCTCGCTCATTACTTATACCTCACTTTCTTTTACCTTGCTAATAGAATTTTTTAGTTGATGGTCTCGACTTGCTATTGCAGTTGAAAAACAGTGATAACAATCTCCATAAAATTTTCTCTGTTTACATTCTTCTTCGGGAAATGTGTTTTCAAATATTGGCTCTCCTAAAAGAAATTGGTTTAAATCATGCGGACAATTAATCTCATTCATTATTTATTCTTCACTTTCTGCTTTATCTGCTTCTATAATTGTTTGTGCAATTCTAATATAATTACTGCCATAATTAGCATCATCAATAGCATTTAACGGTAAGTTATCAGCATCAATCAATCTCCCATGTCCTTTTGGAAGTAGTGTGCCGTTTGATATTGCCGAGCATACAAAACCTGCCATTCTCATATCCCAAATATTGTTAGCAGTACAGGCACTATTGTATATTTCTTCTGGTATATCAATCACAATCTGCATCTGTTTCACCTACCTCTCTCATTCCTTATCCTCACTTTCCTGTGGCTCAATCATGTAAGGCTGCGGTAATGGCATCCATGCAATTATTCTGCTTGTTGTCCATTCGCTATGTACTGTCGTTTCGCATATAACACGCTCATTCAAACTGTCTTGCAATCTGAAAATAGGATAACCACTATTTCCATCCACGCTTGTCATCATTGCATAACACACTCTGCCGTATGATGTGACAAGCACTCTCTGATTGACTTCGGGTAACCTCTCACTGACAGGAATCCACTTGTTTGAATTTTCCGAATTGCTTAATACGATGGTGTCCATTATAGCCTTAATTGACGGTTTGTAATAAATTGGTATATTATCTGCTTTCAAAAGATTATTTAATTCACTTAACGCTCCACCTATTGTCATTCTTCCACCTTCCATCTTTGCGCCGCATTGCGATCATATATTAACCGCCCTGTTTTTTCCGTACTGGCTTGCTCATAAGCCATTCCCAGACCCATCAGCGTTTCTTCCTGCACAACGCTGAACCGCTCTCCATCTATAACTATGTCATAGGCTTCGTCTAATGCCTTGCCTATTGCATCATGCCATCCTTTCTTGTATGCATCTTCATATCCTTGCATATAAGCCTGTTCACGCTCATTATGGATTGCATCCTCGCAAGGCTCACCATTAAAAGCCTGTTCGATTGCGGTTATCTGTTCCTCGCTGAAACCGCTTGATTGTAAGTAGCAAATGGCGTTTTCTCTTGTCATTCTTCTACCCCCATCTTTTTCTCTTTTTATTTTTTCTTATAAATATTATATCAAAAAATTTTTAATTTGTCAAGTGATGGAAACTTTTTCTTTAAAGTATATTTTTTTCCTTTGACCAAACTTGACAAATGAAAAAATTTTTGGTATAATATTTATAGAGCGGAGGATATTTTCCTCCATTTTTGAAAGGAGATTAATAAAGTGACAGAAAAAAAATATGCGGGAGGGCGACCACCAGAACCCGCTGAAGATAATTATATTAAAATGGACTTCAGCATTGACACCATAGAAGGTCGTCTTCAAAGAGTAAATGAAATTATCGCTAATACTCCTTCAGAAAAATTAACTTCTAAGTATTTAGAAAAAATGGGTACTTATCTTATAGATATATCTTTAGATAAAAAAAAGGATAAAAAATTTATATTAACAGATAATAATATGATAACAGTAAACAAGAGAGAAATGTCATTTGAAGGTTTAGTAAGTAAATTAGAAAATGGTGAAGATGGAATCTATAATATGATTGCAAATGATAAAAATATTATATTTGCACCAAAGTTAAATATTACTGAAGAAGATGTGCGGGAGATCCCTGGGATGAAAGAACTTAGAGAAGAAATTAATAAAGTAGAAGCTTTATCTAAGGCAGCCCGCGGGAAACGAGCTTTCTTACTTAAAAAGCAATTAATTGCTATGAGAAAAGATCAATATGTTTTAAGAAGTGCTTACCGCAAACCTATCTATTTAATGAATTTAAAAAAGAGTATCTCTAAATTAGATTTATCTGAAAAAGTTTATATGGATGCGGAAGGTGAGGTTCATAGTACAGGAGTTATTAATTTATATGATCCAAAACATATTTCTATGCTCTTGTGTAATTATTCACAACTTAAACAAGATTCTTGGGATAAGTTTAATAGTGATATTAAATGGATGATGATTGATTTAGAGCGGGTAGTGGATGCCGCGCTTGAAAAAAAATATCCATTATATTATGATTTACTTATTTATAAAATTGATGGATTATCAAATTTACAAATTCAAGAGAAATTAAATGAAAAATATGGAATTAAACATTCGGTTGAATATATTAGTTCTCTATGGAGAAATAAAATTCCTAAACTGATTGCGGAGGAGGCGGCTAACGAATGGTTGGTCTGGCACTTTACTCATGAAGAGGAAGGTTATTTCAAAAAATGTAGTCGTTGTGGGCAATTAAAGTTAGCTCATAATCATTTCTTTTCTAAGAATAGTACAAGCAAAGACGGATACTATAGTATTTGCAAAAATTGTCGCAATGCAAGATCAAAGAAAAATAAAATAATTCCTAAATCTCAAGTATAAAAGATTTTGGCATTTTGGGCAATACAATATATTGTGATAAGTGTAATTTTTATATAAAGTATAAAAGGAGGAATAAAAAATGAGTATATGTGGAATCTATAAATATCAAAATTTAATAAATAATAAAATTTACATTGGAAAAACTATTGATATTGCTCAAAGAAAAAGAGATCATAGAAGTGATGCTTCAAATCCTAAAAGAGATAATTGTATTTTTCATAAGGCTTTAAGGAAATATGGTGAAGAAAATTTTTCTTTTGAAATAGTAGAAGAATGTAGTAAACAAGAATTAAATGAAAAAGAAAAATTTTGGATTCAATATTATAATTCTAAAGTGCCTAATGGTTATAATATGACAGCAGGAGGAGATGATGGACAAGCAGATCTTTTTAAAAAAGCAGTTTATCAATATGATTTAATGGGTAATTTTATTGCAGAATATGAAAGTGCTTCAGAAGCCGCTCGACAATTAAATTTATTTAAATCTAATTTAACTGCAGCTTGTCGCGGAGAAACTTCTCAATGCGGAGGATTTCAATGGAAATATAAAAATGATGATAAAATAATAAAACCAATAGCAGAAAAAAATGGAAAGTTAGTAGCTCAATATGATAAAGAAATGAATTTAATAAAAATATATACTAGTGCCGTAACCGCCTCAAAAGAAACAAATATTGGAGTGAGTAGTATTAGAAATTGCTGTAATGGAGTGTCTAAAACTGGTGGCGGTTATATTTGGCGGCACTGGGAGGAGGAATGATTATGGCTGAACAACGTTTCTGCTCAAAATGTAAAAAAACAATGGCAGATGTGAATTTTTATACTTATAAAGATGGAACAAAATGTGAATTATGTAAAGCCTGTCTTACGATGCACATAAATAATTTTGAACCAGATACTTTTTTATGGATCTTAGAAAAATTTGATATACCCTGGTTGCCTTGGGAATGGAATGTTTTAAGAGATAGAGCTTATCAAAAAGATCCTTATAAAATGAATGGTATGTCTGTTTTTGGTAAATATTTATCAAAAATGAAATTAAAACAATTTATTGATAAAAAGACAGGAAAATATTATGGCTGGGCTGATAGTGAAATACTTCAACAAAAGCACGAAGAAGAAGCTAAATTATATGGTCAACCTGCAGATATTGCCAAAGAACAATTAGATCAAATGAAAGAAGCTTTTGAAAATGGTGAAATAAGTGAAGCTCAATACTTGACATATGCGGAGACCCATACACCTGAACCCGTTATAGAACCCACTCAACCAGCCCCTCCGCCTCAGGATTCTGCTTATCCTGTCGGTGGTGATTTTGAACAAGTTGAGTTAGTTGATATAGGTGCGGAACTGACTCAAGAAGATAAGGTTTATCTTGCCATGAAATGGGGAAGGCTTTATAAAGCAGATGAGTGGGTAGCTATGGAAAAACTCTATAATGAATTTATGAATTCATTTGATATTCAAGGCGCAGCCCGCGAGGATACATTAAAAATGATTTGTAAAACAAGTCTTAAAATGAATCAAGCTATAGATTGCGGGGATGTAGATTCTTATCAGAAATTATCAAGAGTTTATGATGCAATGATGAAATCCGCGAAGTTTACAGAAGCACAAAATAAAGAAACTAAAACAGATTTTGTTGAGTCTGTTGGTGAAATGGTTGCTTATTGTGAAAAACATGGTGGTGAAATACCAGAGTTTAAAATTGATGTGCCTTATGATATTGTTGATAAAATTATAGATGATTTAAAACAGTGGAATAAGACATTGATATATGAAGATAAATCTCTTGCAGATGAAATTGAACAATTCTTAAAGAAAAAAGAAATTCAAGAAGAAATGAAAAGAGATAAAGAGAAAGCTAAAGAAAAAGGTTTGGATCAAGTAGAATTAACTGATGATGATTATATTAAGTTTAGAGAAGCTATAGAAGCTGATAAAGAACAAGATGCTGAACTGTATGCGGGAGGTGGGGATGAAGAATGAGTTTGCAGAACCTTTTAGATTTATCCGAATCCCGCTCATCTGCAAAGCAAGAGTTATCTGAAGAAAGATTAAAGGCTCAAGTTGAACCTTTAAGATATTTAATTTCTTTTTATAGAAAATATCCAGATTATCTTGTAGATAAAATGTTACATATAGATGAATATGGAACTAATAATCCAGAGAATCCATATAACCCGCATAACTTTAAGTTCTTCTTTTATCAGAGAATCTTTTTAAGAATAGTTATGCGGCATCGTTATGTGTATGCAACCTTTCCGCGTGCTTATTCTAAATCGTTTCTATCTATGATGGTTTTAATGCTTAGATGCGTACTTTATCCTAATAGTCAATTATTTGTTACTACGGGTGGTAAAGAGCAGGCGGCAAGTATTACAATAGCAAAGATAGAGGAGATTTGTAGGCTAATCCCGCAATTAAATAATGAAATAAACTGGGATCGTGGTGTTTCTAAAAAATCTAAAGATGATGTGCGGTATGTATTTAAAAATAAATCAAGTATAGATATTCTTGCGGCAAGGCCTTCTTCCAGAGGTCAGCGTAGAACCGGTGGACTTATGGAGGAATGTGTACTTATAGACGGAGATATTCTTAATGAAGTTATTATTCCTACTACCAATGTAGATAGATTACTTCCAGATGGTAGTAGACATAAAGAAGAAGTTATTAACAAAAGTCAGATATATATTACAACCGCGGGTTGGAAAAATTCCTTTGCATATGATAAGCTGATTGAGCTCTTGGTTCAAAGTATCGTAGAACCAGACGCCGCAATGGTTATGGGTGGTACTTATAATACACCTGTTGTTGAAGGATTGTTAGATGAAGACTTTGTAGAGCAGTTAAAAATGCAAGGAACTTATAATGATGATTCATTTGATCGTGAGTATAATTCGATTTGGTCTGGTTCAGTAGAGAATGCTTTTTATTCTGCTGAAAAATTTGATAAACATAGACAGTTATTACAGCCAGAACAGGAATATAGCGGAAGATCTTCTAAAAATGCTTATTATGTAATAGGAGTCGATGTTGGTAGAATTGGGTTAATGTTAGCTCAAGTAAAATTCCTTTAATTGCTGGGAACTCCTTGAAATAGGACAATCAGCAGCCAAGAATTAAAATTTTGTATAAAAAGTTGGACAACTTTATATACATTAAAATTCACAAAATTCATATATAATATCAAAAGAAAGGAGATATTATTATGAATTTAGATAATACTAAAATTATTACTTATCCAGATTTTATTTTTAATCAAGAATATAGAATTGATAAAGAAGGCAATGTTTATTCTCCTTATAGAGGATGGCATTTAGTTAGTCAACAAGAAATTCAAAAAGGATATTTACGAGTTGGCTTAATGACTAATAAAGGAAGAAAATTTTTTATGGTTCATAGACTTGTTTTAGAAGCCTATCAGCCAAGAAAAGATAGTTTACAATTACAAGTAAATCATAAAGATGGGGATAAACATAATAATTGTTTAGATAATCTTGAATGGTGTACTGGGTTAGAAAATATTAGTCATGCATATAGAAATAATTTAGCAAATAAGGCTAAAGGAGAAAATGCTGGATGTGTAAAATTAACAGAACAACAAGTATTAGAAATTTGTGAATTAATACAATCTGGAACAGATAGCTTAACTGCAATAGGTCAGAAATATGGAGTTAG
>Ga0310690_10003461_pt1 | contig 23639 bp, 18 predicted proteins | sample AusTroGonzalo_MG_2_FD_207661 | JGI IMG/M metagenome (GOLD analysis project Ga0310690, IMG submission 207661) | Bovine rumen microbial communities from tropical cattle in Woodstock, Queensland, Australia - Gonzalo_04 (v2) (version 2) | ecosystem: Host-associated > Mammals > Digestive system >... | reverse complement strand
CTTATATAAAAAATTGCATAGTTTTATGTTTTGAATTTGTTTTCTATTTTAATAATATTTGTATGTTCTTTTGTTTAAATGATATTTTAAAAATATATTATTAGGATTTTTATGCGTAAAATATTAATGACAAGAATATAATATACCGTTATATGAATCAATTTGTAAAATAATATTTTTAATTTTTAAATCGCATTTATTTTTTCAAAAGTGTTAAAGGCAACCTTATATCCTTTTTTTATTCTTATGCTGCGAGCACTGCGAGCAAATCTAGGATATTAAGCCTTAAAAATGATATACAATGATTTTTTTGTTCTAGGGCTAGAGGATAAAATAAATAATACTTTTTTTCTGTAAATCATTGTTTTCACGTGAAAACAAATATTTATGTAAGTATCTCATTCGGTTTATAATAAATATTTTATTGCTATGTTTTATGCTTTCATTATTTAGTTTATATTAAATAAAAAATTTGTTTATTTCTATTAAAACATGCTGTTTTGCTGTAAATTAGACATAATTATAAAAAATTGTTAATTATTTGCGTTTTTTTTTAGATTCAGCTAAAAAATATTTATACGATATTTAATGAATGTAATGCAGTGCATTTCTTTATTTTGACCTTGTTTCAGGACTTTATTAAACTATAGAGATGCTGAAATAAATTCAGCGTGACAAAATTATTATAAAAATAATGCTCTTTTTATACTGAGTTTTTCTTTTATGCTAAGAATAACTATAATTTAAAAAATAATTTATCAAAAGTTTAATGTTTTACCATAAGACAAGTTTAGTTTATGATTTTTTATATTATAGAGTATATCATATATTGTTTTTGTAAAAAAACATGTTGTACATAAGTATTGATGCTATACATCACTGCAAGAAACAATAATGACTAATCAATCCGTGTTTAATAAACCTTAAAAGCAGTGTTTTCAGAATTAAATTATTTCGCTGCTTCTTGCAATGATGATGAGTGTCTTATATAATAAATAACATTCTTTAAATAGAACTTTGTAAAAATAGTGTTACTTATGTTAATAAAAAAATACTAGTTCAAGATAGAATCACTTTGTTTTATCATTATTTTTATGTCTAAATTTTATTTTTAATAAAATATTATGTTAACTATATTATGAAAAATATCTATTCATAACTTCCTGTTATGCATAAGCAAAGATAAGAAAAAAAGTTATGAGTAATTGCAGTTAGTGTTCGTAGACTAAGTAATCCATAAAGATAATGTTTTAAACAGAATTCTTGAATAAAATGCTTTTTCTGCTGCATGCAAGCGGGCAGTTTTCTTAATGTAAGATGTTTAATCCTTAAAATAGTGCGCTGTTTGCTTATTTTTGCTTTTTTCAATCCAGTCAGAGCTGCATAAAAATGACAAGCAGTTTTTTGTCCTTAAGGAACTGGCGGCATGCAGTACTGCGGGAGACTGGCACGATCAAAATATTATTTTTAACTTTTTCCTGTTTTTCGCAGGGAAATATGTGTTTTCCCGGCTTAATAGGCAAAATTGTTGGTATAGACGACGAGAAAATGATTTAATATTGCTTTTGGAGTAAAAACGCTTAAAAATATTTATCCTAATGCTTAAATGTTCAAAAAATGATTTAAAACATTGACTATTCAATATTTGACAGTTTTTGAAGTATATATATATAATTAATAATTATGCTGCATTTTTTGCAGCTGGAGAGTAAAATGGCTGAAATAATATCTATAGCCAATCAGAAAGGAGGAGTGGGAAAAACCACTACCTCAATGAATCTTGCTGTTGCTCTGGCTGTTCTTAATTTTGAGACGCTTCTTATAGATTTTGACCCTCAGAGCAATGCGACTTCTGGTCTTGGCGTAAATGTAGGGGAAGAAGACAACAATGTTTATGATGTCCTTTGCGGAAACTGTTCTGCATCCGATGCCATATACCGGTCTTCCGTTGAATGGCTTGACGTTATGCCTACAAGCAGAAATCTTGCAGGAGCAGAAATCGAGCTTGTTGATCAGGAGGAAAGGGAGTTTTTTTTGAAGAAAGCTCTGGAAAGCATAAAGGGCATGTATAAGTTTATAATAATAGACTGCCCGCCTTCATTAGGTTTGCTGAGCCTCAATGCCCTGAATGCTTCAGATTCAGTAATAACTCCAATACAATGCGAGTATTATTCCATGGAGGGATTGGCGTATTTTATTAGCACTGTGGGAAAAATTAATGAAAATATGAATCCTCGTCTTAAAGTAGATGGCGGACTTATAACAATGTTTGATTCCCGCATAAATCTTGCCAATCAGGTTAAGGATGAGATAAGCAATTACTTTGGGGAAAGAATGTATAAAACAGTAATCCCGCGAAATGTAAGCCTTGCTGAAGCTCCCAGCTTCGGCCAGTCTATTTTTATGTATGACCATGCTTCCAGGGGAGCAAAGGCCTATAAGGATTTTGCCTTAGAATTCCTTTCAAGACGAGGTTTAGATATAAAGCCTTATAAAAAGGCTGTAATAAATCTTGGCACTGGCAGCGGATATAAAGGCGAAGAAAGCTGGGGCAAGGATTTTTTTGTAAAAATACAAAAAATTTTTAAGAGCAGAAAAAGATAAGGAAAGATTATGGCAAGAAAAGTATTAGGAAGAGGCTTGGCTTCTATTTTCGACGGAAAAATAAATAAAGATGTTTCTTTCACCAATAATGAAAAAAAATCTTCTTTGCCTGAAAAAGCGGAAGAGCGGAATAAAAAAACAGAGGAGCCGAATCAGAATGCCGTAAACAAGGCATCGGTTCAAGAAAACAAAACTCAAGAAACCAAAACCACTTTGCCATCAGCCATTAAGGAAAAAGAAAAAAAGGAAAACATTTCCTCAAAAAAGATCACTCATCAAGACAATTTTTATGAAGAGGAAACATCTGAAGATGAGCCGAAACCGGCGGAAATACAAAAAACAGAATCTTTGCTGAGGCAGGCTGCCGTACAGAAAAAAAATGAGAGCGTCATGCAGCCATACGCAAAAGAATATTCAGAAAAAGAACATGATGGCAGGGAATATGTGCGTAAAATTCCTTTAGACAGAATAAGACCGAATATGTATCAGCCCCGCAGAAATTTTGATGAGGCTGCACTCCAGGAACTGGCTGAGTCAATAAGGTCTAGCGGTTTATTGCAGCCTATAACTGTGTGGAAAGATTCTGATAGGGAATATTATGAAATAATTGCGGGTGAACGGCGAATGCGCGCTGCCCGCATGGCAGGGCTGAAAGAAGTAAATGCCATTATTAAAGAAAATCTTTCGGACGAGAAAAAATTGGAACTTGCTCTTATAGAGAATATACAGCGCGAGGATTTAAATGCCATAGACACTGCAATGGCATATAAGCAGCTGATAGAGCATTTTGGCATATCACAGGCCGATATTTCACGCACCGTTGGCAAATCCAGGGCTGCCATATCCAATACTCTTAGGCTTATGGAGCTGGAGGAGAATATCCGCAATGCCGTTCGCTCTGGACTTATAAGCGAAGGCCATGCCCGTGCCCTGCTTCAAGTTCCTGACAAGGCAAAAAGACAGGAAATTTTTCAGAGAATCGTAGCTGAAAAACTTTCTGTTCGCGAAACTGAAGCTATGGCCCAGAATTACCATTATGAGCTTCCGGCAGATAAGCAGCCTCAGCCGAGGCGCTTGATTGCTAAAGCTCCGGAAATAATAGATATGCAGGCTTCTCTTTCCCGCCATTTTGGCTCAAAAGTTGAAATAAAGCCTGGCTCAAACGGCAAGAAAGGCAAAATAGTAATAAGCTATTATTCCTTAGACGATTTTGACAGAATTACATCCATTCTTCAGAGAAAAAATGACATTGCGTAAAGCTTAAAATGGAGATTATAATATGAGAAAGTTTTTGCTTTTTTTGATTACTTTGTTTTTTGCCAATGCTGCTTCCATCCCGGCCTCTGCGCTGGAAGGAAAAGGAGTTTTTGCGGCTTCTCCAACGCCGGCTTATGTGGCAGCGGAAAACAATCTTTCAAAGTTTTTCCTTTACGCTGACGGAGGTTTCCATGCTGACTGGTATGTGGGTTATAATAACTGCTGGACAGTGCAGCTGCCTCCAATAAACACTTCCGCATATAAAAAAGCTTATCTTGGGGCCAAGATAGGCAGGGCCAAAATAAAGTCTTGGCCAAATTCTTGGGATTCCTCTCCGATTCCAGGCAAAATACATATTGCTATAAACGACACATATTCTTTTAATTCTGAGCATGCCTATGTCCTGGCGGATGCTAAAGATTTGCCATTGGAGCCTCTTCCCGGAGATTACCTTGAAGGCGTAGATTCCGCGCAGTGGTTTTGGACTCCCATTCCTATTTCAAAAATTTCTAAGACACAAAATAATTTTCTTGCCCTATGGTCTTCGGGAAAAGACTTTGTGTCTTCTTCATCTGCGCCGATTGTGGCTGCCGCAATGAGCGATGACGGCATGGAGAATGTATGGCTTTCGCGCAATATTAAAGGCGCTCCGCCGTCAGGAGAATCAGCTTTGGAAACTCCGATTTCCGGGCTAAAGCCGGCTTTGGCAATAAAGCTTGTGCCCCAGAATGATTTTAAGGTTGCGATAAAAGGTTTTTATGCTCAGGTGAGCGATGAGCAGATTGACACATTCTTTACTGCTGTAGGCGAAGACGTGCGGGCTGCCTGGCTTGAAATTTCTTATGATAAGTTTGACTGGCAGCGGGTAGGGCGTTATTTTTTCCGAACACCGTATTTCCGTTCATTCGGGAGAAGGGAAATATCAGACAGCATGTTCTATATAAGGGCCGCTGCGGTTGATTCCCTGGAAAACATCGGTTATTCAAACGCTATAAAGATTCCAGGCATTAAAAAGGGCGAATGAGTTTTTTATCTAATCGGTTTAATGCGAAGCTAGGAAAGAATTTATGGAAAAAATAGATATAGCTGTAGTTGGCGCGTCGGGAATGGTTGGGGGAGAGCTTTTAGGCCTGCTGGAACAAAGGAATTTTCCCGTAGGACAGTTATTTCCTTTTAGTTCAGGCAAAAGGGATTCTTTCATAAAATTTAAGGGGGAAAGCATAAAATGCCATGCTCCGTCCATTGAGGAGCTAAAAAAAGCAAGGCTGGTCTTTTTTGTTTCCATGGATGAGGTTTCCGCAGCCTTTGCAAGGAAACTTGCTGAAGCCGGCTCAATATGCATTGATGATTCTTCCTATTACAGGCTGGCAGAAGATGTCCCGCTATGCATACCTGAAGTTAACGGGGCTTCCCTTAAAAATTTCTTTAAAGGGAAAAAAAAGGGAAACAAAAGAGGAATGCTGATAGCGGGCCCGAATTGCACTATAACAGGGGCGGCTGTTTCTCTTGCGGAGATACATAGAAAATACGGAATAAGAGAATTGCGCATTTCTTCCTATCAGGCTGTTTGCGGAGCTGGCCGCGATGCCATGCTGCAAATGGAAAAAGAAGTAAAGCATTATGCTTCCACGGGGGAATTCCCTAAAGAAAAAGGCGTTTTTCCCAGGCCTATAGCTTTTAACCTGTTTCCTCAAGTCGGCGGATTTGATTCAGAAGGTTTCTGCTCTGAAGAAAGAAAGGTTTCCGCCGAGCTGAAAAAAATACTAAATGCCCCATCCATGAAGGTTAGCTCAACGACGGTAAGGGTTCCGGTGCTAAGGGGTCATTCCTTAGCTATATGGGCTGCCACTGAAAAAACATGGACTATAGCAGATCTTGAATGCTCTTTGGAAAAAACACCAGGCTTAAAATTTTTCAGAAAGCCGGAGGAATATCCTTCTCCGCTTGAATATGGAACAAGAACGGACATTGTTTATGCCGGTCGCCTTCGCGCTGCGGAAACGGGTAAAAATGAATTTCAGCTTTGGACAGTTTCAGATAATCTTTATAAGGGAGCGGCTTTAAATTCTGTTCAGATAGCGGAATATCTTGCAGATAACGGGCTTTTGTAAATTCGTTCTGTTTTGCCACAGTTAACTTATCCGAAGATTTATAGCATATTGATTGTTCTAAATATCAGCATCATTTTATTATGAACACATTAGATATTCTAGTGATAGGCTTTATCCTGCTTGTCGTGCTTTTGAAATCCTTGATTTCATATTTAATTGCAAAAAAAAGGACTGAAAGGTTCAAGGCCATTGCCTTAAATCGCGGGCTTCTTTTTGAAGATGATGCTCAAACGCTTAAGAATGAATTGCAGTCAGGACGCATTTGTTTTAGTTTTTTTAAGCAGGGAAGTTCTTCACAGCCTGAAAATTGCCTATGCGGAGTGCGCTTTGGCAGGTTTTCTGCCGATTTTTTTGATTATAGCTATATAGATTCCGGCTCCAGACACTCTAGAAAGTATAATTACCGTTGCGGGCTTGTGAGATTCCCTAGTGAAATCTGTTTGCCGCAGTTTGAGCTGGTGCCGGAATATTTTTTTATGCGCCTTAGAGATAGCATTTTTGGCTTAGACATAGAGTTTGATGAGCATCCTCTTTTCTCTGAAAAATACCAGCTTACCGCATATAGAGATTCCGAAGAATCATACCGTTTAGCTCAAGAGGAATATATCAGGAAGCTTTTTCAGCCTTCGGTAATTGCCTGTTTTGAGAAATATACAGGCCTTGAAGCATACTCCAAAGCTAATTTTCTTCTTGTTTGCAATTATGGCTTAATGAAGATAGAAGAAACAGAAGAATTTGAAAATGCTGTAAGAGAGATATCTGAGATCATTTATTCCGCATATCAAAGCAATTTGGAGTATTTCCGCAGCATGCAGGCCTAAGATTGTTGTAAGATATGTTGCTAAAGGGCCTGCGCGAATTAAAGCGTCTCTGGAGAAATTTTGCTTATTCTCAAATTGTAAATTGTTAAAATAATGTTGTTAAACTGGAGATTATAAAATGATAAAAAAATGGATGAAAATTCTTTTATTTAGCATATCCGGCTTTGCTGCTTTGAGCGCAGTTTTCTTCCTTGCTGAAGCCGCAAGGAGAAATGCCTGGCCGGTAGACGGCGCAATTATTTTAGGTATAGGCACCGCTTTAGTTTTGCTTTTTTTCATTGCGTATTTCATATATTCTTTCATAAAGGATAGCGTAATAAGGGATAAAAAAATAAAAGAAATGTCCGCAGCCAGGAGTCTTGCGTATTTGCAAAATATGCCTGCCGAAGAAATATTTTGGAATCTGCGCGAAGATTGCGGTTCGTCTGATGATTGTTCACCAGACATGATGGATATGCTTTTTGCTGCTCCGTATAAAAAAGTTGCGGATGCGGATATTATGGACAAGGCTGATGGTATAGCTGTAAGCCGCGGAATGAAAGAATTTGGCGGACGCAGCGGATATTTTAATGTTCTTTCTTATGAAACGGACGGAAATGTGAAAATTCATGTTTTTGACAGGCATTATGTCATAAGGTATGAGAGACAAAAAAATTCTTTTAGAATGAAACCTGTCATTGAGAAGAAAAGCGGCGCAGTAATTCTGTTTAACGGGAAAAATTTGCCTGAGTTTTGGATGATTCCGGAAACATTTGTAGAAAAAGCCATGGATCGTTTTTTAGGGGCAGACATAGATTTTGAGGAAGCTCCTGTCTTTTCCAATGCATATAGACTGACTTCCACTGACATAAACATAAAGCAGTTTTTTTCTCCTCAGATTCTTTCCTGTTTTGAGAGGCATACCGGCCTAACTATAGAAAGCGATCGCTCCATGCTGTATGTTACTTGCGAATTTATCAGCGAAGCTGCAGATTATATGGCTTTCGCTGATGCTGTGAGGGATATTGCCCATAATATAAACAGTTTTGCCGGATTTAAAAAAGACCAGCCGAACCTTTCTGCCTCTTCTTTCTAAACAGTTCCTGCTAATCTGAGAAAATGGCAGAAAAAAACCCGGCGAAGAGCCGGGTTTAAAATTTTTAAGCCGGATATGAGATTCATGCTCCGGCGGAATTGGAAGAGGTCAGAAGAAAAGCATTATTTCTTTTCTTCTTGATTGTCGTGTTCTTCTACAAACTTCTTGATGTCTTCAATACCCTCAATTATGAGGCGGGCTTTAGACAGGCCAAAGGAAAAAGGATACTTGTCGTTCTCGTTCCTTTTGAGAATCAGCACAGGCTGGCCCTTGTATTCTGTTTTTTCAACTATCATGACTTCCTCCATTTGCTGGCCGCTGTAAAGAGCAGCCTTGCTATAAAAATAATATCATAAATAAAGATAATAATCAAATATAATTATATTTACATTTAATAGTTATCCGCTGAAGTCCGCTAAAGATATATATATGTTATAATAGAAAAAAAGACTGCTGAAAACAGGTTTATTAAAGTGATGATTGCAAGACTGATTTCCGCTATTTTTAAGACCAGGGGCATTATCGGCGTTGACATAAGCGCGCGTTCAATAAAGCTTTCCCGAGTAACCCCTTCTTCAAAAAAAATAAAAATAAAGGAATGCGGGATACTTCCTTTAGCTTTGTCGGAGAATCTGCCCTTTGATGAGAGAATTAGCCGCATAGCCTCAGAACTTAGAAAATTTATAAAAGAGAAAGGGATAGGATGCCGCAATGCTGTAATATTGCTTTCAGGGAATGATGCTCGCATAGCATATTCCAAGCTGGATCGCAGGCCGGATGAAGATTTTGCAGAAGCATGCCGCAAGGAAGCTGCCAGCCTTTTCTTCAATACAGATGATCTTTTTATAGACTATGATGAGCTTGGTGAAATCTCTGAGGATGGCATTACAAAAGTTAAAGTTGTTTTCGCAGCTGCTAAGAAATCTGTTATAAAAGAGAAAATCCTCATTGCCGAGCAGGCAGGTCTTGAGCCTGTAATGATAATCCCGGCTGCTTTTGCTTTTGAAAGAATGTTAATGTCCCTTTATGGCAAATCAGACAAAAATAGCCTGCTGGTTTCTCTAGGCCGTAAATATGCCGGAATGTACCTGTATGGCGATGGCCGGGCAGAGGCCGTAAGAAATGTCGCTGTGGAAAGCACAATTGCCGAAAGCCGCATACAGTCAAAGCTAAAAGTTAACAGGGCAGCCGCGGAAGAAATAAAGAAAAAATATGACTTTCCGGTGTCAGAAGAAGAAAAAGCGGCTGTTCTTGACCGTTTCAGCAAGGAAGAATCCGTAGCAATAAGCGCTAAGAAAGAATATCTTGATTCTTTGGCTGCCGAGATTGATCCGTTTGTTTACCTTTCAGATTTAAAAGTCTCATCAATCCTTGTCACTGGCGGGCCGGCAGCGGATTCTGGAATTGGCAGGTTTATTGAAGAAAAGCTAAAACTCCCTGCCAGGGTTTTTCCGCAGGCCGATGACCTTTCTAAAAGCAGCATTAATCTTGCGGGGAAAAATTCATTTTCTCTTATGCCTGCGTCTGCCGCATCTCTTAGCTTTGCCTCTTATCCGGGCCTTACCAGGATAAACCTGCTCCCTTCAGGTTATGAGGGTTTTGGAAATAAGGCTCAGAAGGTTTTTAAAACTGTTTTTTATGTAATTATAGCAGCCATGGCAGCCGCCTTTTTTACTGTGCATGGAACTGTTTCCGGATTAAAGTCAGAACTGGAGGAAAGCCGTGCGGCGCGCATTGCGGCTGCTGTTGCCGCCAGCGATTCTGAGATCGCAATCCTTAAGAAAGAAGCGGATTCCATTGCTGCCTATGTGGGCCAGGCAGAGGAAATAAAAAATAGCAGGGCTCTTTCGGCAGGTCTTATAAAGGATGTCATATCTTCTTTGCCGGAAGGAATGCATATATCGGGCTTGTCTTCCGTTCAGGAAGAGGATTATCTTTCCGTAGAACTGAAAGCTATAGCTAAAAATGCGGCAGATGCTGCATCATGGGCTGAGTCTTTATCTGAAAAATCCTCTTTCAGCGAAGTGTCCGCCGGCACTGCCAGCAAGCCTGCTCCGTCAGCTGGGTTTTATGAAATGCTTGTGAAATTTAAATATAAAGGAGACTCTAAATGATAAGGCCTCTTCTTTCCCGCTGGCAAAAAATAAGGGCATTAGTCAGTCTTCTCGGCTTTGTTTCTTTAATCTGTATTTATTATTTTTTTATTCTTCAGCCATCGCTTAAATCTTTATCAGAGTGCCGCAATGCTCTTTCTTCTGAGGAAAGCTCTGTTGTTCTTCCCAGCCAGCAGAATATTTCTGAGGAGAGCATTAAAGAGGAACTTTCTAATCTCAAGAAACAAAAGAAAAATTTAGATGCTTTATTTGTAAGGGAAAAGAATATTCCTCCTCTTACGCGCACTTTGCGGAATCTGTCTAAAAAGAATAATATGGATCTCCGCAACTCAGTTAAGGTTTCCGTGTCCGGTCAGCAGGGTCATTTCGTAAAAGCGGAATGTTCTCTTACCGCCATAGGTAAATATGAGGATGCAATCCAGTTCCTTTATGCCCTGGCAGAAGAGGGATGCATAATACAAAAGGCTGACATGTCCATAATTACGGATGGCGGCGATGAACAGTCTGTAAAGCTTTCCCTATCCATGTCATACTATCGCTATAATAAATAAATTATGTTAGCACTGCGCCATAAGCCGGTCTCCGCTTTCTGTTTCCTTTTGCTGTTGCCATGTCTTCTTTTTTGTTCATCGGATGCTAATGCCCAAGAATCTAAAAATGTGTATGGCCCGCCTGTAAGCGCGGCAAGCAATGCAAGCGAAAGCCCTAATTCCAAGAATTCAAAAGAAAATATCCTGAATAAAATTCTTACGGATCTTTCATATAGGGGAAAGGTTGCTGACAAAATGCTTGAAACCGGCATTGCGGGAACGCTGCTGAATTTAAACCGCTATCCCACATATTCTGAAGCAAGGGAAGCCATGATATTTTGGATTTCAAAAAATCCTGAAAAGGCGGCAGATTATGCTGCCATGATATATGGCGGCGAAAAAGGAAATGCCTCGCCTGATGCAAACTTAGGCATTGGCAGTTTTGGCAATGATTATTCTGTTGATGAACATGGAAATATTGTCCATACAATTTACAATTTTTCGCTTAGCGACGGCTTTATGGCAAAAATCAAGGCATTGAATAATGCCGCTGCGGACAGAACCCTTTCCTTAGAAAATCTTTCAGAAGCTGGCCGGAAGCTCTTTGAAGGCTCCTCCGCTTACCAGGGGCGCCTGGAATCCGAATTTGAAGCTGCGGACGGCGTTTATATTGGCGGCAGCGGAAAGAGCCGCAGAAATGGCTTTTCCGGCGGTTTTAGGCCAGCTAAATATTCCGGTTCTTATGACAATATAAAAATAAACCGGGAAGCTGTTGATTATGAGTCAAAACGGGCCGGTGATCTGCTTGCTTTGCTGCGCGGCAATGGCGGAGGCCCTGAAGGCGCGGAGCAGTATTATTCCTATGCCTGGAAAGCTTACGGAAATTTCACAGGGTATTCTTCTCCTTTAAAAAGCCGCAAAGTCATAACGGAAAAGGAGTCTTTTAAGCTGGAACAGCTTAGGACGGATTTGCGCAAGGCTCTTGCCGGGCTTTCCATGCAGATGATGTCTTTATATGCTGAAGAAATGTCCCGCTCCCTTAATCCTTCTTCTGCAGGCTATGAAAGCATGCTCCGCTCTCTCCGCAGATTAATTGAAAGCATTGAGGAAAAACTTGCTTACGCAGGAAATCAAAAAGATTTGTCAGAAATAACAAAAAAATTATCAGAAGCCCAGGCAGAGTTTTCTGCCTTATATATGGCATATTCTGTATATAGCTCTGCTCTTTCCATTGAGAAGAAAGCGGCAGAGACAGGCTTTTCATGTTTTGCAGATTGGGCTCTTTATAAGATATTGAGCCATTTGTGTCCTGAGATCCCGTTTGTGCGGGCAAGAGCTGACATAAAAAATTTCAGCAAGGATATTTTCTCTTCTTTGAAAAAAGCTGCTTCTGGCAATCTTAAAGAAGCTATTGAGGACGGCAGCATTGATGCCCTCGGTTCAGCAGTTTCAGCAGTTCGCGAATATTCCTTGAAAAACAGGAAGCAGCAGTATTTTTTCTGGGGAATGTTTTTTAGGCCTTTTGAGATTGAAATTTTCATGGTTAAAGGCCGCGCGGTTTTTAAGCCTTCTTTCCCATGGATGATATTTAAGCTGGAAAAAATGAATAATAAGATTCCAGCTATGCAAAATGATTCCATGCCTGGCGGCATGCCGGCATAAAATTTATATATTTTGCTAATTAAAAATCTTTTAATCCAAATAAGTTATCGGCGCGAATTTTAGCATGAAAGTCTGGGTGGCTCCGCTGTCAAATTTTATGGTTGCCTTTGCATTGCTGCCGCTGCCCAGCTGGGCTATTATCGTGCCTTGTCCCAGCGCAGGGTGATTTACCCTTTTGCCTGTCTGGCCTGCCTTGTTTCCGGCATTGCTGCTTCCAAAGGAGGAAATCCTTGATTCAGGGGCATGTCGGTAAGACATGCCGGAAGATTCACCGTGTTTCCACTCTGTTCTGCCTTTTTCCGTGCTGCCGCGCTGCCAGCTGGAATAATTGCCGCTGCGCGCAGCATATCTGCCGCTGCCAGGCTGCGGGACAGATTCCAATCCGCTTTCTTCCAGAAAACGGGAAGCGAAGCTGCTGTATGTATTGCCGAAAACCATGCGTTCATCTGCCCATGTGAGATACAATGCTTTGCGCGCCCTTGTCATGCCCACATAGGCCAGGCGGCGCTCCTCTTCCATCTCGGCTTCTGAGGCTTCCTTTGAGTTTATCGGGAAAAGGTTTTCTTCCATTCCTGTAAGAAAAACTATCGGAAATTCCAAGCCTTTAGCCAAATGCACAGTCATAAGCGTTGCGGCTTCCGCTGCCGGATCAAGCTGGTCTATGCTTGAGGCCAGCATTACTTCCTCAAGATATTTCGGCAGCGTAGGCTGCGTGCCGTTCTGGCGGCACCGTTCCTCAAAATCTTTTATGGCATTAAGCAGTTCCTGAAGGTTTCCTATTCTGTTGCGGGATTCTTCCGGGTCTTTTTCAGCCAAATCCTCGGTCATTTTCCAATATCCGGATTTGAGCATTACCTGTTCAAACATATTTGATGGCGCAGCTGCGAAAAGATCTGTTTTGGTTTCTTCCAAAATTCTCATGAATTCCGCTATGCCCCTTCTTGCGGCAGGCGTGAGCCCGGCTATCTGCTCCATGTTAAGCATGGCATCATACAGGCTAATGCCTTGGCTCTGCGCATAGTCCCTTATTTTTTCCGCAGCGGTTTTTCCAATGCCTCGCGGAGGGAGATTCATAACCCGCATTATGCTCACGGTGTCTGAAGGCATGACCAGAAGTTTCAGATATGCCAGCGCGTCTTTTACCTCTTTGCGGTCATAAAAACGGACAGAGCCTATTATTTTGTACGGAATCCGCGCATTGCGGAAAGCTTCTTCAAAATTGCGGCTTTGAGCATTAGTGCGGTAAAATACCGCCATGTCATTATAGCTAAAGCCCATGCCGGAATAATATTTCTTAATCAGCGCTGTAACGCCGCGAGCTTCCTCTTTTTCATTTTCAAATTCCAGGGCTTTAGGCTGCATTCCGTCTTCCGCGCTGGTCCACAAATCCTTGGGCTTTCGGTTTCTGTTATGCCTAATGACATTGTTTGCCGCTTTAAGTATAAGAGATGTGGAGCGGTAATTCTGTTCCAGCACCACAGTTTTTGCATCCCTGAAGTCTTTTTCAAACTCCATTATATTGCGTATGTCTGCGCCGCGCCAGCCATATACGCTTTGGTCAGGGTCTCCTACTACGCATAGGTTCCGGTGCTTTTCGCAAAGCATTTTTACCAGCACATATTGGGCATGATTGGTGTCCTGGTATTCGTCCACAAGTATGTACTTAAATTTGTTCTGAAGCATATTCCGCACATCGCCGCATTGCTTAATCAGTTCGGCTGTGCGCACTATCAGGTCTCCGAAATCCAAAGCTCCCGCTTCTTTCAGTTTTTGCTCGTATTTAAGATATATTTGGGCTATTTTTGACTGCATGGCATCATCTTTTGATGCCGCATGAATGGAATAGCTTCCCGCATCAAGCAAATCGTCCTTTGCCCTGGAAATTATGTTAAGAAAAAGATTGATATTCCCTTTTTCGCTTTCCATCCCTAATTCATGAAGGCATATCTGTAAAAGTTTTTTCTGGTCATCGTCATCATAGATTACAAAGTCTTTTGGTATGCCTATATGCTCTCCGAATTGCCTTAAGAGTCTTGCCCCGAGAGCGTGGAAAGTGTGTATCCACATTCTGCCGTCATAAGGCGTGAGCTTGGCGACCCTGTTCTGCATTTCCTGGGCGGCTTTGTTCGTAAAAGTTATTGCCAGTATGCTTGAAGCAGGAAGACCGCTTGCTATCAGCAGCGCTATCTTTGATGTAAGTGTTTTTGTCTTTCCTGTGCCTGCCCCAGCCAGGATAAGCAGCGGGCCGCCAAAATAACGCACAGCCTCCAGCTGTTTTGAATTAAGCCTAAAGCTGGGAAGTATCTCTGTGTTTTCTTTAAAGCCTTCGTAAATCATTTGTTTTATTCTGCTGTCAGTTATAGCCTTTTTATATTAGCTGCATATTATGCAAATAGGGTTATCATGTTAAATTTCGGAAAAAAAAGAGCCCGGACAAGCCGAGCCCTTTTTAGGCCCGAAATAAACTAAACATTGAACTTGAAAAAGCAGATATCGCCGTCTTGAACAATGTATTCTTTGCCTTCGGAGCGGATTAGTCCTTTTTCTCTCAGTGTTTTTTCGTCTTTGTATTTTATGATGTCTTCATAAGAGTAAACATCTGCCCTTATGAATCCGCGCTCAAAATCACTGTGTATTTTCCCGGCAGCCTGAGGCGCTTTGAGTCCCTTTCTAAGATTCCATGAGCGCACTTCATCTTCTGAGCCTGCGGTAAAGAAGGATATGAGATTAAGCAGCTTTTTCCCTGCCAGAACCATTTTGTCAAGGCCGGAGTATTCCTCGCCCAAATCTTTCAGGAACATGGCTTTCTCGTCTTCCGGCAGCTCGGCAATTTCTGATTCTATTTTAGCGGAAATCTCAACCAGTATGGCATCCCGTTTCTTTGCGAAGTCGCGCATTTTCTGCAGTTTTTCCATGTCGGGCTGCTCATTGGTGTTTGCGACATAAAAAACAGGCTTTGTGGTTAGAAGATTAAAATCATGTGTTTCCTCTTCCGTGAATCCGGCATCCCTGGCAGGCTTGCCATCGTTCAGAAGCTGTTTTATGGCTTCCAGCTTTTCCTGTTTTTCTTTTGCGTCTTTATTGCCTGTCCTTGCAGCGCCTGAATTCTTGTCAAGCATTTTTTCTACTGATTCCAAGTCCGCGAGAATAAGCTCTGTTTCTATTACCTCTATGTCCCTTACAGGGTCTATCTCGCCTAAAACATGCACTACATCAGGATCATCGAAAACACGCACGACCTGCACAATGGCATCCACTTCCCGTATGTTTGCTAGAAATTTATTGCCTAAGCCTTCGCCCCGGCTTGCGCCTTTCACAAGCCCGGCTATGTCTACGAATTTTATATAAGAAGGAACTTTTTTTGGAGGCTTGAAAAGATCAAACAGGCCGTCAAGACGCTTGTCCGGTATCGGAACAACACCGACATTTGGGTCAATTGTGGTAAAGGGATAATTTGAAGAGGCTGCCCCGGCTTTTGTAAGGGCATTGAACAATGTTGATTTTCCCACATTTGGGAGACCGACTATTCCGATTTCCATTTGCGAACCTTCTTAAAAAGAATTTGGGCCTTTCGGGCCTTATTAAATTATATCAATTGTGAAAAATGTTTTATAATGGCTTATTATAAATCAAGCAGTAATTCCTGAAGGCAGCAATGACAATGCTTAAGGCTCAAAAACAGCCTTAAGCAAATTATTTGTTTCTTGACCATAATTGCTGAGACATGAAACATCAGCAATTATGAATATCAGCACTGATCAATGGTTTCAAGCCATTCTGCTGGTTTTATTTTCCGTCCGCACAAGTGCTGTTCAAATTTTTCGCGCAGTTTAGGCTTTAGAATCTTATGCCAGAAATAAATGCCTATTTTTGTGTTTCTTTGTTTCAGTTTAAACCCAGATGCCAATATTTCAAAGATAATATCAGCAAGCTCTCTGTTTTGCTGTTCTTCATTCTCTCTTGAAAAATTATCCGTATCAATGAAAAAAGTTTCGAAGTCAGGTTCAAGCTTGATTACGAAGTTGGAAGAATTTAAATCACTTAAGAAAAAGCCTGCATTGTTTATTGCAATGATCTTTTTCAGAATGCTTTGTATGATTTTGATTCTTGGTATGTCTTCATTTCTGTCTATGCCGCATCTCTCAGGCCGGAAGAGCAGGTCCTTTAAAAGAAATCCATCTGCTTTCGGCATCAAATATCCCAAAGTTTTTCTGCTGCTGTTTATAAGTGCAGTTTCCGGAAGACAAAGTCCCGGAATCCTCGTTTTTATGCCGCATAATTCATGGATTATTCTTCCCTTTGAGTTATCAGGCATGAATAATATTTTTGCTACTTTGTCTTTTTCACATGTATTGAATATTTCTCCCTCAGCTCCGTATGCAATCTGTTCAAGGATAGTCAGAATCTGTCCGTCATTCTCTTTAAACAATGTTTCATGTTTCCCTTTTGCCTGCGGAATGAAAAAAGAGTGGATGGCCCTTATTGCTTTTATAAGCATAGGCATTTTTTTCGGAGAATCTATTATTATCGGCGGCATAGTGCCTAAAAACGTTCCTGAGAGCTTGATATTATCAAAGCTTTCAGCTGTTTCGCATAAAACAGGTATTATAATATGTTCTTGAGGCACATTTATTTTCTGGCTGTAAAAAGATGCCAGGCCGATATTGTCTGTGAATAAGAATATTTTGCAGTTGTTAAATATTTCTTTTTTCCTTTCATGCAAAGCGGAGATTCTGCTATTCAATTCTCTTATTGCTATTGAAATCATTTGTGTTTCTGTAATATTATTTTTCAATCCCCGATAAAACAATTCTGATATGTCTTCTGTTTTTGTATCTATGAAATCACATTCAAGAATATCTCCGTCAGGACGTACGACAAAAACATCTATGTTTAAATCAGAAGGCAGTATTTTCCATAGTGATTTATCAGGATTGTTTTTATCCTGCATAAAATATAATGGAACTTTAAGTATTTCAGGCAGAAAGGCTTTGAGTGATCTGTCGTTTAATGATATGCAGCACGCAGATAATTCCATTTTGCATGCTTCGTTCCTAAGCTTAGCAGCCAGTAATGGCATAAGCGCATATTTGACATTAATAGTTAGTTTTTTCATTTTATAACCAATTTATAGATAAAAATAGTTTAGCATATATGAAAAAGAGCATTACCAATAAATAACGCATAAGCTGGTGTTTTTATTGCAGGATTTGTTATAATGAGGTTATTGGCATACGCCAAAAACTCAGATTTGATAATTTTGTCTTTTTTATAGAGTTTTTTAGAAATATGGCAAGGCCTGTCAAATGCAGAAAAATTGAATCCAGTCCCCGCTCTTATTATTTTAAGCCTAGGGGCATACCTATGTTTGAGCTGGAAGAAATATGTTTGGCCGCAGATGAGTTCCAGGCCCTGAAATATGCAGATGCCGATGCCATGCTTCAGGCAGAAGCAGCTGCCCTTATGGGCATATCCAGACAGACTTTTGGCAATATTCTGGCAAGGGCCAGAGCTAAAGTTGCGGTTGCTCTTATTCACGGCAAAGCTTTGCGCATTGAAAATGCCAATACGCGACAGGAGCATAGAACCATAACGGGCAGGCCGGAAATTGCGGAAGGTTCTGACAAGAATTAAGAATTTTAAATTAAGCAAATTCTAAGGAGGAAAAATGAGACTTTGCATACCAGTAGAGAAAAATGAAGGAATGGAATCTAAGGTTTACGGACATTTCGGCAGCGCTCCGGTTTTTGCCGTTTATGACACGGAAAAAGCCGTTGCCGAATTTAATGATAATGCCAATATGCATCATGAACATGGCAAATGCAATCCGGTAGGATCTGTTCAGGAATTGAAAGCGGATGCAATAGCCGTGGGGGGCATAGGCCTTCGCGCATTAATGATGTTAAATCAGGGCGGCATTAAAGTTTTCCGCGCGCCAGCCGGAGGCAGCCTTGCGGATGCCATTGCCATGTTCAAAGACGGCAAGCTGGAAGAAATGACTGGCGAAAGCTGTTGCTCAGGGCATGACTGCCATCATTAATTAAAATAGCTGCTTTTGTCTTTCTGTCATATTAAGAAAGGCACAGACATCAGGAAAAGCAAAAAGGCTGGAAATTATTTCCAGCCTTTTTTTCATTGCCATTTTTTCAGCCCGAATTTTTATTGCCGGCCTTTTTTTTATTTGCTCATTGCAAGCGCATAAATGCGTCAGTCATTCCCAATGCGCTGGAAAACCTTAAGGTCAAATTCTGAAATTATGGCAAGCAGGTGATCAAAAATGTCAGACTGCACATTTTCATAATTTACCCAGCGCGTGTCCGCGCAAAAACAGTAGATTTCCATAGGAAGGCCTTCCGGTGTTGGAGCAAGCTGCCTTACCATGCATGTAAATTTGTTTGACACAAATTCATTCTCATGAAGATATTCCAGTATGTACTGCCTAAAAGTGCCAAGATTTGTTATTCTGGTTATGTTAAACTGATCAGCATTCCGGTTAGCTTCCCTAAGCTCTTCCTGTTTCTTTTTCAGATAATTATGCAGCAGGCGTATCTTTTTCAGTCTTTCAATGTCATCATTGTCAAGAAAGCGCACTGTTTTCATGTCTATGTTTATGGCTCTTTTTATGCGGCGGCCTCCTGAATCTGACATTTCCCGCCAGTTTGCGAAAGAATTAGATATAAAAGTATTTGCGGGAATGTTAACCACCGTGTTGTCCCAATTTCGCACGCGCACGGTAGTAAGAAGAATGTCCGTTATTTCGCCGTCAGCATTCTGCCCCGGCATAACAATCCAGTCGCCTACCCGCACAAGATCATTCAGCACAAGCTGGAAGCCGGAAACAAGTCCAAGTATGGAGCTTTGGAAAACAAGCAGCAGCACTGCCGAAAGGGCAGTAAGGCCGCCTATGAGATAGGCCGGGTCTTTGTTTAATAACGCAGAAAGGGCAAGTATGCCCGTAACAATCCATATTATTATCTTAACAGCTTGGGAAAGTCCTTTGACAGGAAGGCGGATATTTCTTTCAAAGCGGGCAGAAATCACGCTTACTGCGCTTGAAAGCGTTATGCAAACAGTGAATAATGCAAAAGCCCATAATATGCGCGAGGTAAGGGAATTAAGCAGCTGATGCTCCAGCCTAAGCTCTTGCAGTATGACTGGGGCTGAGGCTGCCAGAATCAGAGACATGAGCATGAAATAAAAAGAAAAGAAGAAGTGGAATTTTTCCAAAAGCCCTATCCAAGGGCTTATCACAAAGTGTTCCAGCTTAATCGTAAGCTCATGCAGTTTCCTTGCCAGCCAGCGGCAGATAGACAATGATGCCGCAAAAAAAAGCGCCACAAGGGAATATTGCAGCCACACATGAAAAGAAAGAAAAAAGTCTAGCATGGTTACAACATAATTATAGGTATTTTGTTATATCCAAGGCCAGCCCTGATAATGGCATATATTATTTAGGCTGAGAGCTTTGCCGCATTCTTGAAGAAGGGCCCAATAGCTTAAAAAGATGCCTATAAAAAAGTAAAATAGTTATAGGGCAAATTAAAGACGGCAAGGCTAAGCCGCAAAAGCATTGCCTGGAGCATTTATGGCAGACATGGAAAATACATATAACGGCAAAACATCATCTACTGAACCTCTTTCTTTTTTCGGCGAAGTCCTAAAAAAAATATGCGAGGAATATAAGCCTGAGACATTGGCGGAAATTTTCAATGCTTTATTCCCGGAGATAAAGGACAAGGATGCCACCGGGACAGATATTTCCTTTGATGCTGTTGATCCTTTCACTTTTCTGGCAGGCCTTAATTCCGGCAGCGATGATGACCGCAGGCATGTATGCGAAAGCGTGCGCCGCCGTTTTGGCATAAATGCACAGATTCCTTCCCGCATGGATCTTTTGCCGTTTTTCAATCCTTTTAAATGCCGTTTCATTCCATATTCATATAATGGCGCTGCGGAGGCCATTTCCAAAATATGGTCATTCGCTAAAGAGCTTGCTGCAAGCTGCGGCAATGAAATAAAGCCGGAATCATTTGATTCCGTATGCTCTCTTTCCTATGCCGGCGTGATAAAGGTCAGCCAGATACTGTATCTCTGCTATCCGGAAAAATATTATCTCATGGAACGCCGCACATGCCGTTTTATTGGCTTTGAAAGGGAAGACAATTATGCGAATTTCCAAAAATTCCAGAAAACCGTGAAAGAAACCTGCCCTGGCGCAACCCCGGAGGAATTTTTGCAAGGCGTGGCAGAAGGCACAATGGCAAAAATCACTGCCAATGAAAAAAAAGAGCCTGCCCAGGAAGGGCAGCCCGGATCTTCAGGCCATGAAGCGGCGCGCGCAGCATTGCAGGCCATGGAGGAAGCCGGGCCGCGCTTCCCTCTGAACCAGATACTTTACGGCCCCGCAGGAACCGGCAAAACATATTCGGCAATAATCCGCGCAATGGAAATAGTTGACGACCGCTCATACGGCAATCTCACCCCGGAACGGTACCGCCTGCTCAAAAAACGCTTTGACCAGCTGCGCCGCGCAGGCCGCATTGAAATGGTTACATTCCACAGCAATTATTCCTACGAGGAATTTGTTGAGGGAATAAAGCCCAATACGGAAAACCGGGATATGCTCACATATACCAAGGAGAACGGCATATTCAAAATGCTGGTAAATGTTGCAAAGGCGGAGCAGCTCAAAACCTCCGGCGGCGGCAAAATAGATTTTTCCACAACAAGGGTGTTCAAGCTGTCTCTGCGCAATACAAATAACCCGGAAGACGGCGATATTTACGAATACTGCATTCAGAACGATGTTATAGCCATGGGTTATGGCGAGACCGTGGACCTTGCCTGCGTGGTAAGCCACGGCGACATACAGAAAATAATAGAAAACGGATCCGTATTCAAGGAAAAACGCTTTACCGGCAAGGCCATAGAGATTTTCAAGCTGCTCATGCGCGAAGGCGACATAGTGCTTATATCCAACGGCAATGAGAACGTGCGCGCCATAGCCCAGATAACCGGAGATTATGAATTTAATGACGGCACCGTGCTTAATTACTGCCATTTCCGCCCCGTGCGCTGGCTGTACTGCGGCGGGAACATTCCCGTTGAAAAGCTGCTCATAACAAACAAGCTGCCGCGCCAGCCTATTTATTCTTTCTGCAATCTGCGCAAAGAGGGTTTTGCCGATTACAATGAGAACATAAACACGCAGTATCTGGGCCAGCTGCTTGGCGGCCTGCCCGCCGCCCGCGTAAAAAACTATGTGCTTATAATAGACGAGATAAACCGCGGGGACATAGCGAAGATTTTCGGTGAGCTTACAACGCTGATTGATGACGACAAACGCCTTGGCGCGGATAATGAACTTACGGTAAAGCTGCCGTACACAAAGGAACTTTTCGGTATACCGAAGAACCTTTACATAATAGGAACCATGAGCGTGGCGGACAGGCAGACCCACCCAGTGGATTTTACGCTGCGCCGCCGCTTCAGCTTTATAAACCTGCCCCCGCGCGAAGACCTTGTGCCGGAGGAAATACGCGATATATATGTTCTTGTGAACAAGAGAATAAATGCTCTTCTGGGCGGCGATTATCTTATAGGCCACGGCTATTTCATGAACCGCAGCCGCTCTGTTGAAGATGTGTGGTTCACTTCCGTAGTGCCGCTCATAGGCGAATACTGCCGTGGCCGCTGGAATCTGCTGCAGGAAATTCTTGGCCCGGCCCAGAGCGAAAGTTCCGCCAGGGCCGCCGGAAAATACTCCGCGTTCATAAAAGAGTATACAACAGAGGAATTAAGCCTTCAGGGCGAAGGCGGCTTCTGCTATGGTTTTGCAGAGCAGGACGAATGTGATTTCAAAGCCGCCCTTGAGAACCTTAAAAAAGGAACAAGAGGCGTAAAATAAAAAAGTGCTGCGGGGCAGGGGGAAAATAATAAGTTTCCTCCTGTAAAACGCCCTGAACAGCTTGCGGCAAAAACAGCTTTGTCTAATACTACTGGACAATTTTACTAAATAATGCAAAATTGTCCAGTAGGATTTTCGGTTAGGGTTCTGATTATGGCCCGAAAAAGCATATAAATTCATAATCCGGGGCATTTTTCATCATTGCTTCAAGGCGTGCGGAAAGACGGCGGTAAAAGTCTATTGCTACAGGCACATTTTCTTTTATTGCTTTTAGTTTTTCCTCTTTGGATTTCGGATATTGCCGGTCATCTCCGCCATGTGAGATAGAATCCTTTAATTTGTCCAGGGCCGGATTCTCCAGGTCATTTTCAAGCATATACGCATAAGATTTAATGTCTTCAATCATTTTACGGACAGTACCGTAAGTATACAGGTTGAATTCTGAATAATATTCAAAGCCGTCGGAATGTTCATCCCGCATTTCGCCGTAGTCATAATCTTCATCAAAATGTCTTATTAAGAAGCTGTAAAGGAAATCATCAACATCCATTTCATTTATTGTTATCATTTCCTTGCGGAATGCAATTACTCCAAAATAATTTTCTTCCGTCGGTTTTACCCGGTTTAATGGATATATTGTGAAATAACCTCCCAAATACATCCAGGCATCTGCCATTATTACCTGTCTTAAATAGTTTGCCGCATTTATGTATTCAGCCACAGGAACTGTGATATATGAGTCTGTTTCGTCATTTTTATTAAGAGAAAACTCAAACAGGGCATTTACATATTCGGCTTCGCATGAAATATTTGCATGAAAATCAGATGGTTTTCCATCTGTGCTTAAGTAAAAATCATATTCAAATATTTCCTTGTTATTGCTGATTTTTCCTGAAACCCTGCCTGTAAACGCTGCATTTTTTATTTTTCTGAAAAAACATTCAGAATCATAATTTGGATGGTTCAGACCTTCTGTAATTCCACTGGGAATCTGATTTGAGGCAATGAGAACAGTTCTTTTGCCTTTTGACATTATTTCCAAAGTATTACCGTCCTCAAATTCAAAAACAATAGGCTCGTATAGCAAAGCCCTCAAAGGGACTGTTTTGTATTCCGAATCTTCTGCATTATCGCATAGTTCGTGTTCATCTGACCATTGATTGAAATTTTCTGCCGCGCCAATTGTCCTTAATGAGACTATTTTTTTGCCGATTGCATTGAATTTCCTCAATGCGGCCTTTATTTCCTCAACATTGCGGCACTCCGTTGGTTTCCACTTATGTATGTCAAACCGTTCCATATTTTCCTCCTTTATGACATTCTATATGAATAAAAATGAAACTTCACGGAAAAAAAGTTGCGATGTTAAAAAAACGCTCCAAACCAGCATTGGCGTTAGCCGTGTTTTTCTCCAAATATGCACTGGAATAAATTATTCAATTCAAAATGCTTGTCAAAATGAACTGAATTGATTATAATAAGTATTAAGGAGGTCTTTCCGATGCATTTTTCTGAAACTGAAACTGTTGAATTGAAATCAGAATATACAGAAGATATA
>Ga0310690_10003460_pt1 | contig 23642 bp, 23 predicted proteins | sample AusTroGonzalo_MG_2_FD_207661 | JGI IMG/M metagenome (GOLD analysis project Ga0310690, IMG submission 207661) | Bovine rumen microbial communities from tropical cattle in Woodstock, Queensland, Australia - Gonzalo_04 (v2) (version 2) | ecosystem: Host-associated > Mammals > Digestive system >... | reverse complement strand
AACAAGAAGAAAAAAAGAAAGCTGAAGAAGAGCGATGCCGCAACTTGGCTAAGGAAAAAAAGTACGAAGATGCGAAAACATACTACACAAACTGGCGCTCTGCAAATGAACCTAAAGGAGAAGACCGAAAAAATAATGAAAAAATCCTCACTGAAGTTTTGGCTGCATTAGCCTATGGAAAATGCGGAGAAACGCAAGTATATAAAGAAGTACACACCCTTATGCTGAATACCAATGCCAATATGTTGCAAAGGAGATTGGAGAGCAGATGCGACTGTAAAGCATATAAAACCCTCAAATGGATCAGGTGGAAAAACGTTGATGATAATGTCTTGAAAAAGTGCGAGCCGCAATGCGGGAATAAATGATACAGATTTCGCTTGGCAGGTATTTTTCTACAATGGGCGTGTTGCCAACACTGGTAAGGCGAATAGAGGCTATGTCCGTTGTGTCCGCTAAAGATCAAAAATACGATTATTCAGAAACTTTCGCCTGCTGCGGTTTTCCGTGCTGAAATGTTGACTATGGCTTAGGTGATGGTTATAAACGCCTGTTTTTTTGTTCAAAAAATGTAGAGTCTGCGGCAAAGTCTCAGGGCTTGTGCTGCTCTGTAGATATTTTATCATTTAGAGGAGGAAACAATGGATTATTACTTGATGTTGGAAGGAACGGTTTACGGACCATATACGCTGTCGGACATGAGATCATTTCAGCTTGAGTGGGATACGCCTGTTCATGGGTCATTGTGGCCAAGTGACAAGTGGGTTCGTGCTTCGGAGCTGCCGGAATTAAGAGGCTCCTTTTCTAATCCGCAGACGACTGCCGTAGTTTCTCCGGCGCCTCAAGTTGTTGTGCAGCAGCCGCAGGTGACCCGTGTCTCGATTCCGCAGTCTCCGAATTATGCTCAGCAGGCTTCAGGATCCATGACGTCAGACAGGCGATACGGCGTTAAACCGAGAAGTATTGGTCTGATTATTTTGTTTTCTATTATAACACTTGGAATTTATTTCCTTTATTGGTTTGTGGTCCTGACGAACGATACGAACCGTCTTGCAGGGGAAAAGTACTCGACAGACGGTGTCGTCGCACTGCTGCTGGATATTATAACACTCGGAATTTACGGCCTTTTTTGGTGCTACAAATTGGGCGAAAAGACTGATGTCATCAATAATAATCCCAACGGCGGTTCAAAAGTTTTATTTCTGATTTTATCACTTTTCGGATTCGGCTGGGTAGGTATGCTTATTGCTCAGGATGCCGTTAATAAGGCTGTCTCAAGGTAAGTAATGGAACGAATGCCGCAAATGAACAATCGGCTGCTGCAGCCGGAGGTTTTACCAATGCTCAAAATTTGTTGGAAAAAATGATAATGCAGGAGAAGTAACCCGTGGGAATGCCTGAACAGAAGCCGCAGGTCGGAATGAACATCGCGCCTGACGGAACAATTTACGAGGTTTTGGAAGACGGAACAATCAGACGGATAGGCAAGGTGTCGTCAAACGGCGAATTCGAGCCTTTCGGCGGGCCGAAAGAGGGAAGTTGGAATTGTCCTAAATGCGGTCTGGTCGTCTTCAGTCAGATCAAAGCGTTCAGGGCGCGCTTGGAATATAAATTTGGAAGATGGTCAGACAGTTCACAGCAGTAAGTCAGTTTCACTATGTGTCCGTTGCGTGAGGTAGGAGTTTAGCCAGTCGGCTGCATTTTGAGATAGGAGGCAAACTCGGATGGATTATTATTTGATATCGGACGGAACGGTTTACGGGCCGTATACGCTGGAGGAGATGAAATCACTCCGGCTTTTACCGGATACTCCCGTTCATCTTTCTTCGTGGCCGGATGATAAATGGGTTTATGCTTCGGATTTACTGGAATTGAGAGACTGTATTAATGATTCGCAGGCTGCAGGGCGTCCGAACATGACAACTCCTGCTGCAGATTGGATTCCTGCGGCATACTATTTGATGCTGGAAGGTGCTGTTTACGGTCCATACGCCCTGTCTGAGATGAAATCGCTGCAGCTTTTCCCGGATACACCCGTTCACCACTCTTCGTGGCCGGACAACAAGTGGGTTTATGCATCTGAACTGCCCGAATTGAGAGATTGTATTTCCGTTTCGTATGCTGATGCCGGTAGGCAGGAAATAACTTCTCCGGATACGAACGCAGGAGATTTTGTACAGTCTCAATCTCAGCCGCAGCCTCAGCCCCAGTCTCGACCTCAGCCGCAGCCTCGACCTCAGCCAGGGCCGGACAATACAAATCCCGGCAATGAAACCCGGCCTGAAAAATCGGGTATATCTCCCGCATGGATAATACTTCCGGCAGCGGCTGTGCTTGTGATAATTGCAGCTGCAGTCATTATTTATTTTTCCGGCAGCGGCGGTTATGGCACAGAAGCTCCTTTCAAATTGCCGGAAAAAGAGGTAAAGGCAGTTAAGGTGAAAAATAAGGAAGCCGGTTCATATAAAGAAAGCAGCCAACGGTCTGTGGTGACAAATGTTCCCGGACAGAATGTGAGCAAAAAATATAACACAAATACATCATCATCCCAATATGATTCTTTAAAGAAGAGTCCGGCAGTATCGGGCGTTACGGCAGGTAAGCAGGTTGCGATAGAAGGTGTATTGAGGATGTATCTGCTCAATAACAGTGGTGAAGAAAGAAGGATATCGGAATATTATGAAGCAGACTTGTTTCGGGAATATGTCGCTTTTGTTGTTGAGACAGACGGTAATATGGATGTCCGGCCTTACCTCGATGACGAAGAATCGGAGATGCTTGATGAATACTACCATTCAGCTTTTATGATTGTTCCTAAGAACTTTAAAAAGCCAAACGAAGGGATCTACACTTTGAGAGATTTTGCCTCGAAGTATGCAAACAAACGTGTCAGGGCAGTCGGAACATTTTATGTCCAGATAGCGGGCTGGCGTAACAAGACGCCGGTAATTATGAATTTAAAGGAAATCAGTCTTGTTGGAAACAGCGGAAGCAGAGAAGAACAGCGTGTCGATGAAGATGAAGATACGCACGAAAAGCTGAAATATGATTATTACGGAGGTCCGATGAAATACAACAAGTCGTTATTTGATTCCGGGGCAGAAGGTTCTGTGACCTTATCCAACGGAGACCGTCTTTATTACAAATATGAGGCTGATAAGGATTTTATACCGATGTATCTTATCCATTTTTATATGCATGGTGAAGATATCAGAAATAAATATAAGGTCGCAGTGGTGACGTCTCTCGATCCACATTCAGGATACATAGGGAAAGACGAAAGTTATACCAGTCAGATCAATGTAATGATAAGTGTTATGGGATATATAGACATTGGAACAGACCGTATTTTCGTAATTGTAAAGAAAAAATGAGACAACTGCGATAAGATTCAGGAGAAAACACAATGGGAATGCCGGAACAGAAACCTCAGAGCGGAATGAACATAGCGCCTGACGGCACAATTTACGAGATTTTGGAAGACGGATCGATAAAACGGATAGGCAAGGTTTCGTCAAACGGCGAATTCGAGCCTTTCGGCGGACTGAAAGACGGTGTCCGTGTAAAAGAGGGAATCATATACCGTGTAATCAACGGAAAGGAGCAGAAAATCGGCAGAGTATTGCCGAACGGAGATATAGAATCGATAAGTCAGAAAATTAAGAGAGAAGCGGAAATTTCCAGAAGTAAATCGAAAATATTAACGATAGCCTGCTCACTGGCAGCATTTCTCGTCTTAATCTATGTTACGCAGCAGGTATGGTTCCGGCCTAACGGAAAGATGACCGTAACAGAAGAAGCCGGCGGAAATTTGCAGTGGTCAGAGAAAGCTTTGGAAAAAATGTTTGCAAGAGATGCAATTTTTTATTGTGAAAATCTTTCTGAAAACGGACATAATGACTGGCGGCTGCCTGATATCGACGAGTTAAGGACCCTGATAGAAAATTGCCCGGAAACGGAAACAGGGGGTGCGTGCGGAATAACAGGCAGATGTCTTTCCCAGAGTAACTGCAAAAACCAGGCCTGCAACGGTTGTGAAATCAAAGCTGCCAGATACAGCAGACTGGGTGATGAAGACTTGTTCTGGTCATCGTCATTCAGACCTGAAAGCAGCAATAACGCTTGGTATGTGGATTTTAATTACGCCAGCATTCACGGACATTCGGATAAAAAGAAATCCGTCCGCTGCGTGAGGTAGTGTTCCGGCAGGTTCAGGAACCGTTTGCAGGTCATTGAAGAAAGTCGGAATGATTGCATTTCTCTCGCATTTTTCCGAAAAAAGAATATAGTACGCCGGTTTTGCGGCGGAGATGCCGTAATATGACGTCTCTGAACCGTAATTGAGACGTATCAGGTGCGTCTCTGCGATGAAATTTTGGAGGAGCAGCTATGGGAATGATAACAGACGAATATGAGATAACATCGGACGGAACAATTTATCGGATAGAAAAAGACGGAGAGCTTGCCAAAATTGCCCGGATTCTGCCCGACAATGAAATCGAACTGCTTGGAGATACCAGAGTTGTATGTGATCATGCAATAAAAAGGATCGTTCTGCCGGCTCTGACAAGACCGTTTAGGACTTTCGGTTCGGCTGTGGCGAAACGATGCAGGACTTTTGTCAGCGCCGGTAAAAACTTTGGTCTCTCCTGCGTGAGAACATGTCAGGAGTGGTGGGCTTCCGTTAAAACCTGGGCAGGGAAGTTTAAGGGAGCCAAAGTCAGAGAGCACAATCCGGCCGTTAAAAACGAAGTCGGCATAATCCTGGGATATTTGAAAGTTTTTCCGAGGGATCTCGGCCCGTTTCCGAACAATCCTGAAGATATAATTAAAGATATCAATGCCGCTCAGCAGTTCGGGTATGACTCCTGGCGTATTCCGACGGAAAATGAACTGGCTCTGCTTGTTTCAGAAGGGTATATCAGAAATGCCGGTAACTATATGAGTAATGCTAACGGAAAAGGTAAACTGAGACTGGTTACTGATAAGAGACCGCAAAAAGAATTGTGAGGGCACAATGGTCAGTTTGTTTAAAAAGTACTTTTTAAGCGAAAAACAGATTTTCTTTATAATAATTTTGAGTTCTCTTGTCATTTTCCTTCAACAATGTTTCCGGATGAGGGATTTCCCTACAATATTCATAGTTCTTTCAGTCCTGGACGGTTTGTGCACTTTGATTTTTACGCTTGAAATGATTGTTAAAATTCAGGACCTGGGTTTAAAGGGATATTTGAAAGACCGTTGGAATATTATGGACGGTATTCTGGTTATAATATCGCTTCCGGCTGTTATACAATGGTTTCTCCCTCACGGGATGATAAGTTTTACATTTCTGAAAATATTGAGAATTCTGCGTATTTTCAGATTCTTCAGACTTATCAGGATTTTTCCTAATTTTGAAAAAATGCTCAAAAATTTCAGTGTCGCATTGAGACAGTCTTACGTAATGCTGATAGGAATGGTTATTTTTCTGTTAATATTCTCAATTATAGGCAGTGAACTTTTCAGAGAGTATGATGCTTTTAAAACGCCTCTTGACAGTATCTATACGACATTCCGTCTGTTCAGCGGTGAAGGATGGAACGAAATTCCTGACTCTATCGCCGCGCATCTGAGCAACCCGGTTTTCGGTTATTTAGTACGTTTTTACTTCTCGTTTCTGCTGATTCTCGGTTGTTTTATCGGTATGTCGATGCTTAACTCGATTTTTGTCGACGCAATGGTTAAAGATAATAATAATGATGTGAAGGACGAACTTCGTTTGACTCAGGAAAGACTTGCGAATATAGAAGAAAAACTGAATAAACTTCTGGCAAATATTGATAATAATCCGACAAACAAAGAGTGAGGGCAGGCAGCACTGTTTTTTCCTGTCCTGAATCAGTAGAGTTTTTAATCTATCAGTATTCCCGCGATATTGGCAGTGAGAAGGCACGCGAATGTGCCGCCGATAAGAGCTTTTATGCCAAGAGACGCGATCTCGCTTCTCCTTTCGGGGATCATTGCTCCGATCCCGCCCAAAAGTATCGCGATAGAACCGAAGTTCGAAAATCCGCAGAGGGCGTAAATCGAGATGACTGTGCTGCGTTCCGAAAGCTTAATAGAGCCGGCATTCATTTTTGCAAGGGAATCGTACGCTATGAACTCGTTGAGAACTGTTTTCTGGCCGAGCAGTGTGCCGACCTGCGATGTTTCTTCCCACGGAACGCCCATCAGGAAGGCGATAGGCTTGAAGATCCAGCCTAAAATCTCTTCCATCGAGGTGCCTAAAAGGGAGAAAAAGTAGTTGAACATTGCGACGAAAGCGATGAATGAAACAAGCATCGCAACGACGTTTATCGCAAGGAAAACGCCTTCGCTCGCACCTCTTGCCGCGGCGTCGAGAACGTTTTTGTCGGTGACTTCTATTTTGATTCCGCTCTGGGAAACGGTTTGCGGTGTTTCGGTTTCGGGAACGAGGATTTTTGCCATGACTATCGCTGCCGGAGCGCTCATAACGCTTGCCGCAATCAAGTGTCCCGCATCAATTCCCATCTGGATGTATGCGGCTAAAACTCCGCCTGCGACTGTGGCGAGACCGCCTGTCATGAGGCACATGAGTTCGCTTCTCGTCATGTTTTTGATGTAAGGTTTGACGATGAGCGGCGCTTCGGTCTGCCCGATGAAGATGTTTGCCGCGGCAGAAAGGCTTTCCGCACCGCTTGTTTTAAGGACTTTTACAAAGATCCACGCAAAAATGCGGACAAAAAACTGCAGGATTCCGAAGTAGTAGAGAACTGCGAAAAGCGACGAGAAAAAGATGATCGTCGGCAGTACCGAAAGGGCGAAAGAGAACTTGTCAAGCAGGCCGCCGAAGACAAACTCCGAGCCGGCTGTTGTAAAACTCGTGATTTTCGTGAAGCATTTGTTGAGAAAGTCGAAAATGGCCTTTCCCGGCGAGGTTTTGAGAACGAAAAAAGCGAAGACGAACTGGACGAGCAGGCCGTAAATCACGATTTTGAAGTCAACTTTTTTCCTGTTCTCGCTCAGCAGCCATGCGATGAGGATGAAAACTCCGATTCCGAGCAGACTGATAAAACGGTACATTTTTCCTCCTATTTTAGTCAAAAAGCAGTTCGACCGCACCGACTGCGCCTGAATCGGTGTGCAGGGCGGCAGGAACTATTTTCACGTTTTTCGCGCTGATTGAAAACGCGAGTGACGAAACTTTTTCCCTTATCGGATTCAAAATAAGGTTTCCCAACTGCGAAACTCCGCCTCCGACAACGATTATCTGCGGGTTGAGAAGGGTGGCGGTATTTGCTAAAAATGTTCCGATCCCGTGTGTGAGATATTCAACGGCTTTTTTTGCACCCGGATCATTTTTTTCAACAAGTTCAGTGAGTTGTGTCGTGGGAAGCCCTAAAAGTCTTTCGATCGCAGGGCCTGCGAACTTCTGTTCTAAAATCGAGCCGTCAAGCAGTTTCATCTGCCCGAATTCGCCTGCTGCTCCGTCAGCGCCGTGATAGATTTTTCCGTCAATGATTATCGCTGCACCGATTCCCGTGCTGACCGTGATGTAGAAAACATGCCTGTAACCTTTCGCTGCTCCGAGCCTTGTTTCGGCAAGACCGGCAACTCTCGCGTCGTTTTCGACTTTAACCGGAACATCCCAGCGCTCGCCTAGCAGTTTCCGCACTTCGATATTTTTCCATCCGCTGAGATTCGGGCAGTCGTAAACAAGCCCTTTTTCGTGGTTTACAGGGCCCGGAACGCCTATTCCGATTCCTGAAAGTTCATTAGGTGAAATACTGACTTCTTTGCACGATATTTCCAGTGATTTAACGATGTTATCTATTACAACGCCGACTCCGCGCGTTGCCTCTGTCGGGATTTTCGTTTTTGCTAAAACATTTCTTTCGCCGTCTTCAATGACTGTCAGGATTTTAGTTCCGCCGAGGTCGATTCCTGCGTAAAAACCTTTTTTATTTTCGTTTTTCATGTCTGCTCCAAAAAATCAAAACCTGCCTATTATAGCCGGTTTTTTCTGAAAAGCGAGATGTGTTTCAGGTTTACGCGATCACGAAGCCGAGTTCCGCCGTGCAGACTGTTTCGCCGTTTATTTCGGCTTTTGCAAAACCCTTGCCGATATTGTGCCGGAACGAAATGAGCTCGACGTAAAGTTCCATAGTGTCGCCGGGAAGGACTTTTTTCCGGAATTTCGCATTGTCTATTGAGGTGAAATAGACTTTTTTGCCGCGGTATTTCTCAATGCCGAGAATAAGGAAAGCTCCGAGCTGCGCCATCGATTCGATGATGAGAACACCCGGCATAACAGGCTCGTCAGGGAAGTGTCCGCGGAAAAAATCTTCGTTTCCCGTCAGTGTTTTAGTGCCTGTCGCCGATTTTTCAGGCTCGACTATTTCGGCACAGTCGATCATTAAAAAAGGATCTCTGTGCGGGATGATTTTTATGATTTCTTCTTTGTTGAGCATTATTTTTTGAGCAGCATCGTTATGTATGCAAGATCTTTTTCTTCCGCGATATCAAGAGCGGTTTTACCGTCTTTTCCCGCGATGTATCTGTCGGCTCCTTTTTCGAGAAGGTCTTTGACGACATCCCCGAGCCCCATTTGGACTGCATAGATTAGTGCGGTTTTTCCTGCATCGTCGGTGAGGTTGAAATCCTGACGGAATTTGGCTATCGAGCGGATGAAACGCCTGTCTTTCGTGAAAATCGCGATCATGAGAGCCGTTCTTCCTTTAGCGTATTTGAAGTTGAAGTCGCCCAAAGCGCCGTTTTTAAGGAGTTCTTCAGCCAATTTTATCTTGTTCGAAGCGAGGCAGTACATCAGAATTGTGTAGCCTTTGCTGTTTTTGAAGTTTACGTCGGCATTTTTTTCAAGGAGAAGTTTGAGCATAGCCTTGTCGTTGTTTCTTATCGCTACGAAAAGGGGCGGTTCTCCCGATTCGTTCTTGAGATTCGGGTCGATTCCTTTATTGAGCAGAGAGCGGGCTTTTGCAACGTTTCCCGTTTCGACTGCGATTATAAAATCGTGAGGCTGCGTTTCGTAAGCGCCGAGCATTTTGATTATCTGCTTGTTTCTGCCGGACATCGCGTAGTTGAGGGCGTTCATTCCCTTGCTGTCGGCATCGAGCGGGTTCGCTTTTGCTTTCAAAGCCTTGTTGACGAGTTCGAGATTGCCGGCTTCGGCAGCGTACATGAGGACGTTTTTGCCCGATTTGTCTTTTGCTTTGAGCGATGCTCTTGATTTAAGCAGAAAATTTATGACTTTTTTGTTTTTTGCCGAGATCGCATGCATGAGCGCCGTTTTTCCGTCGGGACCCGATATGTCGATTTTCACCCCTTTGCGGATAAAAACATCGATCATGTAGATGTTTCCGCCGCTTACCGCAGTGATAAAGTAAGGCCAGCCGTCTTCATCCACGCCGTTCACGTCGGCGCCTGCTTTTACGGCGTTGCGCGCCTTTTCGACATTCATCGACTGGACGGCAAAAAACAGCTTGTTGTTGGCCTGCTGGTCGGCAAAAAGAGCCGGTCCGAAAGTAAAAAGGATAAAAAATGTCAGAAAAAGTCTTTTCACAGCATGACCCCGCAGAGAACATAAAAACATAAACGGGCGAGTATATAAAAAACGGAATTTCACGCAAATTTTCGGTTGAAAATATTCCGGAAAAGATCAAAAATTCGCAGTTTTCAGGATACAATATATACTCCGACGGCGGCAGAATAAAATGGTATTTTTGCCTTAAACGCTGAATCGTGCATCCTCTTTCTCCTCATAGTGATTCTCCTAAAACAAAGGTTAATCTATTTACACTTCAACCTCTGTCCAGTTTTTGTTTACCACTATATATTTAATTTCAACATAACCTTGCAATTTCGATTTTGATAGGTATTTTGCGCGCGTTAAGAGGTTTTTTAGGAACTGAATTTCTTTATAGGAGAAAGTTATGAGCAGAAAAATCAATCACATCGGTATCGCAGTCAACAGCATTGACGCGTTCGTAAAAATTTACCGCGATGTTCTCGGCCTTGAGTATGCAGGCGAGGAAATCGTCGAGGATCAGAAAGTAAAAGTCGCTTTTTTCAACATCGGTGAAAGCAGAATCGAGCTTCTGGAGCCGACATCTCCCGAAAGTTCGGTCGCTAAATTCCTTGAAAAGAAGGGCGAAGGTCTCCATCACCTTGCAGTCAGCAGCGACAATGTCGAAGCTGATATCGCTCAGACCAAAGAAAAGGGCTTAAGAATGATAGACGAAGTTCCGCGCGGCGGAGCACACCACACGAAAATCGCTTTCGTTCATCCGAAAGAGACGAAAGTTCTTATTGAATTCACTGAAGAAACTCATCATTAGTTCATAGATTGTGATTTTTAGGAGGAAAGAATGGCAACAATCGAAGAAAAATTAGCTGCTCTCAGAGCCAAGAAAGAGAAGGGAAAGCTCGGCGGCGGCGAAAAGAGAATCGAAGCTCAGCATGCGAAAGGCAAGCTCACGGCACGCGAAAGAATCGCTAAACTTCTTGACGGCGGCAGCTTCGAGGAAATCGACGCTCTCCGCTGCGCAAACGGCGCAAATGCAGCAATCGGCGACGGCGTAGTTACCGGTTACGGCACGATCGACGGAAGAAAAGTTTTCGTTTTCGCACAGGATTTCACGGTTGCAGGCGGCTCGCTCGGCAAGATCGTCGGCGAAAAAATCTGCAAAGTTCTCGACCTCGCAATGAAAGTCGGAGCTCCGGTTGTCGGTCTTAACGATTCCGGCGGCGCGAACATTCCCGAAGGCGTCCACGCCCTTGACGGATACGGCGAAATCTTCAAGAGAAACACTCTTGCAAGCGGCGTCATCCCGCAGATTTCGGCTGTTTACGGCCCGTGCGCAGGCGGCGCTGTTTACTCTCCGGCTCTTACCGACTTCGTTTTCATGACAGATACGAATTCATACATGTTCCTTACCGGCCCGAAAGTCGTAAAGACCGTTACACACGAAGATGTTTCGGTCGAAGACCTGGGCGGTGCGGCAGTTCACATGACAAAATCGGGTGTCGCACACTTCTCGCACGCTACGGAAGAAGAGAGCATCGCTGCGATCAGACAGCTTTTGTCATACCTTCCGTCGAACAACGCTGAAGAGCCCCCGATGGTAGAGCCGACCGATCCTTTCGACAGAATGGAAGAAGCTCTTAACCAGATTATCCCCGAGAACCCGAACAAAGGATACGACATGAAGCAGGTCATCGCTATGGTCGTTGACAACAGCGAGTTCTTCGAAGTTATGCCGCAGTATGCAACCAACATGATCGTCGGTTTCGCAAGACTCAACGGCAGAACAGTCGGTATCGTCGGCAACCAGCCGAACGTTCTTGCAGGATGCCTTGACATCAACGCTTCTGACAAAGCTGCAAGATTCGTCCGCTTCTGCGACGCTTTCAACGTTCCGATAATCACTTTCGTCGACACTCCGGGATTCCTTCCGGGCACAGGCCAGGAATACGGCGGCGTTATCAGACACGGCGCTAAGATGCTTTTCGCATACAGCGAAGCGACAGTTCCGAAGATCACGGTCGTTACCAGAAAATCGACTGGCGGCGCTTACCTCGCTATGGCTTCGAAAAACCTCAGATGCGATATGAACTACGCTTGGCCGACCGCTCAGATCGCGGTTATGGGCGCAAAAGGCGCAGTTGAAATCATTATGAGAAAAGAACTCGAAGCAGCTCCTGACAAGGCGAAATTCCTTGCCGAGCAGGAAGAGCTTTACAACGAAAACGTTGCAAATCCCTACATCGCAGCTCAGCACGGATACATCGACGACATTTTCGAGCCGAAGACGACGAGGCCGAGACTTATCAAAGCTCTCGAGATGCTCATCACGAAGAATGACGACCTTCCGGCTAAGAAACACGGCAACATTCCGCTGTAGGAGGAACGATGATCCAGTCTATCAATTTAATTCAGTCTGTGGTCGCCATATCAGATAAACTGACAGATGCGGACAAGGCTGTTATCAAGGCTCTTCCGTTTATCGGAATCGGCGTCGTTCTCAGCGGTCTGGCGATACTCGCGATAGTTCTTTCTCAGTTCTACCGCCTTGCCGGAAAGGATGCGAAACCGGCGCCTGCAGAGGCTCCTGCACCTGCACCTGCGGCAGCTCCCAAAAAGGAAGAGGTTCACGCAACGGCAGAGAGCGAGCTTGAGCAGATCGCAGCTATGATCGGCCTTTCGATCTACATGACCGAAAGCTCCGACAAGGTATATCTCACCGAGACGAAACAGTATTACAACACTAACCCGTGGACAAGCGAAAGTTTGGCAAAACAGTCCCGCCGTTTCAAAAGATGGCAGGCAGTAAAAAAATAGTGAGGAGACGAGATGAAAAAGTATGAACTTACGATAAAAGGAAAAAAATTCGATGTCGAAGTCAAGGATTTCGGCGGCGCGACGGCTAAAGTCGCTGTAAACGGCAACGAATACGATGTCGACATTACCTACAAAGGCGGCGAAGCAGTCGCTTTCACCCCTGCTGCACCGAGACCAGCTGCAGCAAGACCCGCTGCCGCTGCTGCACCTGCTGCCGCTGCTCCGGCTGCTGCACCTGCAGGCGAGGTAAGCGGAAACAACGTTGTCGCTCCGATGCCCGGACTTATTATGAAAGTCCTCGTTAAAGTCGGCGACACCGTAACCGCAGGACAGAAAGTCATGACGATGGAAGCTATGAAGATGGAAAACGACATCAACTCCGGAACTGCGGGAACAGTTAAAGCCGTTCTCGTCAAGGAAGGCGACAATGTCAAGGAACACCAGCCGCTTGTAACAATTGGTTAAGAGGCGAAAATGAAGAAAAGTATAATTTTAATTCTTGCTCTTTTCCTGAGTTTCTTTCTTTTCGCTCAGGAAGAAGGTGCTCAGCCTGAAGAGGCGGCTCCGAAGGATTTGCACCGTCAGATCCGTATCAAACCTTCGACTACAGGCAGAGGGCTGCGTACGGATTCTTCCCGTTTTACGGGAAATTACGAGAACAATTCTCTTGTAAAACTCGAGATTTCGTATTTTAAGGAATCTCATAACCCGCAAACTATTACTCACAAGACAGAGTATGCGGCGATTGTCCTGGATAATTTAAAGGTCAAGAATAAACAAGGTGAATATGAAGCCGCGTCAACGCCTGAATACAAGACTATCCACGATCTCGGTTTCAAAAAAGATAAAGAAACAGGAGAACGGAACATCGGAAGATACCTTATGGTTACAGGTCTTGAAGCCGTTCTTCCTGAAAAAGATCTTCTTGAATCTTTTAATCCGACAGATCAGCATTACGAAATATTGGCTACTTTTCCTAACGGTAAACAAAAAACATTTAAAGATACCGACATGCTTCTTGCCGACAACGGTGTCGCTTTCATCAACTTTGATGCTCCGGATGATGATGAGTTTCCCGTTATGCTCAGCGGTGAATCGGCGAAAGATGTAACTCTTTCCCGCACGCTCTACATCAAAAACTTCGGCAAAACCTATGAAGTTACCCCGCTTTTCATCAATTTCTCGCTCCGTTCGTCCGGAACGATGGAATATTACCTTCAGAAGAACAGACACTTTATAGTAAGATTTTTCAATACTACTGCTGTTGCGCACATTCAGTGGGGAAACCTGATAATGATGCTTGTCGCGTTCATTTTCATTTTCCTCGCGATCGCGAAAGACTATGAGCCGCTTCTTCTTCTCCCGATCGGTTTCGGTATCCTCATCGGCAACATTCCGACAGCGGCAGGCGTTCAGATCGGCGTTTACGATCCGGGTTCGGTTCTCAACTACCTTTACTTCGGAGTTCTGAAAGGTATCTATCCGCCGCTGATTTTCCTGGGAATAGGAGCGATGACAGATTTCTCCTACATGATCGCCAACCCGAAACTCATCCTTATCGGCGGCGGTGCTCAGGTCGGTATTTTCGCTGCGTTCCTTATTGCGATCTTTATGGGATTTGACCTTCAGGAAGCTGCTTCGATCGGTATCATCGGCGGTGCTGACGGTCCTACCGCCATTTTCACGACAGGTCTCATGGCTCCGCACCTTTTGGGCGCGGTTGCTATCGCGGCTTACTCGTATATGGCTCTTGTTCCGGTTATCCAGCCCCCGATCGTAAAACTTCTCACGACCAAAAAGGAAAGACTTATCCGCATGAAACCGCCGCGTGTAGTTTCAAAGCGTGAAAGAGTTCTTTTCCCGATAGTTGCGTTCATCGTCTGCACATTCATCGCTCCCGGCGGACTTCCTCTCATCGGTATGCTCCTTCTCGGTAACATCATCAAGGAATCGGGCGTAACCGACAGACTTTCGAAGACTGCAAGCAACGCACTTATCGATATCGTCACCGTTCTTATCGGTATCACGGTCGGTGCTTCGACAAGTGCCCAGACATTCCTTACAGCCGCTTCGATCAAAATTTTCGCTCTCGGCGCACTTTCCTTCATGATCTCCACTGCCGGCGGCGTTCTGATCGCGAAACTCATCAACTGCTTCCTCAAACCGGGCAACAAACTCAACCCGATCATCGGATGCGCAGGTGTTTCCGCGGTTCCCGACAGTGCACGTGTTGCACAGAATATCGGTAAACAGGCTGATCCCACGAACTACCTTCTTATGCACGCAATGGCTCCGAACGTAGCAGGCGTTATCGGTTCCGCAATCGCGGCAGGTATTCTTCTCGGAATCATCCCGCACTAAGCGGTATTTAGCTTTCCAAGATTTTACGGGCTCCCTTCGGGGAGCCTTTTTTGTCTAAATAATAGATGCGATTTTGAGTGCTGTTTTGATGCGGAAACTGATGCAGAGTCAGCTATTTGGCGGAATCTAATACCTTTAATGCTTCTTCTTCATCTTTCGGCAAGAGAGCCGGTACGGAATAGCCTATATATTCAAGAAAGAATTGGGCCGACATAGAACCTTGATCCGCCGCTTTCTTGAACCATTTGAGTGCTTCGAAAAGATTATTAATTTCTTTGCCGAAAAGATCTTTTAATTCTATGCCGTTGGTATAGGACAATCCGATAGCAAACGTAGCTTCCGCAAGACCTTGATCCGCTGCTTTCCTAAACCACTTGAGTGCTTCGGCATAATCCTGAGCCACGCCTTTGCCTTTATCATAGCAGTATCCAATAGCTAATTGAGCCTCAGCAAGACCTTGATCTGCGGCTTTACTAAACCATTTTAATGCTTCTGAATAATCTTGTTCTATTCCGTAACTTTTGGAATAGCACTCCCCAAGATAATATTGAGCCTTAGCGTGGCCTTGTTCGGCAGCTTTTGTGAACCACTTGAGAGCTTCTGAATAATCCTGTTTTATTCCGTAATTTTTGTAATAGCACTCTCCAAGTTTGAATTGAGCCTCTGCATCACCTTGTTCAGGGGAATTCATATACAAATCAAGGCAGGACGCATATACTGCTGCTTTGTTTTTGATTTTTTCGAGCATATTCTGCTCCCATAATGACAGTGAGGGAAATTGAACAGCAGCCAGCCTTGGTGTTGCGGCATTTTCATTTTCTGCTGCTTTCCTAAACCACTTGATAGCTTCGGAATAATCTTTTTCCACACCGTCGCTGCCGTCGGCATAGGAGATCCCAAGGAAAAATTGGGCAAAAATGTCACCTAGATCTGCGGCTTTTCTAAACCACTTGAGAGATTCGGAATAATTTTTTTCGTCATTATAGAAAATGCCAATATATAGTTGAGCCTCGGTAAGTCCTTGATCTGCGGCTTTTCTGAACCACTTGACAGCTTCGTTCTCATCTTGTGTTAAGCCCGCACCTTCAATATAGCAGTATCCAAGAGCTAACTGAGCCTCGGCATTGTTTTGTTCCGCAGCCTGTATATACCACTCAATGCAGGATGCTGTTTTTGCTGCCTTCTCATGACCTTGTTCACCTGCTTTCTTAAACCACTTGATAGCTTCGGAATAATCCTGAGCTACGCCTTCTCCTTTGGTATAGCTGTTGCCAAGATTGTATTGAGCCCAGACATCACCTTGATCCGCCGCTTTCCTAAACCACTTGATAGCTTCGGCATAATCCTGAGCTACGCCTTCTCCTTTGGCATAGCAATAGCCAAGATTAGATTGCGCCCTGGCATCACCTTGATCGGCTGCTTTCCTATACCATTTGACAGCTTCGGTAAGATCCTTTTCTATCCCAATTCCTTCGCTGTAGTAAAATCCAAGATTAAATTGAGCTTTGGCAACTCCTTGATCGGCTGCTTTTCTGATCCATTTCTCTGATTCAGTATAATTTTCTTTAACTCCGGTTCCTTCGTAATAACAAATTCCAAGATGATATTGAGCTTCGGCATTGTTTTGTTCCGTAGCCTGCATGTACCACTCAAGGCATGCTGCTTTTTGTTCTGCTTTAGCTTTGGATTTCGGAGGGAAGGGGTGGTAAATTTTCTTTTGGGTTTTTGTGTTTTTATGTTCGGCTGCTTTCCTGTACCACTTGATGGCTTCAGGGTAATTCTGTTCTACTCCTCCTATCCCGAATGCATAGTAGTCTCCGAGATAATTCTGCGCACTGTCATTGTCTTTTTCGGCTGCTTTTCTAAACCACTTGAGTGCTTCAACATAATCCTGTTCCACTCCTTTGCCTTCGAGATAGTATTCTCCAAGCGAAACTTGGGCATACTCATTGCCTTGTTCGGCTGCCTTTTTAAACCACGTGACAGCATCCTGTTTTTTAGAATATAATAATCCTAACACATATTGAGCTTCATCAAATCCTTGATCGGCTGATTTCCTGAACCACCTGTGTGCTTCGGCATAATCCTGTTCTACTCCGGTCCCCACAGCATAACGGAGCCCGATTTCGAATTGAGCCTTGGCATGGCCTTGTTCAGCAGCTTTCCTGAACCACTTATCCGATTCGGAATAATCCTTGGTGACACCGATGCCTTCTTCATAACACTTGGCAAGTTTGAATTGAGCCTCTGCATCTCCTTGTTCGGCGGCCTCTTTAGGACAGTCGCCTTCCAAAACTGCTTGTTTTTTCACTTCTTCAGGGGAATTCGTTCCGGAAAATTGTTTGGTTGTGGAACAACTTACAGACAGGCATGAATAAAGTAAGCAGAATGTTAAGCAAATAAGAAATTTTTTCATTTCTGACTCCAAAAAACAAATTTTTAAACATGATATTTTAAGGAAAAGATCGGATATAACAATATTTTTTTAAGCCGACGCGATTTTCATCGCAATTTTTATCCCGTCGGCGGCGCTTGAGATTATTCCGCCGGAATATCCGCTTCCTTCGCCGCAGATGTAGAGATTCGTGAACGGTGCGGCTGCAAGATCTTGATTTCTCAGGCATTTTATCGGAGCTGAAGTTTTGCTTTCCAGTCCCATGGCGACTCCGTTTTCAAAGCAGTCGAGTTTTCTGCAGAAGATTTCAAGCCCTTTTTTCAATCTTTCGAAAACTGTCTGCGGGAAAACCTCACTTAAATCTGCCGGGAAAAGGCCGAACGAAAAGCTTGATTCGGGCAGTTTTGCCGTTTTTCTGCTGTGGATTATGTCTGAAATCCTGGCGGCAGGAATGTCAAATGAATTCCTGAAGTTATAGAATTTGTGCTCCATGTTTTCAAGCAGATCCAGTGCAGTTCCCGCTGAGATTTCCTTTCCTGCGAGTTCTTCAAGCGAAAACGGTGTGACGACCGCGCTGTTTGCGAATCTTCCGTCACGGGCATAGTTCGACATGCCGTTTACGACTGACGAGATCTCGTCCGGAGCCGATTGAACGACTCTTCCGCCGGGGCACATGCAGAAAGTGAACGCATGGCCCGGATCGCAGTCGGCTGTGAGGTGATATTCCGCCGCTTTTACCCCGGGAAGGGAGCGTTTCCTCCACATCGAAAAGTTGAGTTCTTCCTGAAGATGTTCGACTCTGAAACCTATCGCAAAAGGTTTTGTTGAGAATAAAACTCCGTTTGAAATCAGCAACTTATAAAGTTTAAACGAACTGTGGCCGTTTGCGAAGATAAAGTAGTCTCCTTCGATTTTTCCGGTTGATTTTCCTGAAATTCCGACTGACTTTATTCTGTCGCCGCTTTTAAAAATTTCGGTGACTTCGCTTTCGAAAATAACTTTGCCGCCGAGTTCCTTAAACTCCGAAATTATTGCCGGAATGATTTTTTTGAGGTTGTCGCTTCCCACATGCGGATAGGTTTCGTAAGCGATCTCCTCGGGTGCTCCGGCTTTTATGAAAGTGCCAAAAATGAAATCTTTTTCAATACTTATAGTTTTTGTTCTGCTTGTCAGCTTGCCGTCGCTGAATGTTCCGGCACCTCCTTCGCCGAAACAGTAACCGCCGAAAAAGTCGAAAGTTCCCGTTTTCTCGAATTCGGAAATTTTTTCTTTTCTTTTTGCAACTTCAGCCCCTTTTTCGATGATCGTGACCGAAAATCCCGCTTTCTGCAGAACGAGGGCGGCGAAAATTCCTGCCGGGCCGCAGCCTGTGACGACAACTTTTTTGTCTCTCTGCCTTTCCGGAATTTCCAATTTTTGTATTTCCGGAGGATTTCCTGAAATATTTTCAGAAGTTACGCCGATTCTTGCAAGAAAGTGGATATCCCGCTTGTTTCTCGCATCAAGGCTTCGTCTTATGATCTTGAATGAAAAATTTTTGTCGGAAATCTCTTCCGCGATCCTTTTTCTGAGCAGATTTTCCGAATAATCTGTCGGAAGTTTCAAAGTTATTTCGGCGTATCCCATATATCCCCGCAGAGCTAAGCAAAACGCGGAATTTTAGGAACAGGGCTTGGAAAAATCAATTTTTAATGCGACACACGCCTCAGTCAGCCTGCGGCTGCCAGCCCCTCTATCTTAGATGGGCAGTTTATAGTAATAATTTGACATTATTTTGCAATCAATTAGATTTGTAAGTCATTATTTTTTAGGGGGAAATCATGAAAAAGATCATTTTTTTGGCAGTTTTACTGAGTTTTTTCTCAGTTTTCGGAGGTGAAAAGATGGACAACGAGACAACGAAAACCATTTTCAACAGAAAGAGTGTCAGGAACTATGTCGAGGCGCAGATTTCGCCTGAAACTCTCGAATTTCTGGTAAAAGCGGGAATGGCAGCTCCTTCCGCTATCGATAGAAGACCATGGGAATTTATCATCATCAACGATAAAGCCGTTGTAAAAAAGCTAAACGACGCCCTTCCTTCGGCAAAAATGGCGGAAAAGGCAGGACATGCGATAGTTGTTGCCGGAAATATCGAAAAACAGGCCGGCGGAAAGGATTCGACTTTCTGGATCATGGACTGCAGTGCGGCGGTTCAGAACATTCTTCTTGCAGCTGAATCGCTTGGTCTCGGAGCTGTCTGGACTGCGGTTTATCCGAATCCTGACAGGATGAAACCTGTAATCGAGACTCTCGGACTTCCTTCAAATATCGTGCCTCTCGCATTTATTCCGGTAGGAAAACCCGATGGAAGCGACAAACCCAAAGACAAGTTCGATAAGGAAAAAATTCACTGGAATCACTGGTCGAAAAAGGCAAAATAAATTATTTTTTGCCGGCGTAAACCTGTTTCATTTTGGCTTTGAAAAGTTCTGCCGCTTCAGGATCTAAAGTTCCGTTCAGATTTTTAGTCAGGTGTTCTTTCTGAGTGTTTAATTTTTCAATTGAGTTTTCAAGCAGCGGGATGATGTCGTCGTGCATGATAAACGACGGCAGAGTTTTTTCGAGATAGAACATTATCTCAAAGATTCTGCATACTTCCATGTCGATCTGAACATCGAACATATAGCGTGATACCTGCATGAAGTAAGGTTTTAGAGCTTTTGCAAGAGCGATATCTTCGTAAAGAGCGCTGTTGTTGCTTTCTTTGATGTGTTTTATAACCGAAGAAGCCAGATCCGATGCAATAGTCAGGTCTCTGACGACATTGGCCTGACCGGAAATATCCGGATCAATGAATATTGAAGTGATTTTTCTCATGCATTCAACGACGCTTATTTCGGTTTCAAGTATGCTGCTGAGAAGTTCCTGAATCTTGCTTTTGATATTGATGTCCGTAAGAACTTCGTGCAGTTCCAGGACGAAACTTTTTGCCGAATATTCGGTTCCGTTCTTGAAATCCGATTCCGTATCGATAAAGGCGGAGAGCCGTTTTATGATTTGATCACGGAATCCGGCCTTGTCTGTGTCCAGAGCTGTATGGAAAACCGCCTGCACCCAGATCAGATAGTCGATTATTTCTGCCAGCTGCGCCGAAAAATCCCCTACCAGATAGCGTGTCAGCAGAATATCGTAGTTGTACCTTGCTATAGTTCTTGCGTCGCACGACTTCTCAAGGAGCGGATAAAGCACCGTCATTGAGTCAACGGCATGTAGAAAAAGCGGAAAAGGGAGGAAATAAATGAGATTTTTGTTTATAATGTTCGAGGCGTGCGAGAAGATGTCTTCAAAAGTTTTCAGGTCTTTTCTGAGGTAAAAAAACTCGTTTTCCGGAAGAGTTTTCCATATATTTTTCACGATAGTGATTTTTTTCTGCATAAGAGGAATCACGCTCTTAACAAAAAACTCTTTTTTTGCGTCATTGATATCGGTTAAAGAATATTTCATAAGAGCGATAATGTAATCCAGTTCGACCCAGAATTTTGCGTCAACTCCGCAAACAGCTGTTGCTTCGAACTTCTGACGGTGGATGTAATCAAGCAGCTGCGTTCTGTCAAAAGATGTGAAATCTTCAATCTTTTTCAGATCTTCGTAATATTTTTTCAAAAAAGTTCTCCCTGAACCGTGTCGGGTTTGATCCCGAATTTATCCAAAGTTTTTTTCGTGACGATTCTTCCTTTAGGAGTTCTCGCGATGAAACCTGATTTGATAAGGTAAGGTTCGTAAACATCTTCAAGAGTCCGTTTTTCCTCGCTGACGCTTGCCGCAATAGCCTCGATTCCGACAGGACCTCCGCGGAATGAATCAATGATCGTCATGAGTATCGTTCTGTCCATCTGGTCAAGTCCGTCTTCGTCGATTTCCATCTGATTGAGAGCGTATCTCGCAATTGCAAGATCGATGTTTCCGTTCCCTTTGACGAGGGCGAAATCGCGGACGCGTTTCAAAATTCTGTTTGCGATTCGCGGAGTTCCGCGCGAACGTCTTGCAATTTCATGTGCACCGTCATCGTCAATTGTTATTCCAAGCACTTTCGACGAGCGTTTGACTATCGTTTCAAGTTCTTCGACTGTGTAGTAGTCCATTCTGAAAACTATCTGGAACCTGTCACGAAGCGGACTTGAAAGCAGTCCGGTCTTCGTCGTTGCACCGATTAACGTGAAAGGCGCGATAGGAAGCGGCATACTTTTCGCGTGCTGGCCTTCACCCAGCATGATGTCGAAGCGGAAATCCTCCATCGCGGGATAAAGGCTCTCTTCGACTGCCGGATTGAGGCGGTGGATCTCGTCTATAAAAAGGACGTCGTGATCCTGCAAAGCGGTAAGAAGCCCTGCGAGATCCCCTTTTTTCTCGATAACAGGACCGGAAGTCGTCAGCATGTTTACACCCATTTCATTGGCGATAATCTGGCTGAGAGTGGTTTTGCCGAGTCCGGGAGGTCCTGCAAGAAGAAGATGGTCAAGCGGTCTGCCGTTCTTTTTTGCCGCTTCGATATAGATTTTAACGTTGTCAACGACAGCTTTCTGTCCGATGTAGCCGCTCAGATTCTTGGGTCTGAGCCCTCCTTCAAGCGAGGAATCTTCGGGAAGTTCCTGCGAATTGAGCAATCTTTCTTCTTCCATTTTTCACCGTCCAATCAGCTGTTTCTGATGATTTTAAGTGCTTCTCTGACGATATTTCCCGCATTTTTCGACTCTTTGTCGGCAACTTTCGCTAAAGCGTGCCTGATCTGAAGCGGATTGTAGCCGAGAGCTGTAAGAGCTTCGGCAGCCTCTTTCGTCTGTCTGTCATTTGCAAGAGCCGGTGCATCCGCCGGTGCCGAACCTTGGATTGCCGAGAATTTATCGGTTTTGTCTTTGAGATCAATGATTATCTTTTCTGCCGTTTTTGCTCCTACACCGCTGATTTTTTTGAAAAACTGCGAATTTGCGGAAATTATAGCCGAGACGATCTCTTCAATCGGAGCGAAAGCAAGGATCGAAAGTGCCGTTTTCGGTCCTATTTTGTTCACTTCGCAGAGCAGATTGAAAAGATGTTTTTCCTCGATCCTCTCGAATCCGTAAAGGTCTATTGCGTCTTCGCGGACAAAAGTCTGGACGAAAAGCGAAACAGCTTCTCCTTCCGGATATTTTACGTTGAGGGTCGGAGTTACGCCGACAACATAACCGACGCCGCCTTCGGTGAGGACCGTAAGCTCTCGTTCTTCGTTTGCAACGACTGTTCCTTTGATGTAACCTATCATTTTTTATATCGTAAATGCGTGAGTTATTGCTATTGCCAAGGCATCGGCAGCGTCTTCATAGGGCGCTTCCTTGAGCCTGAGCAGGATTTTTATCATTTCCTGGATCTGGAATTTTTCAGCTCTGCCGTTACCTGTGACCGACTGTTTCACCCTTGTCGGAGTGTATTCGAAAAGGGGAAGTCCGTGGATCGCCGCGGCACTCATGACTGCTCCTCTGACGTGACCTAATTTCAGTGCGCTCTGGGCATTTTTTGCAATGAAAACGTCTTCCAGAGCGACTGCATTCGGCTTGAATTCATCCATAACGTCGCATACGCCGCGGAAAATGAAGCCGATCCTGTCTTTGAAATCGAGCCCTTTAGGCGGCATTATCAAACCGTTGTCAATGTGAAAAAAAGAACGCCCGACAGCATTGATCAAACCGTAACCCGTTTTGATGCTGCCGGGGTCGATTCCTAAAATGATGTAGCCTTTGTTATCCAAGACTTAAACTATTCTTCCTCTGGCAACTGGCTGAAGTCTATGTCGTAGTTCGCATAGACATCCTGAACGTCGTCGCTGTCGTCAAACGCTTCCATGAGTTTGAGAACCTGTTCTGCGACTTTTCCTTCGACTTTTACGAAATTCTGCGGGATACGCGCGATTTTCGCTTCTTCGAACTGGTATCCTTTTTCGGTAAGAGTTCCGGAAACGGCGTAAACATCGCCCATTTCAGTTCTGATTTCCCAAACTTCGTCGTTGTCGATGACGTCTTCTGCGCCAGCTTCAAGTGCATCTTCCATAAGTTTTTCTTCGTCAACACCCTCTTTCGGGATGATGATCTGGCCTTTCTGGCTGAACATCCAGTTTACGCAGCCGTTGTTGCCCATATTGCCGCCGGCTTTCGTGAAGATTCTTCTGATTTCGGAAACGGTTCTGTTTTTGTTGTCGGTAAGGCAGTCAACCATAACTGCGACTCCGCCCGGACCGTATCCCTCGTATGTTGCCTCTTCATAGCTCGAACCTTCAAGCTCGCCTGTTCCTTTTTTGATTGCACGGGTGATGTTGTCGAGAGGCATGTTAGCCGCTTTAGCAGACTGGATGGCGGTTTTAAGACGCGGGTTGCCGTCGGGGTCTCCGCCGCCGCCTTTTGCAGCTATCGTGATTTCTTTAATGAGTTTCGTGAAAATTTTGCCTCTTTTTGCATCTGCAGCACCTTTTTTGTGCTTAATCGTGCTCCACTTATTGTGGCCTGACATAGAAAA
>Ga0310690_10003459_pt1 | contig 23646 bp, 23 predicted proteins | sample AusTroGonzalo_MG_2_FD_207661 | JGI IMG/M metagenome (GOLD analysis project Ga0310690, IMG submission 207661) | Bovine rumen microbial communities from tropical cattle in Woodstock, Queensland, Australia - Gonzalo_04 (v2) (version 2) | ecosystem: Host-associated > Mammals > Digestive system >... | reverse complement strand
TAGGTGCGGGAGAAATGATAGTACAGGCCGGAATCCGGGTCGCAGTGGACGCTGGCCAGCAGGCCGCGGGCGCCGTAGAGCAGCATCGCGTTGGTGCGGAAGTCATCGAACTTCGTCTCGTAATACTTGAAATATGCGTCCATCTCGTCGAAGAGGCCCGTGTTGTTTCCCGCGCAGACCTGCAGGTTAGTGTTGATGTTGTGCTGGCCCATCAAAGGAGGATACTTGCCAGTCTCGTAGATCTGGAAGAATCGGCCCATGTCATAGAGCTTCTCCAGCAGGGCGGGATCCAGCTCGTCCTTGCTGTGGGTGCGACGGAGCAGTTCCTCGCCGGAAAGCAGCAGGTCTTCATCGGGGCTCAGATGGATCCGGGAACGGTCCATCCGCTCGCCGATGTACTTTTCGTTACCCTTGAGCAGCTGGTCGAAATCGACCTTCATGGCCAGCAGTCCGTCACGGACAGGCTTAGCGCATGCAAAGGTGAAGTCGCTTTCGAACCTCGCGATCTTCGCGACGATCATCAGGCCGTCCGCGCCGGAAATGCGCATGCCTTTTTCGGTCTTTTGCATGGTGCCGCCTTTGGGCAGGAAGCGGATGGCCACGGCATAGCCCTTCTGGCCGTAGTCCGGATTGTACGCGCAGGAGAGAGTGATCACGCCGTCCTCGATATTCAGCTCATGGGTGCTATTTGCCAATCTGGGCAGCTGCATCTCCACGTCCAGGTCCAGCTGTCCCTTCGGCGCAGTGAAGCGGTTCACAGTGACATCCCCGTCATAGGCGCAGAAGCATTCGTTCCGGAAAGAACCGCGTGCATCAGTCCACATGGCGGTAATCATGCCGTTCTGCATGTCCAGGAAGCGCAAATAGTCCCGGGTATCGGGCTGCTCCGGCCGGCGGAAAGTGAGCATGAAGGCTGTGTGTCTCCGCGGCCCGGCTTCGGGGTACAGAATCTTGTTGTCGAAATTCATGTATTTGTCGAAGCCGGCCTTTTTCTGGGCCTCGTCCACCAGGGCGTCCGCCTCATCCGCCTTGCCTTCCAGTAGCAGTTGGCGGATGCGGGGCATGTAGGGGCGCATGTCTGGAGGAAGGGGAGTCTCCGCCCATTTCGGCTCAAAGAGCAGCTCCTGGGTATAGGACATCACATCGTTATAAGGCTGGCCCGATGCCTGGATGCGCAGGGAACCGTTGCCGGTGATGAAATAGTCCGAAGATTCTTCCGCAGGGGCGATGGAGCAGATATTGTGCTTCGGCAGGATAGTGGCGCGCCTCTCCACCGGAATATAGGGGATGGGATACTCGAGCTTTTTGGTATCTATCTTGTCGGTGTTCCCAAGGTTCTTCAGAAAGCCCTTAGCGCTGGTGGTCCCCACCGCAAGGCACAGAAATGCGAAAAATGCTATTAATTTTTTCATGGCTATATAATTTGTGTTGTAAAATACAAATTTCCCCGTTGAAATCCAAATAAAAGGCAAAAAAAGACAAGTTCGTAAACCAACTCGCCGTAACTGGTTTCGCGGTTACCCTTCAAAAGGCTTGGTTTTTGCTTGATTTCTTCGTCCGGTTTCACTAATGACGAAGAATGACTCTGCGGGACAGCATATCACTCACCTGGCGCTATGGGAAAGGTCTCTTCCTAATTGGCGGGGTGTATAATCTGGTTTGCGCAGGATTCCAGTCCGGCGGGTTTTCCTACACCTTCCTGGTGGATTCCTTCATCATCAAGGTCGTTATCATTGCCATTACCTTGTATTTGATGAAGCAATTCCGGGACAGGGATGCCATCTTCTTCTACATCAACCTGGGTTTATCCCGCAGAAAATTGCTCATCAACGTCATTCTGATAGACTTTCTCTCACTTGCCGTTCTCATGGCCATCGTGCATCTAATCTATGGATAAACACAAACTCATAGTGGACAGCGTAGTAGTCCGTTTCGGTCAGAAGACGGTTCTGAGCGGTGGTTATATCACCTCAGAGACTGGAATGGTGACCGGATTGCTTGGTCGTAACGGTGCCGGGAAATCCTGTATGTTCCGTGCCTTGATGGGCGGTCTCCGGGTGGAGAACGTGATGGTAAGCATCGACGATAAACCCATTGACAGGCAAGTTATCGGCCGATACATCAAGTATCTTCCGCAAGGGCGCCTGATTCCAGATGGGATGCAACTGCACAGGGCTTTCGACCTTTACGGCGTGAACTACTGGACCTTCGTGAACCGCGTCCCCAAGTTCTCCCGGCATTACGATTCGCCCGTCTACGAGCTCTCCGGCGGCGAAGCACGGCTGGCGGAATTGTATCTGTTACTGCTAAGCGATGCGCCTTTCTACATTCTGGATGAGCCGTTTACGCAGGTAGATCCCGTGAATATCGATGAAGTCAAAGCACTTATCAGGGAACGGAGCAAGGATCACGGCATCATCGTCACCGACCATAACTACGACGCCATCTCATCCGTGGCAGATAATCTTTTCGTGATTTCAGACGGCTATACCAGTCCTGTACGATGCCGGGAGGACTTGGTGAGACACGGATACCTGCGGGATTGTTTTACAAATACCTAATAGCTCCTTAGTTCCTCGCGGTTAAAGGTAAAAAAGGAGAGGTGGAGAACGTCTTCGTTACCATTCAGGATGAACCAGGGATTCCGGATGGGATTGGGGTTTCGGAGGACATGGGCTTCACGCGCCGGAGTGTTGCCTTCAACGCAGAGGATGGCAATCTTTCCGGACGTGCTGCGGGCTACATCGGCCACCAGGATGGCATGGCCGTATCGGCCTTTCCTGCGGGACGGATAGACCAGTACGTCTCCAGGCTGAACGTCCTTCAGCTCACGGGGTTGGGTCTCTTTATAGACGGATGAGGTGTTGCAGATGCCGTAGACCTTCTTCATGTATGACTCGAACTTGTCTCTTGAGTCGCCGCCTCCATAGGGGTACTTTTTCCCATCTACTCCGGTGAAACTGATTTCTTTGTAGCGACCTTTGCTCCATAAGTATTCCGCCCGTATCCGCATGGTGACGTCCGCGCACTGCTCGTCATTGCTCAGCAGCGGCCAGTCGATGACTCCGGCCGAAAGGGATTGAAAACGGGCATAACCGCCGGTATACAGTTTGACGAAAGCACCTCTCTTCTTTAGGGGGAGATCCCGAAGGAAGGCCGAATAAGACCCCTCCTCTGCAACGGGCCGATGGAAACCTGTCGGCGTTGGAATGTCTCCTAATCGGCGTACATTCCAGGGATTGCTGACAAGGCAGGAGAGTCCCAAGAGTGCCAAAAGCACCAGAAGGACTATCAGGATGACGGTAATCAACCTGGTTTTATTCTTCATAGCCATCATACTCCTTTTCATGATTCTCCTTGCAACTCTCTTGCAATCAGGATAGCGCGGTTCATCTTATCGATAAACCACTGCTTCTCTGGCAGGAAGGTAAGATACTGGGCCACTTTGATGTTCTGCTGATCCAGCATCAGGAGTTCTATGTGCTCGGTGTTGCCCTCGCTGCAAAGGAGAAGGCCGATGGGCTCTTCCTCATCGGGTTGCATCTCGTATTTCTTGAGGTACTTGAGGTAGAGTTCCATTTGGCCTTTGTATTCGGGCTTGAACTTGCCCAGTTTTAGGTCGATGGCGAAGAGCCGGTGGAGGCGGCGGTGGTAGAAGAGCAGATCCAGTTTGTAATCAACGGAATCAATGGATATCTTCTTTTGGCGCTCCAGGAAGGCAAAGTCCCGGCCGAGTTCCATGATGAATTTCTCCAGCTGTTCCACAACGGCATCTTCCAATTCTTCTTCTGAGAATCCGCGATCCAGGCCCAGAAAGTCTACAACGTAGCTGCTCTTGAGGATAACGTCTGGAGTGATATCGCCTTTTGTGACGGTGGTGAGGACTTTAATCTGTTCGTCCTCCGGCTTGGCTGCGATGAGGGTGCGCTCGTATGCCATGGCGTCTTCCTGGTCACGGAGCTGACGTACGCTCCAGCCGTTGGCGATTGACATTTGCTGGTAGAAGAAGCGTTTGGTGGGCTGAGGGATGGTGACGAGCTCTACGAAATGGCTCCAAGTCAATTGATGCGACAGTGTCGCAGCTTTTTCTTCATCAGGGTATTCACGTGCTACTTTGACCATGCGGATGATGGCGGTACGCGTATAGCCTTTCCCAAACCTCTCTGTCAATTGATGCGACACTGTCGCAACAATCTTGGAACCATACTTTTCTTCTCCTATAGCATCCAACTCTCCGGCGATGTATTTACCTATGCGCCAATAGGTCATGGAGACTTCGCTGTTAAGGTAGACAGCGATGGTGCGTCTGGATTGCTCTATGATCTGCCCTACGCCGTCGGTGATGCGAACGCCTATCTGTTGGAGTTCGTTGGTGGTAATATCTTTGGTCAATTCGTTCATGCCGGGTCTCATTTTATCTGTTTTCAAAATTACATAATCCAGGCAAAAACGCAAAATCGTAAATGCGTTTTATCTAAGTAAGATGTTATTCGTTATCAGAATTTGTCATTTCCTCTGGCAGGAAATACTGACTCTTAAGGAACAACTGCGCACCAAGGGCTTCGTTCCCATAGTATCCTCCAGCCCGGTGAAGATTCTCCACAGAAGTGAGATTCATCAGCAAAACCTTGGCCAGCTTGTCATGTGGGTTGGCGGCAATATGGCGCAAGAAACTATTTGCCACAAGAAGTCTCGCGTTATCATACAGGTTGTCCGGAATCTCGGAAAAGGTGGATATTCCAAACATCTCCGACTGCGCCCTCATCCGCCAGGAAAGCCATACTTCCAACAAGAACTTCGAATAGTGCCCGTCTTCTATCAGTTCTCCGAGATAATCAATGGCATCGAGGTCATCGCAACAACCTACTTCCAGCGCCAGAATACACCTTGTGTCGAAATCGGACTCTTCCACATACCTCCGCTTTAGTTGATTCCCTAATGTGGTGAGTTCATCGGCAGGAGTGTTTTCATTGGACCGGATCTTCTGAATAGCTTTAATGTCTTTGACAAATCTTTCTTTGTCATACAATTCCCAGAACTGTTCCCGAACGGCTTCTATCTCTTCCTCTGAAATGTATTCCGGGGTTTCATATGGAGTTTTTACCAACTCATTAAATAGGTTCACCATACGCTCCGTCTCTTCCGGAACATAGTCAATTGTTGTAAGCATCTTAACCAGTCGCTTTGCTTTTTTACTGCATTCGCTATTCTTGAAGGCCAGTTGGATCTCATTCGGAAGCATCGGCATTTTACCCCGGATGGTTTCCGTTGTGAGCGAGTCTCCATAGTTGCTGTTCTCCCGCTCAAAGATTTCCTCGGCATTAACAAAACGGCGGAAGAACTGAATCCGGTTCCAGCGTTCTGCAAAGGATGCCAGAAAGGGTGTTGATACGTCCCCTGTGTAGTAGCACCCTTTGAGGAACTTATTGTTAACAGTCCCCAGTTCGAATCCATCTTTTCCCGGAGGAATGATGCTCTCCATATACGTCATGGAAGTAAAGGTGGTCTTCGGCATGTAAGTTAGCTTCTCAGGCTCCACAGTCCTTTCTTCCGGCTTGTTGGGCGTTGACGTCTCTTGAACCTCGATACCCAAAGAAGGAGAATTCTCAATATGACTGCCACTTGTTTTTACGGTTCGACCGCAGCCAACCATAAGGAGGGTCGAAACGATTATAATGATGCTTTTGAACTTCATAAATTATTCTATATGTTCGTTTTAAGGTATACTAACGTGGTTTATATCTATATGCTATTAATCGCCTCTATTAACGCTTCATGTATGACTAGCGGGAATAACTCGCCTACATAATAATCTATACTATCTGGGTGGATCAGCCTAGATTTTAAGTTATCCTTCACCTTCCGGAATGCTTCCAAAATGGTGCCGTGAATAACGATGTACACATTGGCCGGATAACACTGATAATGGTGCCATCCATCAGGCTTGGATTCAGTTGCAGTTCCCGGGTTGTCGGGAGAAGTGAAGCTGTCCAAGTAGTTCATGTACAAGCGAAACGGAACGAACTGATTGAGCAGTTCATCATTGTACATATGATGGTACAGACGGTCATCTTTGCCATAAAGATAAAACTCCCTTTGGCTATCTATCAGATATGCGATGATTTCCGCTTGTGGATTATCAAGCAATGCGTGCGCATTCACGACTACTCTCCCTTCCCAGGGCAAAATGCATCTATAATCATGCTCACCGGCATCTTCCGGCTGCGGGACTATGTCGTAATGGTGCAGATACATTTGGGGAAAGGTTTATTCTACAACTTTAACTGTCTTGCCATATACCGTGGTTTTTCTTAATTCGTCCAGTATCTTATGGAATATCCCGGGAAACTTGCTCGTTGTCTTGTCAGCTATCCACTTTGGAATCTCCTTATAGTAAGCCTCAGCCATTCCTCCGGTAATGCAGGCAAGTGTATCGGAGTCTCCGCCAAGGGATACCGCCCTGCGAATGGCATCCTCGAAATTGGAAGATGTTAGGAAGCAGATGGCGGCTGGAGGCACAGTACCCTGGCAACTGGAATGCCAGACATATTCCCAATGGAGATCTTCCCATGTGCGATGCACATTGTACCCGTATTTTTTCTCTATATATTCTTGAATATCTTTTTTGGATGATCCTGTTCTAGCCATGTAAATGGCTCCCGCTGTTGCCTGGGCACCTTTGATGCCTTCCGGATGATTGTGAGTGATTGCGGCCGATATGGCGGCCACCCGTTCTGTTTCCTCTAACGAGTCAAAGAACCAGCCGACTGAGCTTACTCGCATGGCCGACCCATTACCCCAGGAACCGTAGGGATGTCTGTCGGTTTTTGACTTGTAAGGAGACTCACCATTATTTCCGGCGAAGTCGAACAGTGCATCCGGTTCAAACAGCCACGTATAAAAGCCTCCTCCATAACCGCCCATCGGACACGGACATCTCTCTCCGAAAATAACCATGATATCCTCCAGGGCTTGATATGTGTGCTTTTTGTCATGCAGCAGCCAGTAGGCCACCGCCATCGTCATAATACTATCATCCGTGTATGCGCTCTCGCCCATAAACAGTTGGAACCAGTAGTTCTTTGTGTTGTTGAATTCGTACACCGATCCGACGGTGTCACCAATAATTGCTCCTAACATATGTATTGTCTGTTTATTGTTTGATATATGCTTTTAGTATGGGTTCCAGCTCGGTCAAAGAACCTACCAGCACCTCCCGTTTTTTTGCACCGTTCTGCGGCCCGACGATGCCTGCGGCTTCCAACTGGGACATCACTCTTGCTGACTTGGAATAGCCCATCCTCAGGGTGGTCTGCAGGTAAGAGGTCGACGCGTTCTGGTTGACTACGACCAGCTTCGCGGCCTCTTCGAATTGCTCGTCGAGGCGATTCATGTCCACTGTCCCGCCGGAGGGCGTTTCGCCTTCGTCCTGCACCTCTGGAAGGTAATACGGCGTATTCAAGGATTTCCTGTAGCCCTTCTGGCTTTCAACGGACTTGGTGAGCGCGTCAATCTCCGCACTGCTGATATATCCGCACTGCACGCGGTCCGTATCGGCGTTCTTGGAGATGAGCATATCCCCCTTCCCCAACAACTTCTCCGCTCCGATTTCATCCAGGATCACACGGGAGTCGACATCCGTCTTCACCGTGAAGGCGATGCTCATGGGAAAGTTTGCCTTAATGAGGCCTGAAATAACCTCGCGGCGGGGTGTCTGCGTGGCGATAACCAGATGGATACCGCAGGCGCGGCCCATTTGTGCCAGGGAGATGATGGAGGTCATGATGCTCCGCGCGTGAGCTTTTCCTTCAGGGCCGCCGGTGCCCAGTACCAGCTGCGAGTATTCATCAATGATGGCCACAATGTAAGGGAGATAACGGTGTCCCTTCTCCGGATTCACCTTATGAGCGACATACTTGTCGTTGTATTCCTTGATATTGGGAACGTTTGCCATATCCAATAAATCGTACCGGTCCGCCATCTCCTGACACAGTGAGCGAAGGACTTTATCAGCCGCTTTGGGATCCTTGACGATGGAACGGGCCCGCTCGTCTTCTTCTGACTGTGCGTCCGGCGTAACTGCCAGGTAATGGGAATATAACCTGGAGTATTTGCCGAATTCCGTTTTCTTCGGATCGATGAAGACCAGCTTCAGGTCTGACGGCCGCTTGGCATACAGCAGGGATGCGACCAGCACATTCAGGCCGACGGACTTACCTTGTCCCGTGGCACCGGCGACAAGCAGATGTGGAGCGTCAGCCAGGTCAAAAACTTTCACTTTACCGGTGACCTCACGTCCGATGACTACCGGCAGACTGGCATTGTTGTTTTGGAATTCATTACTCTCAACAAGTTCCCTCATGGAGACAGATGAACGTTGTTTGTTAGCCACCTCCATGCCTACGCAGTCGTCCAGAAGGGATGAGATAACCTTCCCGGCCTTGAGAGCGACAGACACGTCGTCCGTCAGGTTACGGATGGCGGCGACCTTCACGCCTTTGGCGGGATAGATCTTGTACAGGGTTACAGTTGGGCCGGGTATGGCCTCGATATCGGAGACCTGCACATGATGGTCGGCCAGTGTTTCTTTGATGATGGCGATGTTGCAGTCGATTTCGTTTTGCGTCACTTTATGATGCCCGCTACTGCCGTCCTGCAGTAATGATACGGCCGGAATCCTGTAGTCAGGAGCCTCGTCGACGGGGTTGGGCACCGTCTTGGCGACCGGTGTCGAGGCCTTGGGTTTAACTGGCTGCTTCTTTTCCGGTACTATCTTCCGTCCCGTATTGACCGGTTTTTCCTTCTCAATCCACTTGACCTTGGTGACAACTTTCTCTTTGACAATCTCCTTGATGTAGGGCTTGTTGATGAAGAAGCGCGCCGTGGCGACGAGAGCGTCCATCAGGGCGAACCCCGTCCAGATGAAGAGGAGTCCCGTGGAGACGAGGAAAGCGGCTCGGATGCCGCCCGTCCATCCTGTCAGCATGCCGGCGATCCTCTCCCCCAGGAGGCCGCCCAGGCGGGTGATTTCTTCGGCCGTGTCTGGAAGGAATGTCAGCCAGAGCGAGACGACGGCGACGCCAGTCAGCGAAACGAGCGTCATCCGGGGGATAGACCACCTGGAGCGCCTGACGAAAAGCCTCACCAGGAGGACGAGTGGGATGATGAGAAGCAGCCACGCCACATATCCGAGATAATCAAATATAATGTTCATAAGTGGTTGTTGTCAGTATCATTAATCCTTACTGTCTGTTTCCCGTGTCCGTTACGGACATCAAAATGTCTTATCTGAAATCCATCAAAGAGTCTTGCTGTCATGATATTCTCTTATGTTTGCCCGTCTTTTTTCTTTATACGTTGTGCATCGTTGATTCTTGCGTCGTGTGGAGAGACGTAACCTCCTCTTTCCCATCGGTTCCGGTCTTCTTGCTGAGCGACAGGAGAATCCCGAGAACGGCGCTGAACACCAGGAACGAAGAGGTCCCGTGACTCATCAGCGGAAGCGTCTGCCCGGTCTGTGGTATGAGAGGAAAATGGACGTTCACCATCATGTGCATGAAAGCTTGAGCCGCGATGAGGATGCTGAGCCCCGTTACAGCCATCTTATCGAAATAATCCTCACAGCGCTTTGCCACCCAGACACCCCTGGCCAAAAGACTGTAGTAGAGAATGATGACGATAGTCGCACCAAGGATACCTGTCTCCTCAATGATGAAACTGAACATGTAGTCGCTGAAGATGACCGGGACCACGTATTTCTGCATGCTGTTTCCGATACCTTTCCCGAAGAAGCCGCCGTCCTTGATGGCAAGCTTCGCACCGACTGGCTGCCGGAGCTTGTCTAGATAATAGTGGTACTTGGCCGCATTATAATGGCCTTCTCCGGGCATGTAGAATATCAACGAATCCATCTGGGCCTTCTCGTCGTTGGTGACCCTGCTCAGTCCGGTGTCGAAGCGGTTGATCTCGACGACCCCGAGCGCGTTGGCGGCGAAAAGCAGGCCGATGGCGACGACTAGGACTCCCACAAGGACGGCTATGTCCTTCACATCGATGCCTCCGATGACAAACAGCGACACCATGATGGCGGCGAGGAAGAGGGCCGAGGAGTTTGAACCTCTCATAATGAGGCCTATGACGAGGACGAGCGGCACATACATATATATGGTCTTCTGGTAGATGGGCGTATCGAGGAAGGAGAGTTTCTTGGTAAAAGCTGCCAGGTGTTTCGTCAGTCGGAAGCCCCCCTCCTTGTAGGTGGTGAGTGCCCAGGATACATACAGGACCATGAGCAGCTTGACTATCTCGAAGACATGCAACTGCTTTCCCATGATGACGATGACACGGGATGCGCCATTGATCTCTCCGGCCCTGACCAGGCCCAGGTCCAGGTTGAATGCCAGGACGGAAAGCATCCCCAGCGAAAGGATGAAGCCACACTTTCCGATGAATCGGTATATTCTGCTGTTGCCGAGAAAGTAGATGAGAAGGATCACGGCGGCGCCTATACCGACAGTCTTCACCTGGGTAACCATGATGGACGCCCTGTTGGTGTGCTGTCCGAGTGCCAGGAGTGTCGATGAGGAGAAGACGGAGACAATCGATGCGGTCATAAGGATGAGGGTGATGATGAGTATCACCTTGTCTCCCTTGAAATCGTCGACCCAGCTCCAGAGACTTGTGCCTTTGGTATCGTTCATGCGTGGTGTGTTCTTATGAAAGATTATTGCCTTCGTTCTTGTTCATATAGTCGTATATCTTCAGGAACACGTCCTCCACCTTGGTCCATACGAGGTCGAGCGTTCCCTGTGCGGGATCGTCAACGTCTTTCCTCCGGCCTCTTCTTCCGCTCCGTCCGGGTGACGGATTAGCCTTTTCCGGCTCCGGGGTCTCTTCCGCCGGTCCGGCGGGTTCCTCCTGAGGTTCTTCGGGGCCGGGTGCGGCCTCCTTCACTTCCGCACTCTCTCTGCGCTCCCCGGCGCAGTCCGGGATTCCTTCGTCCCTTGCCGCCAGTATCATCCCTACCGCGGCCGTGGCGGAGGGACTCATGACGGCGCTCCCCGCTGGCGAGGAGAAGAGGGGCTTCGGGTAGCCCTTACGGACGCTGTAGCCGGAGATATCCCGGAGCATGGCTTCCAGGCCGCTCTGAGCGGCCGCGCCACCCGTGAGGACGATGCCGCCGCGGAGGGCATTCTGCAGGCCGCTTTCCTGGATGTGATACAGGACGGCCTCGATGATCTCGCGGTAGCGCGCGGTGATGACCTCGGAGATATACCGTACCGGTATCTCCCTGTAAGGCTCGCTGAGACGTATCTGGAGGACCTTGTCGCCGTTCGGCCCCAGCCTCTCGGGCGGACAGACGCCGAAGCGTATCTTGACCTTCTCGGCGAGCTCGTCCTCCAGAGAACACTCGGACTCGATGTCCCCCGTGACGGTCCTGCCGCCGAAGGGGATGGCCGCGTAATAGCGCAGGACGCCTCCCCGGTAGACGGCGACGGACGTCACTCCCGCCCCGATGTCGACGAGGGCCACCCCGCCCTTCATCTCCTCCTTGTTTAGTACGGCCTTCGCCATCACCTCGGGGAGGAAGTACTTCCGGAGCACTTCGACGCCCGTTCCCCTGAACATCTTGTCGATGGCCTGAACGGCCTGCCGCCTCCCTATAAAGACCTTGAATTCTCCTTCTATCGACGGCGTCAGGGTCCCCACTATCTCCCGCTCGGTGAGGCGCATCCCCTCCTCCAGGGTGAACGACTGCGCGACGGCGCCGTAGATGGCCTGATGCTCGGGGTCGGAGAGCGGATAGGTCTCAAGGGCCTCCTCCTTGATGGCACGGATCTCCTCCTCGGAGACGTACTCGTCCGGCTCCGCGCGCTTCCGGAGGGCGGAGGCCGTCACCTGGACGATATCGTTCCGAGGCAGGCCGACGACAACGCCGGAGATTTTCACCATGAGTTCGTCCTCGGCTTCCGAGACGGCCTTCCGGACCTCCCTCGCCGTCTGCATGGGGATATAGATGGCGCTGGAGAGGATGCCTGCCGAAGGTGTCTCCCTGTAGTATACGATATGGACCGCCTCTTCTTGGATATGGGCTACACAGAGCCCGATTTTCGAGCTGCCGAGATCGACGGCCGCGAGGTATTTCTCTTCAAACTGTTTCATGACCTATTCATCTTTCGAGAAACTGATACTTGTCCGTTCCCTTCAGCGCCAGGCAGGTACCTCTGGCCACCGCCTTCAGCGGATCCTCCGCAACGCGGAACTGGATATTAACCCTATCGGTGAAGCGCCGGGCGATACCTCGCAGGAGCGATCCCCCTCCGGCCAGCCAGATACCGTTCTTCACGATGTTGGAATACAGCTCCGGCTCGGTCCGCTGGAGGACTTTTATAATCTCACCCTCAATCTTGGAAATGGTCTTGTCAATACAGGCAGAAATCTCCTTATATGATATCATGGCCTCGGCCGGGTGCGCCGTTACCATATTGCGGCCGATGATATGGAAATCCTCAGGCTCTTCCTCGGGAGGGAGCTCCGGCAGAACGGAACCGATGGCAATCTTAATCTGTTCGGCGGTAGTACGGCCGATGCTGATGTTGTGTTGCTGTGCCAGGTAGTCTACGATATCGGTGGTGAGCTCGTTGCCTGCTACATGAATGCTTGCAGATTCGCAGATGCCACCTAGAGAAATCACGGCGATTTCCGTGGTACCGCCACCGATATCGACGACCATATTACCATTGGGCGCTTCGACGTCCAAACCAATGCCTAGCGCGGATGCCATGGGTTCATAAATCATATAGAGGTCATGCGCTCCCGCGTGCGATGCCGAGTCCCGAATGGACCGTTTGTCCACAGGCGTACTGCCACCAGGGATGCCGATGACCACTTTTAGAGCAGGCTTAATGAGGCGTTTCTTGTTGCCGATGGCCTTTTTGATAAAACCTCCCAGCATCATCTCGGCCGCGTCATAGTCGGCAATGACCCCGTTCATCAGCGGGCGGATGGTGTAGATTCGCGGATTGGTGTGCTCCTCGATGAGCTGCGCTTCGTGGCCGATGGCAACCAGCCGGCCCGTCTTGGTCTCAACAGCGATGATGCTGGGCTCGTCAAGGACGACCTCGTCATCCTTGAAGATTACCGTGTTGGCCGTGCCCAGATCAATGGCCAACTCGTGTCTTAAAAAAGCCATATTGTAGTTACTTTTTTACATCCATCGTCTAAAAACATAATTCCCAGAAACGGCAGGTCCGGGGCCACCTTTCACGCCTCATGGTCCCGGACCGTTGGTGCCGTTGTCAGGATTGTACTTTGTTCTGTTGGGAGCTCTGTACGAAACTGCGGCCGGAGAAGACGGCTTCCCGCTCTTCTTTCTGTTTCTCGGTCAGGATGTTATATACTTCGAAGAAACGGTCATTAGCCGAATGCAGAATGCCTAGGTACTGCTTGAAGTTGTCACGGAGGTAAACGTATGAATCGCAGAGAAACTCGGCGCTGAAGATGATGGCTTCAGCATTGTCTACAATCTCCACCTTCCCGATATACATATGAGAAGTTACCTCTGAGGCGGCCTGCCGGAGCAAGGCCTCGTCTTTCGTGTTGTCCAGGCCGAAACCGACCTCCAAAGAAACGAATGGCAAGTTTTGGGCGTTGAACCGAAGCTGAGTGTTACCTTCCTTGAAAAGAACGACATTCGGCTCGTTGGTGTCGGGGATTTCCGGCGTAAACCCATTGAAACGGAGTGCCGTGCGGACGGATGCTATATCTAAGGGTTTCTGCCGAGCGTCGCTGTCTTCCAGAACGACATTCTTCGAGTCGGCAACAGCTATGTCCGAAATCTCTTTCAGCGTTTCCAAACGGCTGTTCAGAGCACTGTTTTCTACAAGGAGTTTGCTATTCTTCTTGTCTTTCCCAATGAGCAGGTAGGCAAGAAGGGCGCAGACCAGAGCGAGTACAAAAATGATGGCGAGCATACTCTTAGTGCTTGATAATGAGTTTGTTGTTCTGGTTGTCGATGGTGATGGTGCCGAAGCGCTCCATGGCACTCTGGCCCAGCAGCAGGGGAGCCTGCTGGTTCTTTACCACGGAGGCGTCCACATTGTGGAGGACGGCATCGCCGATTTTCACCTCACGAAGCGTGATGGTGGTCCCTTCGCTAATCTGGCCGTTGGCGTTTTGGTAGTACCTCTTGCCTTTGATGTCCTTCTCGTTCAGGTAACCATTCTTAAGCATGAAGTTGGCTTCCACGGAGGAGATGGAGACATCGGATGCGCCAGTGTCAAAGATCATCTGGAGGGCCAGACCGTTGATGTCGCAGGGAATTTCGAAGGTGCCACCGGGGTTGCGTTTGACCGCAATCTCCGTGATGCTATCCTCCTTCTCCGGCGTCGACAGCTCGAACTGCTTCAGGTAATCGGCCTGAATGGCCTCATACTCCCGTATCAGTGCCTTGAACTCCGGGAGTTCGCGTACGGCATCCATGTCGTCGTCCTGGCGGATGTGGGCGAAGCTGCGGTATCCCTTCTCGAAGGCGGTGCGGAGCGCAGCAACGGATTCCTGCAGACGTCCCATCCGGGAATACAGACAGGCACGGTCATAATAGTGGCCGGCGTTCTCGGGGTCGGTAGCAATGACCTTGTCCATCCACTCTTCGGCCTCCCGGTCGCGTCCGAGGAAGTGCAGGGCGTACTGACGGCAGCTGCCATCCTCGACCACAGTGTCCTTCTGGAGGACGACTTCGAAATCGGCCTCGGCCTCCTCCTTATTGCCTTCCAGAAGGAGCATTTCGCCGCGCATGAGGTTGAGATAAGGATACTTATCCGTAAGATCCAGGCCCATGTTGTAGTCTTCCATGGCCTTTTCCCGCTGTCCCATCATCTCGTACGCCCATCCCCGGCTGTAATAGCAGTAAGCTTCGTTGGGCATTTCTTCGATGGCGGCGGAGAAGTCTTCGATGGCGGCATCAAGGTCGCCGCTCAGGCGGTAATAATCCCCCCTGAAGCAGTAGAGCTGCCAGTCCGGTTCTTTCTCCAGCACCTTGGAGACATCGGCAATAGCCTTCTCGTACAGGCCGAGTTCGCTGTAACAATCGGCCCGATACACGTTGATGTGGTCGTAGTGGCCGAACTCCGCCTCCAGTTCGTCATAGACCTTCACGGCCTCGGCGTACTTATGCGTGGTCTCATAGAATTGGCACAGGAGGTATTTCCACTGAATGGGGTTTTCGCTCTTTTTGATGCGGCTTTTCAGGCTGGCTTCAGCGTAGTTGGGGCGTTTTACCAGGATGTCGCAGATCGTACTTAACCGGGCATCATCATTCTTGTCAAACCAGTCCAGGCTGGCGTCGATGGCCTTGGTGGTCTCTCCCAGCTTGTCGTATGCCTGCATCTTGAAGCGATAGACCTCGGCATAATCGGCATCCAAGCGCTGGCATTTGTCAAGAATATCCAGCGCTTCTTTGTACTGCCCTCGGTCAATCATGTTGCGGGCCATGCCCACCATGGCGCCGCCATCTGCCTCGTTCTCCTTGAGCATCTGCCTGTAGATGACATCGGCCCCATCCAGGTCGTCCAGGTGATACAGCGCCTGGGCGTAGTCAAAGGCAATGCTCTGCAGATTGTCCCTGTTGTCTTTCTTGGCCAGCTCGTAGGCGGTCTTGAGAGATGCGGCAGCGTTCGCCGTGTCTCCCATATCGTCATAGATGTAAGACTTCCACCAGTGGATGGAAGAGGTCTGCAGGTCCGTCTTCTTGGGCTTGTTCACCTTCAGGACGTGGTTGATATCCTCCAGAGCCCGGCCGAAATCCTGCTTCTGGCGGTAGAGTTTCATGCGGAGCATCAATGCCTCCACATTGTCCGGAGTTTCCCGGAGCTGTTTGTTAACGAGGTCAAGTGCCTTGGCCTCGTCTTCTTCCTCGTTCAGGACCTCATAGGCCTTCTGGAGGTTGTAGTCATTGGCGGTCTTGTTCTTCTGGGCGTAGGCGTTGGTGCCCAGGGTGGCCAGCAGAATGGCGGCCAGGAGGGTAAGGGTGTGTTTCATGGTGCGTGAAAGTGAGGGGTTGCTAAGCGTTTTGTTAGTCAATGTTCCAGTAAGCGTCAGAATCTCCTTCGAAGGCGCCGCGGTACATGTCGTCGAGCTCCTTCTGGCTGTAACCGTAGTTGTCTTCCTCGTAGTAGTCCTCTTCGTGGTAGTTGTTTTGAAATTTGTTGTAGCTCATTTTTAATTTGTTTTAAAGTTTAATAATTACTTGTTTTTCAAAGCCTTATGAATCTATTTTTCTTCCGGATTTCTCCGGACGAAGGAGCTACATCAGAACCTTAGTGGCTCTGGAATAGGTAAAAAAAAGACACACCATTAGCTATCGCTAATAAGTGCGTCTTTAATTTTCTTTTGTGAGCACCACGGGACTGGGCCTCGCATGTGCTCGTCGTATTGCTGCAAATATAGGAATTGTTTTCCTATTTGCAAGCGCAAGACACACTTTTCTTGCCTATTTATTTGCCCCGGCATTAGGTGGACTCTTCCTCGGATTATTCCGGGAAAGACTTGTCAAACGCCAAATCGCTTTCTGGGCAGATTTGGATGTGACTGGAGGCCTTCTCTGCTTCCTGCATTGTGATGATGTTGAATACTCTCATAGTGTAAAGCGTGAAATGCTGGTAGAAAAAGGCGAAATTGCTTTTTTCTTCAACAGTTTCTACAGCCATTAATGTCAATTTTTCCAGTATGTAACCCGAATGGAAGAAAAACTCACTTGCCTTTTTGCGGACAAGTGAGTTTTTACCCCGGAAGATTACAAAATCACAAATCGAAGTAATACCAATCGTATCCAATTAAAGCTTTGTACATGTAGCTCTTTTCTAATCGAGTCGTTGCTCCGTAAGCTGATGAACTAAGACAACGTTGTACGGCCGCTTTATTGGGTAATCGTGTCCAAGAACCGGAATAGCTAACATTGTTCCAGACGGCGACAACGTAACAGGAGGTGCCTCCATAGTGATTGTATGAAGATGTAATCTCTACTTGGATAGGAGCTTTATAGTATTCTCCGTTGCGGACAAAGATAGCGGTGGCCCGAACTATTTGAGAAGTTGGTTGGGCTTGTTGCTGGCTATTCTCTGTTCCATAGGCATGGTAAATCAAATCTTGAGCTGATGCGGAAAGGGTAAAAGCGAGAAGAAAGAGTAAAGAAACTATTTTTTTCATGGTAATAAAGGTTTTGTTCGAAAGCAAATTTCGCCAAAGAATAGCTATTCAGAAAAAAAGAAATAGTCCCAAATTTAAGAATTCTTTTCCGGTTACATCTTACTCTTTTCGGACATAAATGATAATGATTTAAAAGGTTAATAATATGAGTTTGTCCGATTACCCCAAAGAGTATCATGATTCAATTCAGCGTTTGATTCAGTACTATGACTTAAGCATCAAGCAAATCCAAGAAGGGTTTTTGCCTCGCCTCTCGAGTGAAGGTGATATCCAAAAGCTAAAGGCGATTTATCAGGTTGTCGGTCCTGGCAGGAATGACGAGGAAACTATATTCACTTTACAGTTACTGATAAACATAGTAAAGAAAACGCAGTTTGTTAATCCTTATACCGCAGAGGTTGTGAAGGAGCAGATGAGAAGAAGAGATTTACTACGACTCTTGATTTTATGTGATACTACAAAATTAGGCGACGTGATTATCATTAAAAACCGTAGCAGGAGTTTTCAACTCCATAATGATGCAAACTGGTTCATCCACACAGTGATAAAACCATTTGTCATCAAAGAACTTGGCGATGATTGTACGATGACAAAGGCGGCCGAAGAGTTGGAGAAGGCTACTACACATCATCGAGGTCGCCGAGCGAATAATCCTCAGATGCTGAAGATTATTTGGGGAACTTACCGCTATATTACGGATACCCACAACTTTCGTACGCCAATGCCGAATACGCTGTGTAACTTTATCATCAAGCTTCTTATACTTATGGACATCCTCCCTGAGAACACAGAGATAGATGCCTTCTGGATCAGAGCCCAACTCAGATACATGGAGTCTAAAGATAGATGACAAATTAGTCAAGCATGATAAACGGCGCCCAGTAGTACGGGTCCTCATAAATATCACGAACCTGCTTCTGCGCGCTTTTAAAAGCTTCGAATTTGGTTTTTCCGGCAAACAGGGCCCGGTAGAATACGCTCATGAATACTGTGGTCGCCAGGTCATTTACATTCCATAGAGTCATCACTATGGTTTTGGCTCCAGAGCGTTTAAAAGCTCTCTGAAGCCCCAATATGCCGTCATAACTGTCTTCTCCACGGGCGGTATTACATGCCGACAGGACGACCAAATCTGCGCCACGCAGATCCATCCGGCCGATTTCTTCTGAATAGAGAAGCTGGTCGTTCATATCTTCGGGTAGAGTCTCTTTTCTAATTGCATGGGCGGCTCCACTGAATAGAAGCCCGTCCTTCTTGAATGCTTCTTCTTCCCGTGATAACCCATATACATATTCTGTCTCAGGTAATTGGAAGCTATGAGATGCGATATGAAATATGTCTCTATCGTAAGGAGAAGACATCGAGACGCAGTACTTGAACATCTCTTCAACCGCCCGAACTTTTGCAAAGCCATATTTTGTTTCAGGGTCAGGCCATGCATTATAAATAATGGCCACTTCTTCTAGTGAATAAGGTAATTCCGTATAGCCGGCGCGCTCTCCGTCTTTTTTAATACCAAAGTCAAATTTCCCCGATGGCGTAGTCCGTTTTTCAAAAACCAGTAGAGGCTCGGCCTTATGGAAAGGAAATGTTTCATCCAGCAAATCGTTTATTGGTGCATCATACTCCATCCCTCCGAAAACGTTCAGGTGGTCAAAGGCGGCTGGCTTGTTGATTTCCGGAAGGGAGCGGGTGGAGCGTACACGGTGAAGATGATATAAATCACCAGCAAGGCGACCTTGAATGTCCGGTAAAGCATCTAAGTTCAGTTGTGCAATCATTCCATCCGGAGAGAAATAGATATGGTCTCCGGCCGAAATGTATGGCTGCAGAGGTGTGAAGATGATATCAAAAGCAGACTTTGCCCTTGCGCCTCGATGTGTCCCTGCATCACCTTTAAGCCTGGACATATCCCTTCCTGAGCACACATTAACTATTACGGGCCGAGTCCATCCTTTTCTAACGATAGCGGCGGAATAATCCTCATAGTCATCCCCAGTCCTGAAAAACTCTATTGCAACATCTGAGTCACTTAGTTGCCGCTGAACTTCTCTCCAGGAATACTTCATCTGAGAGAAGGGAGGATTAATCATCTTATACCGTTGAAGGAACAGTATATTCTGATACCATGAACTTACATCTCCAGAATAGAACTGCATCTTACGGAACTCCTGAGAAAGATCATCATCTTTAAGAGCATACACATTGTCAGCTGTTTCTCGATATAAATCAAGTAACACATTCTTTGAGAACAAAACCTGGTTATACAAGGTTTCCTCAAATGTGCCTTCAGGCAAGGTTAACAGCAGATTATAGTTCCGCAAGTAAGTGTTATCTCGGCCAATTCCATACCTATCATACTCAATCATGGTGCGAAGCATAGAAAGAGTATTATCGTGTGAAGAGGAATATAGCCTCTCTGCAAGGCGACGAATGTCTTCCTTGTTGTTTTTCCGAACAAGCATTCTGGCAAGCGCGTTGAATGGGATATAGGCCTGGGAAGGTTCATACTTCAACAGATGATTCAACGCCCTTTCCAGATTATTCTTTTCATTTGATGTGAAGGTGCCCTTGTTAATTGAATCAATTGCGTTAAAAAGCCAATAGTATACTGGCCAATTTACTCCACCATACGAAATCCTTTCCGCTCTAGACTTCATAAGTGCCAATAGTTGCGTTAGTTCAGATTCCCTTCCGGTCTCATAATAGACTATAAGAAGATCTTCTTGGACCAATAATTCGAGCGAAGAATAATTCTTGATATAGCGTTTATTCTGTTTTAGTAAAGAATACGCCGACTCGGCCTGATGAAGGCTTCGCTCGATAGAAAGGTCTGTTCCATAATAAGAGCGCATCATCTTTTGACGCAGGAGAAGGCACTCAAGGTGAAAATGGCGAATACCCTCATCATAATCTTTAAAAACGATTTGCTCTTGGAATGACTCAAGTACTGGAGCAAGCTCCCCAGTGCGAATACGAGCTTCCAACACATCATTACTGGCGCGCTCAACTAATCCGGGGTTGGACGAGTTGAGTCTTGCCAGAGAAGTCGGAGTTTCATCACCAATCGCAAAGACAAGTTGATATTTAGCCGTAGCATATTGCCCATTATCCATTAGCTTCTCTGCCGAAAGGATTTTTGTCTCAAAACTCTGTGCAAACAAAACTCCCGGTAGACAAATCAGGCCTATGAACGCTGATATCAATATGCTTTTATAATTGCTCAAGAAGCGAACGTGCTTTATCGGCAAAATAACCATTGTTGCTGACAATTACCTTAAGGGATTTCCGACCGGAAATGAATCTACCTTGACGTAGCAGACACACTGCTTCCAGATAGTCCAGTTCTTGTTTTTCATAGTCCGACCATTCGTCCTGGGAGGCTTGTTCCTCTACTATAATCAATCTGAGCTCCTTTATCTGTTTGAGCGCCTCCTTATTGTTACCATCATTCATGAGCGCCACAACGACGGAGCCGCCCTTTGCTTCGTCCGAAATATCGGCGGAACCACCTATCCTTCTGGCATCTAAGCTTTCTTTTCCACCAAGACAAGCAGCTAATACTACGCAGGCTGCAGCAGAATATGAAGCAACTCTCATGAATAACTGACGTCGGACACTATTCTTCTGCTTTCGAAGTTCGTATTCCTTCAAATGCTGAATGGCGCCATGCTCAATGATTGCATAGTCCAGTTGCTCCTCAATATTGAACTTAGAATCCATAGCCGTACTTGTTTAATCTTTCTTTCGCGATGGCCACCAGCTTCTCCTTGCATTTATGGACCTGTGTGATGGCAGAGCGATCATTCTTGTAGCCCATTTTTCTTGCAATCTCCTTGCTCTCAAGCTTCTCAAAGATTCGAAGATTGAGGACCTTGGAGCAAGGCATAGGCATCGAGTTAACAGTGGTTCTGAGAATTAATAACTGCTCTTGAGTGGGATCAGTTTCGGAAACGTAGTTGTCAAACTTTTCTTTGTTGAAAACCCTCTCATGTTCAAATACAAGCGGGGGACTCATCTTTCTCCGTTCTCCCCAGAGTGTGTATTTGCCTACTTGGTTCAGATAAGTCTTGAGGGTACTCTGCTCCAGGTCTTTTTCGGAGAATTTGCCCGCGCGGATGTTATTGTGGACGATGGCACAAGCCATTCTATACAAATCTTCAGCGTGTTCAAGGGTGTCCACGTTTTGTGGCCCAAGCATAAAAGCGATAAACTGCTGCTTATACTCGTCGTAGAAGCGCTCGAAAACACGCATCTTTCCGGCCCGGATGCCCTGTATGAATTGTTCCTCAGTCATTCAGTAAAGGGGCATTCCCCGTGAAAACAGGGATGTGGTAATCAATGATTTGAATGGGCTTGTTAGGGTCTGTCGGTAATTCTTTGTAAAGAGACTGAATCTCGTCAACAAGTTCCTTTGGCGTTATCCCACGACGAATAACCTTGCTGAAAGAGTAAGCCAAACGGCCATACCATATGCCATCTATGTTAACTTCATAATTGTTTTGCGTTGAGAAGCATGCACTTATGCTAATCCAACCTATGGGCCGTGATTCGAATGACTTAAGCTGATGAAGCTCAGAGGATGGTATACGAAACGCATCCGCCGTCCCTCGACGCGGAGAGGATTCCATCATGGAAGCATCTTCTTCAGCACGGGACATGTCGCCACTATGGCAGGCGTCAAACAGTACAATCAATTCCCCGGAAGGGCCGATGCCGTTCCGAACTTCATGGAGCAGATAATTCAGTTCATCATCACGAAGGTGATTCTGTCCTTTGTATCCAGAGTGGTGCCAATCATAAGCGATAAGCGCGTCGTATGGAACAATGGCCTCGTCGAAGTGATCCGTATAATCACGTACCCGTTCATCTTCGTCCAGATCAGTTATGAGTTGGCCGTGACTGGAGAAAAGAATAACGCATAGGTCTCCTTCATGAACGCAACTAGCAAGAGATTCCAGAGCTCTTGTTATGCCTTCATGCGTTGCGTTTTTGTCTTCAATTTCAGTGATATTAAAACCGCAATTGAGGCCATTTAAAGCCTGTTTTACTATAGCGACATCGTTGTATGAATGGAGCTTATTCCATCCTGAGCCCGACGGGTAATCTGATATCCCTATCAATAAGGCGTGATGCTGTTGGGACCATCCCAGATGGGTGGTCATGAGCAGAAACACAAATATAAGGAACAGGCGCTTCATCTTATTCGCAAATTTAAGAAAAAGGGCTGAAAAGAATCTGAGTTTTGCAAGTATTTGTACTAAGAAGTCTCAGTCTGCGGCTTAGCCGGGCGACCACGCCTGCCCTTGGTTGACTTCCGGGATGTGTAGGTTGGACGGCAGCCCTCGGGGATATCGAAGCCGAAGGCATCACAGATAAGGATCTGGTCCCCGACAAACGGGGTGATGAACTTGCGGTGTCCGTCGTGTTCGATGCAGCGGATGGTCTGCATCTCTTCGAGGATGGCCGCCATGGACGGGAAGACTTTCGCCAGTTCCGGTTTGATGTCGCGGATATGCCTGATGTATGAAGCAAGTATCAGTGCCACAAAGCAAATGAACATCCTTCCGTGCTTGGAGGACTCCGTACAGACCCTCATGCGGTCTTCGCCCAAGGGGCCTTTCTGCAGCATGAAGGTCTTCTCCTGCTCATCCCGCATCCCATACCGGCTCTTCGCCTCCATCGGGTTGAGGTCAAGGCCGAGGGTTTTGCTGGCAAAGAAGCCGCTTGTGAGCGTGGCCTTTTTGACGGCCTCCCGGTCAACCTCGAAGGAACGCACCTTGCCACTCTTCCAGAAGGCTATCTTCATGAAGTTGTTCTCCTTCCTGAAGGCCTCCCGATCTTCCTTGGGAACAGGTTTCCCGGCCTCATAGACAGCCTGGACAACCTCCGTCTGCGTTGTGATGGCCATCTGTACCCTTGCAAGGTCATCAGGGCTATTATTAAATTCAGTACATCATCTCCACGGGCCATTACTCCTCATCATTTTCTTCCTCGGGGTCAGGCTCCTCTTTGGTGGAGACGGTTGCAAGTCTGGCTGCTCTCCTCTCCTTCCAACGGGCATAGAGGTCGGCAGCAACGTCTACTAAAATGGCCGCATTCACTAAGATTACGAGCGGGCCATAAACTTTTCCAATAAATTTGTTCATAATGTTGTTAGTTAAAATGTTAATACTCAAATTGTTTATTCTATATTTAAGGCAGTAAAGGGTGGTGAAGGGGTGCAAAAGAAAAGGGAACGATATACTAGTTTACACTAAATAGTAAATTTTACCCCTTGGTGAGGGGGTTAATGCACGGAATATCACTTGATTAGTACGTGAAAGTTGAATAATAAGATTACGTTAGTTTTACAAACTTTTGTACAATTAACTCAATCGGAAAAGACGACCCCCGCCGCCCGGAAAGAGCCGTCCTCGTTGAAGTCGATTTCCAAAGTAT
>Ga0310690_10003458_pt1 | contig 23650 bp, 20 predicted proteins | sample AusTroGonzalo_MG_2_FD_207661 | JGI IMG/M metagenome (GOLD analysis project Ga0310690, IMG submission 207661) | Bovine rumen microbial communities from tropical cattle in Woodstock, Queensland, Australia - Gonzalo_04 (v2) (version 2) | ecosystem: Host-associated > Mammals > Digestive system >... | reverse complement strand
CAATGAGATTTATAAACAGGGTATTGATAAGCTTGGTCCAATCTATGTTGGTTTAAGTGAAGGAGAGTATACCATCGAGAATACCATTGAAGCTCCTAATTCATTTGTCGTGTATGGACCTCAGAACTATTCTTTGACAGGAAGAGCTACGATTGATGCTTCTAAGCTGGATGGCCCGTTTGTGCTGATGAGTAAGGAACCGACCCTTGAGGCTAACGAGAAGGGTGCTTATGTCGGTGGCTATGTAGAGTTTATCGGTGCTGATATCAACAATCTGAAGCAGCAGCTCGTCTATGCCAACAAGACCCAGTATCTGTTGAATGACGTTGCTGTCGTCGATTGTATCATCGGTATCGATGGTACAGCCAAGAAGACTATCTTCGACTTCAATGGTGGTGGTAACACGAAGAACCTATTAGTTTTGTCGTCTACTATCTGGGCTAATCCTACGAATGGACAGAACGGCGGTTTCTTCAGCTCACAGAGCAGTAAGGATGTTCGCGAATTGGATGAGGAAGCTACTCAGATCTTCGCTATTGAAGGTTCTACACTCTATAATATTACCAATGGCAAGACTGTTAATACACTGCGTAAGAACAGTCAAGACTACCAGTTGTATTATGTTGGTGGTAACATTATCGTAGACTGCGGTAAGAGTAACCAGTTCCTGAAGGGTCTGAACGCTGGTCAGGCAGGTAAGGACACCAACTGGATTGTTGATACTAACGTATTCAACTTCGGCGGTGCTATCAGCGCTGAGCAGCAGATTGGTTCTTCCGAGGAGAATATCAAGAACACCATTGAGGTACTTGTGAACTTCGCGGATGCAGCTAATGGTGATTTCCGTCAAGGTGGTGTTGAGATGGCTGGTGACTATCGCTGGTACGATCCTTCAGTACCCACAGCTATTGAGGAAGTGAAGACTAACGTCGAGAAGTTTGGCGACGGTGCTTGGTACACCATTCAGGGCGTCCGCGTCGACAAGCCAGCGAAGGGTATGTATATCCACAATGGCCGCAAGGTCGTTGTAAAATAAGTTAGTTGAAACTTATAGTAATTAGAATGGCGGCCCGTGAGAGTCGCCATTCTTTATTTTTATGTTTTATGATTGTAAACGGTTCAATACTTATAATAGTTCCAATGTTGGCTGCCCTTGCTGAGTATCAGGTTGTCGTCATCAAGCTTGTCAATCTTCAGGCGGATGTCATTAAAAGGCTTGAAACCGAAGGATTCCTCTACGAGGATAGTATCGGCCCGTTCCCCCTTTTTGGAAAAACACTGGATGAATAGGCTGTCGCCTTTGTGCTGGAAATTGCCGAACACTTCTACAGCTCCCTTGCCGTCTCTGAATAGGGTGACGGAGCCTGAGAAACTGATGTAGTTGGAGTCAGAATCCGTCAGGCGCCACATGCCTAGCAGATCTCCGGCCTCTTTGCCTTCCTGACAGGAGGAAAACATGCCAATAGCTAACAGCGAACAACTTACAGCCCAAAATTTATAGAATCTTGCCATGATAACTGATTTTAAAGTTAAACGTGGAACAATCGCCGTAGATATTGCCTTTATCGAAGGCGTATGCTGCAGAGATGTTCCAGGGGCCAGTCTGATAGTTGCCCTGCAACATGGCATCGAATGAGTGGTGGCGGGTGGCCAGCGGGAAGTCATACGTTCCCCAGCCCTCACGGTAGGAACCTTTCACGAGATAGGACATGTGGTCGGTAATCTCGCCCTGCACACCCACATGCCATGCTTTTACACGAGTGTCGAGGAATATCGAGCGGCCGTTTTTGTTATAAATTGGTGAGGCGAGGAGTGCGCTGCCCAGTGCCATACCGTATTGCGCATAGCTGCCGTAGAAGGTATGGAAGTAATAGTTGTCCTTGCCAGTTACCAAGTCTGTAATCTGACTGCGAATAGGTTCCGGATAGTCACCGCTGTCCCAATGGAGCGGTCCCGACTGGTTAGTTGTCTGGAAGTATTCGACAACGGCTGCGCGCACATACTGTCGGCCAGGGGTCTTATTATTGTATTGTAGACCGTACTGTCCATCCCAGCCGTTACCCTTTCGCATGCCTGAGCCATCTTCAAAAGGATCATCGACATAGACCTGCACCTGATGGTTCTTGTTGATGTTCCAGCCAATCTGTACCGTCATCGTGCCCAGATGGTTACCCCATACCCAGTCTTCCATAGAACCGTTCTCAAAATAATTCTTGTCGCCACCAGGTAATATGACCTTCCAAAAGTCTTTCAGAGTGGTCGTCTTATGTTTCTCGGTGAGCACATCGCTGCCGTTTTCGTATCTGTAACGTGTACCGCCAAACTGTACCACATGTTCTATACCAGCCGTAATGAAGAAGCACTTCTCAGGGTTGGTACGGAAGTAGAGGTGTTTCTGGTGGTACAGGGCACCTGTAACGTATTCGCGGTTAATGGGATTCTGGTAGAACACATCTTCACGATAGTTGCTGTCCATGAATTTGCCATAGCCGAAGTCAGCATTGATCTGCAACCAGCCTTTTGTGTAAGGAACCGTCCAGAAACCGTTTGTGCCGATATGAATCTGGGGGATGGGCTTGGCGTTATTGCCTTTGGCGAAGGCGCCTGACGACAATAGCGGATCGCGGAGCACAGGATCCAGTTCGCGGGCTCCTGCCTCAAAGAAGAAATCTTTCCAAGTCAAGTTGACGTAGCATTGTTGCAGATAGACCTTGTGGTCAGCGTGCACGCTGCCAATGGCATCAACACAGCCTGACAACTTCCAGTCTTCGTTGAAAGCATGTGCGGCGTTGACGGTTCCGCGTAAATAGGCCGTATTAGGGCGGGTAGCTAAAACATGATGGCGGTTGGTCACCAACTGGTAGGCCGTAAAGTCACCTGTTCCTACTGCTGTTTCCGTAGTCAGGTCATATGTCAGAGAATCCTGCGCCTTTGCATGGGTTGGGAATAGAAAGCAATAGCCAACGGCTAAAAAGCAACAGCCTACGGTTAAAAGGTTTCGGTGATTCATCGTCAGATTTTCCTTCCAAAAATGATTTTCAGGAATGTAAGTCCAATAATCTTAAAGTCGAGCCACCAGGAACGGTGCTTCAGATAGTCCAGATCCATCTCCAGACGCTTCAGCATCTTCTCCATCGTGTCTGTGTAGCCGTTATACAGAGTAGCCATCGACGTAATACCCGGACGTATCTGGTACAGGTATTCGTAGCGGGGGTCTTCAGCAATAATCTGCTTGATGTAGAACTTGCGTTCCGGACGCGGACCTACAAACGACATGTCGCCAACCAGCACGTTCCAGAATTGGGGTAGCTCGTCCAGATGGTGGTCGCGCAGGAATCTGCCGGCCTTCGTCAGACGAGGGTCATCGTCCGAATTCCAAAGCTCGGGACCGTCTTTTTCTGCGTCTACATGCATACTGCGAAATTTATAGATATAGAACGGACGTCCAAATCTTCCCAAACGAACCTGCTTGTAAATTACCGGACCGCCATCGTCGCGCTTAATGGCAATATAACAGATCAAAAATAGTGGCGAGAAGATGATAATGCAGAGTAATGCTGCAAAGAAGTCAAACCAGCGCTTGACCTCTTTTTCAAAAGCATTCATTCCGTCATATATATAGGTAGAATTTTGTTCCATTCGCAGTATTTTAGATGCATCTATATACTATCAACGTAAAGGTTTGGTTTTTATTGTGCAAATATCATTTATTTTTTACTATGTTCTGCCAAATAGCGTTTGCTGTCTCTATTTCGCTTGAGAACTTTGACGTAATAGGTGGGCATGAAACGGAACAGGAAATAGAGATATGCTTTCAATCGGGTGTAGCCGAAGACAGTCTCATAGACGTTCACGTTGTACTTGATGAGTGAGAATTTGTTGCTCGACACGGAGTTCTCACGCTGTCGGTAATAGGCGAGGGGATCTGTGACGCAGAAACAAATCTGGCATTCTTTCAGGATGTTTAGGAACAGAGCCCAGTCCTGTCGTTTGCGAATGGCTGGCATATAGAATTTATGCCCCAAGCGCTGAATGTCGTAGATGGCTGTCAGACAGCCAAGCTTGTTGTCGCGCTTCATCATACCCAGAGTCAGGTATTTCGGAGAAATGTTGATGCCGGTAATCTCGTTGTTCTCGTCGCAGATTAAATATGACGAGCTGCACAGGGCACAGTCCTTGCGAGTCATGTGGGCAATCTGCTTCTCCAGTTTTTCGGGCATCCACCGGTCGTCACAGTCGCAGAAAGCGATGTAACGCCCCTTGGCTCGCTCAATGCTCTTATTGCGAGCTACAGCAGGACCGTAGTTCTCTTTGAGGTAATCCACTTTTACACGCGGATCCTTTTGTGAGAACGCCTTCAGAATCTTTCGTGTCTCGTCATCAGAACAGTCGTCCGTGATGAGCAGTTCAAGGTTAGTATAGGTCTGATTGAGCACACTTTCTATGCTGTCAACAAGGTATTTGCTGGCATTGTAGGTGGGCATAATGACGGATACTAACTCTTGTTTCATTGTACTTTTTACACAAATCGGCTGCAAAGGTACAAATAAATGAGCGAAAATGCAAATTTATTTGCAATTTTCCGAACGTGGAAAGAGCAGCGAGAGCCATACGGCTTTCTTAAATGGCCGAGTTGCGTTTGAGGTCAACGTTTATAGCTTGCCGTTTTGTTCCCGTATTTTTTGCCATGCTTTTACGCAGAAAGCACGACTTTTACATAGACGCCTTTGTTCATAACGTTGCCAACATTTGGCGTATTCGGCGAAGATATTATGTCCTGTCAGTTGATACATAGCCTGCATGAGAGCGATGTGCATGTGATGATAGAATGGGCTCGCAATGCGCTTGGACAAGTCGTACTTGCTCCAATAACCCGTGGTAAATAGTGGCATACGCTTTTCCAATGCTTGTAGAGACTGATCCATCATGTCCTTGTAGTAGCCTTTGTCGCCAGTGGCCACTACATAGTCGTAGAGTCCCAGCCAAGCATATATCCAGCCGTTCATCACCGCTGGGAGGTGGGTGTACTCCATCAAAATAGGTTCGCCGTTCTCATATAGGCAGGTTCCACCTTTGTCTAAAGGCAGAAGCATGAAGTCAAGTGCATGTTTGGCAGCATGCAGATAACGCTCATCGTTTGTCCGTTTGTAGACACGGAGCATAATTGAGGCACCTTCTCCCTGTGCCATAGCTCCATATGGAGCTTGCGGATAACTGAAGAAAAAGTTGTTCCATGCACCTGATGGCTCCTGATTGTCGAGCGCCCACTTGGCACATTGCATGAATTTGTCGAGGCAGCGTTCGTCACCGTTTTGCAAGTATAGGTCGTATGCTCCAAAGCCGTATTGGAAGATGGCTACAGGAAAGTACACCAGTTCTTTGTTGGCCGTGGGGTGGAGGGGCAGTTTGTCGGTACCCAACAGGTCTGGTTCCTTAGTGACCTTCTCGGTGAGGTCGTTGTAATAGCCTGTGAGTCCAGTCTTAGTGAAGCATTTGCCGATTTCTTGGTTAACGTGGAACAGGCTTTTACCCCTGAGCATCAGATACCAGCGCTTCATGTCATAGCGTGTCAGTGCCATTTTGAATGTCGTAATTTATAAATAGGTGAGTCTTAATCCAATTGTTGTAGCAGTGGCTGAATGGCGGTTGACGGCTGAAAGCGTGCTGCTTGTCTGACACAGGCAGGGCGCATGCTGTCTACCAAGGAAGGATCTTTGGCAATGAGTATCATTTTCTCTACAAGTTCGTCAACAGAATGTGGCTCAATGAGAAATCCCGTTTCACCATCGGCAACCACCTCAGGGTTGGATCGCCAACGGGTGACAATAGGGGGCAAACCTGCCGCATGGGCATCAATCAGTGATGCGGCAAATCCTTCGCCGGCATGATAGGATGGGAAAAGCAGTACGAAATAGTTACGCAACACGCTGACAGAATCATCGTAGGCAATGATGCCACCGTAACGAATGTATTCTGGCTGGTCTTTCATCAGCTGTTCGAACCATGCCTTGTCCTCTATCAGTCCGTAGATGTCAAGCTGGTAAAGAGTTTTGCCTTCTTGTTCATTGACTCTTCTGACCGCTTCAATTGCCTCAATAATGCCTTTCGTCTTGGTAATGCGTGAGAAGGTGCAAACTTTGTAGGGAGCATGCGAGTTTTTTGGTAGTTCGCTCTCACTGACGATGTCCAGTTTCTTGCAGTTGGGCAGGTAGTAGATGGGGTTCAACCCAAAAGCCTGTAACTCCTGTTGAATGAGGTGAGTCTCAGTGTATAAAATATCAAGCCGCCTTAATGACCATCTTAGTACTGGATACTTTTTGACAAAGCTGGGAAGCCAACCACCCAGAACAATGTAATGGAGCTTTCGATGGAAGAACAAATTAAAAAAAACCAGGCATGGCACAATCACTCGCACGCCTTTATAAGCTGGTTGTATGACCACATGCCGATAGTTTCTGAGTAAGTGGAGCAGAATGAAAGGCATCCTCATGACAAACCGCCATCCTCCCATGGTGTCATATAGGTCAACGTTCTCATCGCCAATCTGCTGTTTCAACTCTGTGGCCAATATCTTTGCTTTGATGATCTGTCCACTTGCCCTGTCAATGCCAAAGGCAAAGTGGCCTAACATGGCTACTCTCTTCATTATCTTTTAGATATTTGCTGACTCAATGGCCGAGCGTATGGCTTGTAAGTAGCCATGCCCAAACCGTTGGTCGGGTTCAACATAATTGCCTTCCCCCCATTCGTTCCATGATTTCAGAAACAGAATCTGATGTTCTGGCTTTTTGTCTTTCAGTAGGCGGATAGCCTCCTCTATAGTGGCCTGGAACTTTTCTGGTGTGCTGTCCACGAGTGGGTCGCTGCGGTAGCCTTCTCTCGGTGTGCGGTCCCATTGTGGCATCAACGTGGGGTAGACGTTATCCCACTTGTCCTCTTCCACATAATAATGCTTCATCACCTTGGCATAGTCTGTGCGCATGGGAACAGGCGGGATGAATTTCTTATTGTATGACAGATAGTATAGCAGCTTTTTCACCTTGCCGTTGCATATGGTCTGGGCACGTCCAAGTCCATATGACATGACGGCATCAAATCCCATGTCGAGCACCTCTTGGTAACGCTCAGTTGCCTGATTGGCGTTCCATAGGGTCATTTTCCCACTTTTGGTAGAACGTCCCGATGAGTTTTGCGTGTATCCCACAAAATGAATGCCTACCAACCCGTTTTCGTGTGCTAATTGTTGCCAAAGATCGATGAATTGTCGGACCTCGGGAATGTCACGTGGTGCCCAGATGGCAAACAGTGGTTTACCGTCGACGGTGATGTAGCGTGGGTCGTGGAAGGCAGGCAGTACGTATTCAAAATGCCTGCGATAGTCCTCCACATCGTAGTGCATCTTGGCTATCATCGGATCTTTGCGCAGGCTGGTTCCTTTCTGCCACGTCTGGTTAGTCCAGTCGTGATTAGCCCAACAAAGACAAAAGGGAAAATCTGGTTTGCCACTTTGCAGAACCTCATTGAAGGGACGTTCTAAAAGTTGTTTGCCATTTCCAAACCAATAGTGATAGTAACAGAAACCTTCCAAACCAGCCTCTCGGGCCAATTCTGCTTGTTGTTCTCTGATTTCTGGCAGACGTAAATCGTAAAACCCCAGGTCTGCAGGAATACGTGGCTGGTAGTGACCTCGGAACTGCGGACGTGCCTTGGCAACGTTTGTCCATTCCGTAAAACCTTTACCCCACCACTCGTCATTTTCGGGTATTGGGTGATATTGAGGTAGGTATAATCCTATGATTCTTGGTTTCATAATAATGCTTATTTGCCTGCAAAGGTAGTCATTTTTCTACAAATAACAAAACCAAAGCACAAGCGAGAGATAATATTTTGTCTTTTTTGTGTTATGACCACAATCTGGTAACCGTCAGTCAGTTTTGTTTAATCACTTTTGTAGGTATGCCGGCAGCGACGGAGAATGGCGGAATATCGTGGGTCACCACACTGTTGGCTCCGATGACGGCTCCGTCGCCAATCGTGACGCCTGGCATGATGCACACGTTGTTGCCTAACCACACGTTGTTGCCGATGATCACAGGACCTTTACTGCATATGTCACGGAACTCGGGAGCCGTTTCCATCTGACTATACGTGGTCGTTCCGTGTGAGTTGTCGGTGATGAGTACGTTATTACCCGTCAACAGATTGTTGCCAATCCTGATGCTGTTGACGGCAGTAATGTGTGTACCTTCGCGCAGCACGCAGTCATCACCAATAATGATTTCGGGCGAGAAACAGCAACCGTGACGCGAAGTCCATGCCGTTATCTGCACGTTCTTGCTGATTTGTACGCGGTTACCTATACTGACATGGTGCAGGCCTTCAAGTCGTAAGGCCTTATAAGCGATGACCGACCCCTTCCCCCAGTGGGCGAAGCACCGTTTCTTGTAGCCTGTATAGAAATGGGCTGCGGCAACTCTGGCTACAAGGGCTGCTTTCGGGGGATAGACAATCGAACAGAGCCATCCCAATGTTTGCAGAACTTTCTTCATGGTATGTTGTTGGTGAGAATTTCTTCGATGAGTTGTGAAAGGTGTTCTTCCTGAATTTGTGCGATGTGCTCCTTGCGTCTTTGTATCTGTTCGTTGCGCAGATTTCTGTCTTGCAGCACCTCTTTCAGTGCCCTGTACAGATCGGCCGAGTAGAATGGCGAGAAGTAGACGGCGGCATCGCCGAGAATCTCAGGAATGCTGGTGACGTTGGAAGCCACGGTAGGTGTTCCGTATTTCATGGCTTCCACAGGGGGATAGCCGAATCCCTCGAAATAGGAGGTAAATGCTAGAACGTAAGCATTCTTGTAGGCGTGCTCCAAGTCAGAATCCGACAGATATGGGATGTCTATGTGGCGAGGGTGCACGCTGCTGCCGTATTTGAGTGTCAGCAGATACAGGTCGTCGTACTCTTCCCTCAGCCGTGAGAATACTTTCATCAGGGTTTGCACGTTCTTGTATCTGCGGCTGGCGGCTAACATCAGTATGTAGCGTTTGTGCGAGGCAACCAGTTTGCCCAGTGCCTCATTCTCAATGGTCGGCATCATGGATGCCGTGCGAGTGGGAGAGTAGCAGATGCGTATGTCCTTTTCTAAGGCTGGGAAGTAGTAGCGGAGGGCGTTTCTGGAATAGTTGGAAACGGTATAGGCCAGTGTGTTGCGGGCGGCATACAGTTGCATGACGGCACTGTAGCGTTTTTTTATCTGCCGCTCCCATCTGCCTGAGAACAGGTTGACAAACCGCTTTGCCCAGTCCTTCCATCCGTTTCTCTCCCGGTCGTAGATGAGCAGGTCAACCTTGTTGTCGCAGCGCTCATACTCAAACAGGTCGTGAATGAACATGATGGTCTTGCACCCAATGCTGTTCAGGTCGTACTTCTCATACAATTGCCCTATGGAAATGAAAAAGACGTCGATGTGATGCCGACTGATGACATCTCTCAGTGGCGTGCCTGAGATGTCGGCCAGTACTGCATGATACATGTCGGCCATTTCCTGGCAGCCGTATTGCAATCCAGACGGCATTGTAGCGTCATAGGTAGCAAACAGCCTGACATTTCCTGCTGACAGAATTAGCCTGTCGTAGACAGCTTTGGTGAAGCTGGCTGCTCCACTGACGCCACTATTGTATTGGAATGGTATAAAATCTATGAGAATGTTCATGTTAAATCAGCTGATGGGTGATGGATAAAGGATTTTTGCAACAATGCCTTTTAAGCATGCCTTAATGATCTCGTATTTTGGGATGAATACTTTTTGTGAATATGACAGCCAATAAGTCATCTGACGGAAAGGCCTGCTTGTGACGTCTAAATATACTAATTTCTTGAAACGTCTTGTAAAGAAGGGCAGGAAAACGTCGGGTAGAAGTTCAGCAAATTGGAGCTTGTACCATTGGAACGCCTCGTCACAGGCGATGACAGTCAATCTCAGATTCTGTGAACGCGAGATAGTGCCGCGATGAGTCCTGTATTCAAACATGATGGTTTTTCCGTTGGCTATACCTTTCTCCTTGGCAGCAAGATTGGCCGTGGCCCAATCACTACTATATGCTAATGGAAATTTAACGTAGCCTTTGTTGTCAGTCAGCCACTGCCTGGAAAACAAGAAATCACCGATAAACTGTTTGCGATTGTCTTTCCATTGGGCGCAAAGCATCTCTTGGCAAGTCTCATAGGAAGGCCATTCTTCCTGTATTTCAAAGGAATTCCCTGCTTCATCAATAATTTGGGTCCTTGCATGGTAGACATTCAGACCGGGATGTTGAGCAATCAGCCTTTGGTATTCCTCCAGACAGCAGAGCTGTAGGCGGTCGTCGTCACCCATGCAAATAACGTAGTCGCCTGTGCAATGGCTGAGGCAGATGTTCCAGTTGTCCACCACGTTAACGGCTCCGCAATTCTTTTCGTTGCGGTAATAGCTGATGCGGCTGTCTGCCAGAAAAGGCTTGACGATAGCCTCCAGATTCTCAGGCGAGCAGTCGTCCACAATGATGAGTTCCCAGTCATCGTAGGTCTGACTGGTGACACTCTCAATGGCTTCTTTGAGGAATTGTGCCTTATATGCTGGTATAGTGACAGAGAATTTCATTCTTTCTCGTTTTTATGGCAAAGTTACAAATAAAAAGTCAAAGGACAAAATTATTTCAGCTTAAAAAGCAAGATATCGCCAGCATTTACGGTATAGGAGGACTTCACAGTCTCTTCTGATAGCTTTTTTGTCAGGTGGCGCGGCGTCTTGTTACGGGCCTTGATACGTACTGTCAGCGTGTCTTCATAGCTTTTGTTGACAATGGCCAGATATTGGTGGCCGTCCTTTTCGAGTTGAGATATAATGGCTCCTTGCCTGCCAACAATCTTCAGCGAACGGAGGTTGGTGGGCATAACAGTTTGACGGGTTGTACCTTGGGGAATGGCACCCAGATGATGTACCGACTGCACTTTTGCACCATAGAACAATGGGGCGACTTGTTTCAGTTCCTTGTTCATCTGTTGGACGAGGTCGTAGGTTTTTGTCTTTTTGCCATCCGCATCAACAGGTGCGTCATGGTAGTTGAACCTGCCAGGGCCGGGGTTCCAATAGGTGAAGTACTGGATGGCTTGGGCACCGTAGGCTAGGTTGGAATAGACTTGGAGGCGAAGCGAACCTATCGTTGGGGTAGGGTAGTAGGTGTCGGGGGTGAATGGTACATCGTGCGGTACTGACAATACGAAGGCCCAGAAGGGCTTGCCCGATGACAAGCTCTCCAGACGTACCATTTCCAGGTTATGATACCAAGTAGGACGGATGCCGCTGGTCATAATCGGATAGAAGTCGAAGGACAACTGTTGGCAAGACGTGGCAGATGCGGCCTTGAGATATTCTGGATAGGTCTTGACTTTCAGTGTAGACTCCACCACACTGTCGAAAAAATAAGGATGCAGGTTGATATAGAACACATGAGTGCTGTCAGAGCTACGCAATCGTTCTATTTCCTGTTGTCGCAGACGAATTTCGGGTACGGATGGTTCGTCCTGAAGATAGTAGCCGTAAAAGCCCTTTTCCTGTCGCAGTGTCTTGGTTGCCAACAAGGGATTGCTCACCATTTCAGGACATCTTCCTAATATTTTGACACCATATTTATCTGCAGAACGACAGGCCTTGACCAGCGAGTTCAAGGATGAATAGGTAAAGAGACTAACGGTGAAGCCGCATTCGCTAAATATGCGGAAGTTGTCGTCAGTACTTCTCCCATCAGGCACACCAATGAAGGCGATAATTGGCATTTCTTCTGTGTCTTTGGCAGGCATTGACAGCTGCCAAAATACTACTAACAATAGTAGGAATACCTTTTGGATGGATATATGCATACGCAACATTTAAATAAAGCGGTGTAAAGACTGAAGTAATTGCAGGGCAACCTTGTTCTTGAGGATGTACACCTCGCTAATGCCTGCATAGAGTACGGTCAAAGTGCCCAACGACAAAACAATGGCGTAGGTGTTGTCAAGATAGCTGTAAATGAGCAGCGAAACCAGAAACAGTGGGGTATAGGTGAGACAATAGGATAGGAGCCTCCAATAGGGAGGAATGTATTTGAACTGCTTATAAATAGCCATTGCAGACAGTCCCATGATGGCGCATTCGGCAATGACCCATACCAAAGCAGAGCCGTTGGCACCCATGTGTGACGTTAATAGAATGTTGAAGAATAAAGCTACTATGGCACCGATAAATGAATTTATCAATACAGTTTTATCGCAGTGTGTAGCCATTAGGATTTGAATGACAAGAATCTGCTCAATGCCGATGACCAATACCAGTGGTGTAATAATTCTAAATGGTAAATAAGCCCCCTCGAATCCATCTCCCACCACCATGTGGAGCAAGTCCGGACCTGCAATAAACAGGAAACAGATGGTGGGGAAGGAAAATAGGAAGATGGCATCAAAGGCGATGTTAATCTTCTGCCAGAACTCCTCTTTCTTGCCTTCTGCCAACAGGTTGGATACTCGTGGAAAGAGGATGCTGGTAAAAGACAGCAGAAAGGCCATGATGATATTGTGTAGTTTTGTGGCTGTCGTGAAATAGCCCACCTCATCGGTATTGGTCACAAAGCCCAGCCACACGGGATTTAGTAAGGTGTAGACATTGGTCAGCAACACATAGACACCCATGATAAGGAAGGCCTGATAAAAAGGGCGCATGTCGATGTCACGAAGGGAGAAATGCACGAACTTCCTGATATACACCGAATTGATGAGCGCGTTGACAACCACAACGGAAACGGTTAGGGCATAATAGATTTTGTAGTCGGAGGCCTCTCTGACAAACAAAAATACACTAATCACATACAAGCACTTGACCAAAATGGAACGGTTGGTGATGTATTTGAAGTCTTCCATACCCATAAAAAACCATTCCATCAGAAACAGGTTGAACACTAGTTTGACAACACCGACATAGAGTAGGTCCTGATGGACTATCAGTTTCGGAACGGTGTACATGGCTATCAACAATACAACAATGGCGATGAAGGTCGCTATGACGGTCAGTGACAAAAGCGACATAAAGGTCTTCGAAAGTTGTGTCTTACTGCTTCTTGCTGCAGCAATCTCACGGACACCGACAGTGGCGATGCCCATCATAGAGAAGAAGACAAAATAGTTGACCAGATTGTCGACGAAGTTGATGATTCCGATGTTCGACAACCCCAAAGTCCTCGATACATAGGGGTAGACAATCAGTGGAAACAGGTATTTCGAAACCGTTAGGATGCTGCTGTATATAAAATTCTTCTGTAGACTCATGGCTGTTGTATCTGTTTACATTAACAACAAAGAAAGTGCGTACCACAGCATGCTGGTTACAAACCTGACAGCAGAGATAGCGTTACTGATGATTTTGCTGAAAAGCTTTGGATAGATCGCATAGATGGAGGCTGTCCACAACAGAATGGAGGCTACGGAGAAGTAGTCGTTCATACGATTGCCAACGACCTTACTCAGAGTGTTGACAAAGAATAGGAAACAGAATCCGACTCCTTGCAGTTTAATGGCCACGGATGTGTATTTGAAGTGCTTGACCAGATAGTCATGGTAGTAGATACAACAGTAATAGAGCAGGATTCTCATCCAAATGAGGATGTTGACCTCAAACCTCCAGCCTGCCAATGCGTCATCTATTCCTTTCTCACGCATGGTGCGATACTTCATCAGTTTCAGTCCTCCCCATTCGTCCGGAATAATCGAGAAGATGTCGATATGGGTGAAATAGACGACAATGCCAATGGGCACAATGGCATAAAGTATATATCTCTGCCATTTGGGAAATCCGTTGCCTAAGAAGAAAATGACCAGTCCGGCGGCTGCGGAGTAATGAAAGAAGGTGCCTAATAATATTAATAATAAGGTATAAAGTTTTTTCTGATTCACATAGAAGTAGATAGCCCACAAAAACAGTCCTGATGCGACGCCTGCACGTATCTGCACCATGTCGTGCATCATGTAATAATAGGAAATATAGAGGGTAAGGGTCAGAAACGGCATCTTCGAGAGTTTCCATAAAGCCGTCAGATGAATGGGTACAGATAGTATGGCGTAGGTAAAAAAAAGGGCGTTGATGCCTAACGACATGGACTGAAGTAATTCTACTATAAAGTTAAAGGACGGCTCTCTGAGCAAAACCATCAGGTTACCCTCTTTCGTATAGTACATTTCTTCATACGATTCGGTATCAGGTGTCGAGCCTACTTCACGCGATCCTGCTATGATAATCATTGCAATGCCAAAGATGACATATAGGATCTTCTTATCCCTATCGCTGAGGCGTTCCTCGACGAATGATAGAGAAAAACTTGCAATGAAAAGCAGGATTAATGAGATGACCATTTATTCCGATGCTTCTTTTTTCATCAGTATTATTCCTGACATGACAAAGAATGCCATGATCATCATGAAAAGGGATATAATCATCCGCTTGGGGCCAGCAGGCTTGTGAGGTATAGAGGCACTCTCGATAACGGTAAAGGCAGGAGTGACTTCCTGTAGTTTTGCTTGAGAAGCCTGCATCTGGGCGCTCATGGCCGTATAGATGTTATATTTAGCCTGCATGTCATTCTCCAGACTTTCCACTTTTGCCTGATAGGTGGTAAGTATCATATTTGTGTGAGCATCAGCACTGGCAGCATATTTTGCAAGAGCCTTCTCATAGTCTACCTTGGCCTGTTCACAAAGCTTCTTATAGTATTCGTAGTCCACGCGGGCTTTGTTGGTACGGTATTTTATGATAAACTCCTGAAGTTTGCGACTCGTAGCTTCGGCCATCGTTGCACTGACCAACGGGTCTTGGTCTTTCACAATGATGGAGAAAATGTCGGTTCTCTTATCGTAATTACATGTAATTTTGTTTTGTATGGCATCAAAAATATAGCCTTGTTCCCGGGTGTGGTTGAATACCGACAGATGACCTTTACCGTTATACGTGTCGGGCTCTGGCTTCTTGAATATGTTTTTGATGCTTTGTACAATGTGCGTCCACCATGGGGCTGCTTGGTGATGGCGCATATATGTATAATAGTTACATTTGACGCTGCCGTCCTGTGTCATCACGTCAACAGTCATCAGTTCGGTGATGAAATTTTTTGAACCAACCACTTCGGGGTAAATTTCCGCATAGATGGCGTCGGTGGTATTCATCTTTCCCAATGCGCCACCCAGTCCGAACGACGATGCTAGTGACTCCAACGAACCGGAGATGGATGTTCCGCTGGTTTCTGGGGCCATGCTCACCGTACTCTTATAATAGCGCGGGAAGGACAGCATAAACAAATAGGTGATGACCAGAGTTGCCGGCAGTACGTAATAGTATTTTTTCCGATGAACCCACAGTTTCTTGATGATAGCTGTTATGTCTATGGGCTTAATGTCTTTCGTTTCTTCCATTCTTACTTATTTTATAAGGTTAGCAATGGTGGCAATCATGGTGGCGATAGATGCCGTCGACGAGCCGATGGTCAGCCACTCGGCAATACCCATGGTGCGGCCTTTGCGCTTGGTGGGTACCACAATCTGACAGCCGGGGGCTGGTTTGTGCTTGCGGTCGGCTTTGGCCACCATGCCATTCATGTAGATGATAATGGTCCGGCTTTCCTTGGCCGTCGAGGTCGTGCCACCGGCCAGGTCGATATAATATTTGGCGTTCTTGCCTTCCTTGAAACGTACCGTGTTCGGATAGAGCACCTCACCGTTGATTTTCACCGTACCGTCGTAGCGCGGCACAATGATGCGGTCGCCCTCACGCAGAATGGGGTCGTCCTCGCTGCCGGGGTTCTCCAGAGCCTTATCCATCTCAATACCGACGGGATAGTTGGCATTTGTCATCAGCTTCTTTACGTCGATGGTATCGTTACCCGAGTTACGCTGTGCGGTGCGCAGCATGGTCTCCATCTGGTCACGCTCTTCGGGTGTCATCAGTCGCAGCAGCTTGGTACCTTCGGGATAGGCGCGCTTGGTCAGTCCGCCGGCCTGTTTGATGACCTCGCTCAGTCGCTGGCCTTTGTTTGACAGGGCATAGGTGCCTTCGAACTGCACCTCTCCCTCGATAGTCACGTTCTGCTGTTCTGTATAGTTGGGCGAACGTCGCACATACACCTCATCGAAGGGTTTCAGCGTGAAGTCCGGCTGTCCGCTGATGGTGAAGTCGGGCGTCAGTTTGAAGCTGAACGTCTGTGCAATCTGGTCGTCAGCTTCCGTTGCGTTGGGATTGGTGATGCGACGGGCTACGTCGATCTTTACTAGCGAGGCTGCCTCTGTGGGACCGCCAGCCTGTATGATCAGGTCTTCGATGGATTCGTTTTCAGCATATTTGTAGGTTCCCGGGTAGTGTACCTCGCCATTGATCGATACGGTCCTCAGAACTTCGTTCTCTTCGCGGCTGGCCACGTAGATGACGTCCTCGTTGCGTAGCGGCACGTCGGGCGTTGTTCCCTCCAGAATTCCTGTAATGTCCAGGCTCTGCACCTCCAGCGTGCGGTCCACCTTCATACGGTGCATCACAGCATGCTGGCCGATGGCACCCTCTGTCAGTCCGGCAGCAGCTTCCACCAATGCCTTTACAGTGCTAATGTTTCCACCCACTTGGTACATACCCGGGCGGAATACGGCACCCTTGATTTCTACCATGTTCTGATAGCGTGCCAAGGTGGAGTCTACGCTGACGGAGTCTTCGTCCATCAGCTTGAAGGAGTTCAGGTCGAATTCGCCCACGCTGAACACTGAGTAGCCCGCTCCTGCCTTACGGTTGATGCGGATGGCCTTGGTGTAGGCATCTCCGGTGAATCCACCGGCATATTTCAACAGCGTGGCGGCACTCTCAGTTTTCTTCATTTCGTAGAACATGGGGCGCTTTACCTTACCCGTGATGTTCACCAGCGACTCGTAGGGACTTACCGTGATGACGTCGTTGTCCTGCAGACGGACGTCGCCGGTCAGGTGGCCATTCAACAAGAAGTCGTATACGTCGACTGTGCTGATGAGCTTACCTTTGCGATACACCTTCACATTACGAAGCGTACCGATCTCGTTCGGGCCGCCGGCCATGTACAGCGCGTTATATACTGTGGCAAAGGCCGACATCGTAAATGTGCCGGGCACCTTCACCTCACCCATCACGCTGACGGTGATGGTACGTGTCTGACCTAATGTCAGGTCAATCTTCGACCCCTGATAACGCGGGCCCAGCACCTGCTTCAGGCGGCTCTTGGCCTGACTGACGCTCAGTCCGCCCAGCTGGATGACGCCAATGCTTTGAATGGTAATTGTTCCGTCCGGCGAGATGGTTTCCGAGACATTCTCCTCAGAGGCTCCCCACACATCGACGTTCACCACGTCGCCAGGGCCCAGCACATAGTTCTGGGGGGTTGCAAGATTCATCGAGCTCTCAAACGTCAGGTTCTGGTTATTGAACACGTCGTGACCGAAGATCTTACGCTTCTCCTCGTCCTTTTTCAAGAATTCGTCGTCGAAGTATTTCAGCGAGTCGGGCATCATGAAGTCCATGGCTTCGTCCATTTCCACGAAGTCCTCGTCTTCGTCGTTATAGGTGTGACGTTGAATCTGGTTTTTCTTCTTGGTGTCCTTGATTCTGAACTGCGAAGCCTTCCGCTTGTCCTCCTGCTTCTGTTCCCTGCGCTTGTCGCCGTTGGACTCTCTCATGCGTGTCTTTGAGTCCTTCGAACCCGCAGTAATGTCTTCGGCTCCCAGCGCACCGTTTTTAATCTGTTTCTGGTATTTCTTCTGGATACGGCGAATCTGGTCAATCGTCACACCACGCTGCATCAGCTGCATCACGATCTGTTGGCGCGACACACCCTTGGCGTTCTGCTCGATGACATAGTCCATTACCTGATTGTCGGTCATACCCGACTGAGCCCAGCTCATGGTGACACACACCATCACGCTGGCTATGAGAGTTACGAGTCGTTTCATAGACATTATTAATGCATTAATATATTATATTAACCCCTATTCGGGCAAAATATTGTGCGAAGGTACGAATAATTGAGCGAAATACAAAACAAAATGCTATATTTTTGTTTTTATTTTTGAAATGCGGCAAACTAATACCGAGGGAAAAAGGGAATTAGCCCCGTCGTAACAGGGATTCAGACGGGATGTAACAGGGAGTGAGACGGCATGTAACTAATTTGCCCCGCCCGTGGCAAATTCTTGCGGCGGGCGGGGCAATATCTTGTGGCGAACGTGCGAATATCTTGCAGCGGCCGCCAAAAGACCTGAACTTCTGGGCTTTTGGCGTTGGCATACCAGTCGCAGCGATTGCCTTTCTAAATGCAAAGATACAAAAAAAATCGCAGAAATGCAAGTTTTTACCTTAATATATTTGTGTATTTATAATAAAATACCTATCTTTGCACCCGAAAACGTGATGATCACACCTGGGGTTGACTGGATTTGACAGCAGGATGAGATGGTACGTAAGCATGCGGAGTGAAGACTGTGTTCTCCATAATCAAGCCGGTCGAAAAATTAATTGGCAACAATGAGTATGCTCTCGCTGCCTAATCGAAGTATAGTAGATTGAGGCTCAATTCCGTCACTAGGTGACAGAACGAGACGTCGCTCCGAGGATGTTGTTCCGAATCCAAAGATCAAGCGGCGCAGGTTAAATCGGAAATAGTCTGGTCAGGCCTCGATGGCTGGATGAAAATTTAGAGGATAAGGTTGCAGTTGGTGGCTTGGGTCTTGCTGCAGCACGAAAATGAAGGCCAAGATAAGCATGTAGAAAGCGTATGGTTTCCCTGTTTGGACGAGGGTTCGACTCCCTCCAGCTCCACACACACAAAAATGAGCCTCACCGCGAAAGGGTGGGGCTCACTTGTTTTTAATATTCCAAACGATTGTTTTACAAGGATTTACAGATGGGGAATACCCATCTCTTCCATCGTTTTCTGAATCCACTCATTGTCGATAGCCTTACCACCCTCTGTCTGCATGGCAGTAGCGGCAAAATCCTTGATAAGTGTGGGGAAGTCGGCGTATTTCTTGGTGATTTCATCGAATTCGGCGGGAGTAGCCTCATTCATAGCCACAGCGAAGGGCTTATAAGCCTCGAGAGCCACTTTGTACTGGGCTTTCCACTCGTCGGTGGTCCACTTGGCACCTTCTGCCTTGGCCTTGGCTACTATGTCGGCCAGCGAGGCAGGCTGCTGCTCTTCGGCGGGAGCGGCCTCGGCCTGTTCGGTCTGTTCTTCTGCTTCAGCAGCGGGTGCTGCTGTCTTGTTTCCACACGATGCCACGAGCAGCGATGCTGCCATAATGGCGATGCTAAATAATGTTTTCTTCATAATTGTAGTAAATGATTAAATGGTGAATAAAAGAATGTTTTGCTTAATAGAAACTGAAGAAGTAGAATACGGCAGCTTTGTTTACGTTAGCCACGGGCTCGACACGGCCAATGATACTGCCGTTGTAGCGAACGTCGCCTGTTCGGCTGTCGATGCCGCCCACGATGTGGCCGTTGAGACGTACCGTACCATCGTCGATGCTGCCAATGACGTGACCGTTCTTCAGCACTTCGCCATTGTTGCGCAACGTACCTTCGATGTGTCCGCCGACGTAGATGTTACCCTCGGCGTCAATCTTTCCGGCGATGCGACCACCGACGTATACCGTACCATCAGCCAGCATGCTGCCTACGATGCTGCCGTTCTTACGGAACTCCATGTCGCCACCGCTGCTGGAACTGCTGGCAGCAGCTTTCTTGCGAGCTTCATCCATCTTTTTCTGACGTTCCACGCGGGCTATCTCCTGATCCTTGTAACCATTGATCATACCGCCCAGCGTCTCGTCGTTGTAGGAGGTGCCGTAGGTGCAGAAGGCCATAATCATGTGGTCCATGGGGGCAGAGGCCTTCACCCAGTTCTCGCCCATCAGGCTGGCATTAGTGCCACCTTCCTTGTCGGAAACCACGCCGAAGTACTTGCCATTCCATTCGTACCAGTTCTTTTCGGCATTATAGACGATCTGCTTCAGTCCACGGGTGGAAAACCCCTGAGCAGTCACCTTGCCGGCTGACGAGCCGTCGTCGCCAAACGTCACAGCGCCATCGTCACCAAACAGATAGATGAGCCCCCGGGCACTGACGTACTTCTTCTCTTCTGGATAGTAGCGTCCCATTTCTTTGTTTGTCTTGATGTGGGTAAGTACGATGCTGCCGTCAGCGGACGGAGTGAATTTCTTGTTGTCGGACGCACCGGCCTCCTTCGCTTCTGATTTCGCCTTATCCTTCACAGCACTTTTTGCCTTCTTTAGCAGACCGCCGAGCTGGGCATTGGCTGTGGTTTCTACTCCGAACATGATGACAAGGGCCATCAAAACTCTCACGATTGATTGATACTTTTTCATAATGGTTATTTTTTAGATGTTATTGTTTCGGGGTAATTAGAAATCGCTGTCGTACTGATCCTTCATCGTCATGGTGACGGCTTTTTCCTTGTCGCTGACGAACCAGCCGTTCTTGCTGGTCTCGCGCAGCTCTACAAAACGCAGGTCAGGGTTCTCGAAGCCCATGTCGTCGAGACTGGTGGCACTTGGATTGGGGAAAATACAGATCTTGGCCATGTTCTTGCCACCCCATGCTCCGACGGGAGTCAGCGGAGAGGAAGGATGCCAGCCTACGCGAACCTTATACGGGCCCTGGTCGTAGCCCTTGCCGTTGGGCTTGTACTGGTTGGCGGGAGTGGCTCCGTCGAAATAGCCGAACAGAGAATTGAACTTCCAGGCACCAGCGCCGTCCTTGCCTACCAGTCCGGCGGTGCAGACATCCTGGAATACCTGGTTTGATACGCCAGTTGTGTTCAGCTGGGCATAGTGCTTTCCGTAGAGATAGTCAATCATGTCGCGGCAGTCCTGGCTGCAGTCCAGAATGCGAGGCCATACGGCTATCAGGCAGGCAGCAACGAAGAGCGGGTTCTTCATGCCTTCAATGCGGTTGCCGTTACCGTCCTCGATGAGTGTCTTCAACTCAGCGACGTTGCGCGGCAGGCGGTTGAAGGTGAACTCAGCTACCTGGAACGTGATGATGCCGTCGCCAGGAGTCTTGACGTCGCGACCGTGAAACACGTACTCATAAGTGGCCGTTGAGTCGCAGGTGATGGTCTCGACGGGAATGGAGTAGGCCGTCATCTTCTTGATCTTATCGACCATATAAGGATATTTCAGCACTACGCCCGGCGTCTGGCCCGTGCGTCCGTTCTCCAGATAGAAGGACGAATTCTCGGTGATGTTGCTGGTGGTAGTGCGGAAACCCATAGGATTCTGGGCTTGGAAGTCGAGATAGTCGTGTTCGGGGTTGCAGAAGGTGTATTCGTCCTTCATGGTAGCCGACACGCTGTTGTTGGACTGTCCTACGGGAATCTTATCGCCCGTGATGGGTACAGTGAATTCTACGCGGAAATACTGTTGGTTAGCCTGTGCGAAGGCGGTCACGGCCATGACGGCCATTGCTATGGTTGTGAATATCTTTTTCATAATGGTTTTGTTTTTATTTGTTGTTTTATTTTTTACCTTTTTACTTTTTTACCTTTTTACTTTTTGCCCTTTTACCTTTTCATAAATTTCAGTTTCTTTTTGCCTACCTTGACGATATAGATACCATGGGTGAGATGCCCCACCAGAATGGTTGTCACACCGTTGCTGACAGCCGATTGGGCTACTTGGCGCCCGTCGGCGGAAAAGACAAGAGCCTCAGTGGCTGCCCCGCATCCCGAGATGGTCATCTGCGAACTGATGGGAGTCAGCAGACGTAGCGACTCGTCGGCAGAAACTTCCTTTGGGGTGTCGATGCCCGAGACGATATCGCCCAGCGTGTCGGCTGCTCCGCGATAGAAATAGACGTACGACACGTTCGACTCGGTGGTGTTGCCAACGGTGACATCGAACTGCGAGGAGCCGTCCTTGGCAGTCATCGTGGGCAGGTCCTTCAGATAGAAGTACTTACCGGTGTTAGTAAGCAGGAAGACGGGCTTCGACCAGTCGATGTCGTCGCCAGACGACGAACCGCCTGAATACTTGGTAAGGTCGATGTCTGATTCGTGCTTTTCGAAGCTGATGCTTTCCACATTGGTAGCGCCTTCACCGTCCTTCACGACGATTTCGAACGTGTTGCCACCATCGGGAACCACCATCATACTGACGCGAACCACCTCAATGTACTGCCCCGACTGGGTCTTCAGACACATCACGCTCTTGGCTAAGGCTTGATGGGCGCAGAGCAATACGGCTGCAATGAATAATGATTTTTTCATAATGGTTTTGTGAATGAATTAATGTTGTTTATTTAAAAGTATATTTATTTGTTGAGTGACTTTTTCATTAATCATCTGCTCGATGAGAGGCTCGAGCTGGATCATCCGCTTGTCGAGCAGGCGCTCAATCACATCTTCCTGTTTCAGAAGATAATGAAGGTACTCGATGGAGAACCGTGTTGCCTCTTTTTGTCGCTCAGTTTTGTTCATCGTCACTTTGTTCGTTTTTGACGCTGCAAAGTTACGGTGATTTAGGGTTTCGTCACTTGACAAAACCTTCCAATAAATTGTATTTTTCTTCCAAAATGCAAAAAATCAAGCATTTCTGCCTGATTTTTTGCATATTTTCTTTATAAACTTGCTTTTTCCCGATATTGCGTGGGTGAAATGCCGTAGACGCGTTTGAAGGTATGAGTGAAGCTGCTGGCATCATCGAAGCCGCATTTGAAGGCCACGTCGACGATGGGCATATCGGAGTGTTCCGCCAGCAATTTGCCCGCCTTCTCCATCTGGATGGCAGAAATGAATGCCTTGGGTGACTCGCCGGCTGCACTCATCAGTCGGCGGCGGAAGGTTTGCACGCTCATGTTTAGTTTCGAGGCAGTGACCTCGACACCCAGTTCGCGGGTTGAGAAACCTTCGTTGACCACCTCAATGAGGCGCCGCAGGAACAGACGGTCGTCGTCGGAAAGGGCAGACTCGGCGGAACCTTCCTGAGTGGTTGCTGTCGTTTCTTCTAATGCCGCAGACTCCGTGTCGTCGTGACCCGACTGGCGCAACAGCTCAATCTCGTGCATCAGTTCGGCTACATGTTGCTGCTCTTTCTGGTGGGCACGGCGCACGTACCACCAGGCGATGAGTACCAACAGGAGGATGACGATAATGGCAATGATGATGGTTCGCTGGTGAGCCTGGCGCACTTCGTCGTTCTCTTGTTGCAGTAAGTCGTTGCCAAATTCCGCATTATAGCGCGACAACGCTTCAGCAGTGGCGTGCGAATAGAGTGAGTCCTTCAGCAGGTCGAAGTAGTCGAGCTCGATTTTAGCACTGTCGGGGTTGATTTTCCAGTAGCATTCGTAGAGTCCGCGGTGCGAGTGAATCTCGTTATAAAGATCACCCATCTTTGAGAATAGTCCAGCAGCCTCGCGATAGTAGGGGATGGCTTCACGCTGACGGTTCTGGCAAAGCAGCGACATGCCCAGACGGTTCAGGGCAATGGCCATCGAGTGGACGTCGCCCATTTCACGGAAGGAAGGAATGATGCGGCGGAACACCTCTTCGGCCTTCTCATAATGATGCAG
>Ga0310690_10003457_pt1 | contig 23654 bp, 24 predicted proteins | sample AusTroGonzalo_MG_2_FD_207661 | JGI IMG/M metagenome (GOLD analysis project Ga0310690, IMG submission 207661) | Bovine rumen microbial communities from tropical cattle in Woodstock, Queensland, Australia - Gonzalo_04 (v2) (version 2) | ecosystem: Host-associated > Mammals > Digestive system >... | reverse complement strand
CGGTGCGGGTCAAGACCCTCTATCCCTTATTTTCTGGGGGATTGAGAGGATTTTGTAAAAAAATGTATTTTTTCCAAAATAGGTATTTACAAAAACCAAGGTTTGTGTAATAGTCAAAGATAATAAAAACCAACGTGTAGGAGTGTAAAAAATGCAAATGTTTCAAAAAGGCCGTTCGATGATAGAAATGCTGGGCGTTTTAGCCATTATCGGGGTGCTGTCAATTGGTGGAATCGTCCTTTACCGCCGTGCGGTGAATAACCACCAAGCCAACACTATCCTTGACGATGCGAACAGATTGGCGTTTGTCATTACAGAACGGGACAACTTTGCCCCAAATGACAATATCACAAATGTTGAGTTTAATCAGACAAGCACTTACAGCATCGTTCCTTTTGTGGGCGAAAAGGCCAGACAATATGGCATTATGGTTGAAAATGTTCCCAAAGGCGTGTGTGAGGCCTTAGTTCCGAAAGCGGCTATTGAATACAAAGTCCGCGTCATGCCCTATCAATCAACCGAATATATCAATCAAATCGCCGACACAGGTACAGTTTATGATTCGTTCCATAAAGATATTTGCACAAATGACGTCAATGATGTTGTCCTATTCTTCGGTGACACCAGCGCCCAATGCAACAAGCCCGACGAGGGAGAAGATTATGTCAAATGCCTGTCGAATGCCGAATGTTGCGGTGGGTCGTTCTGTTGGTATCCGAATGACACAAACTGTTATTCGTCCGGCGTCGGGGAATGCAGGAAGGTATCTGATTTTACGCCAACGCCGGATGCGGCGACCACAACAACGGCGGCAGGTAAGACGTGGGTACGGAGTAGTACGATGAACTGGTGGAGCGCCCAAAATTGGTGTGCAGCACAAGGGAAAAATCCGCTCAGGCGAACCGACATCGGTTGCGGGAACAACCTGAACGATACTTATTGCACGCAATCAGGTACGCCACTAAAGGCAATACAGGAAAAGTGGGGCAAGTACTACTCATTTCATTGGTTGGAAGATTTTGGAAATAATTGCATTGCGTACGGTGTGAATCTTAAGGATAGCCACATTTTTGCCATTACTCGGAGTAACCTCGGCTATGCTCCATACGCCCTTTGTCATTAGAGTTGATTTCTTGCAGAAAAGTTTTACTTTCGCCAGCCGATGAAGCGGGGGATTTTGCCCAACGGTGTAATCAAAAGCCGGTGGAAAGGCGTTTCGCGTCCTTGCGTTTCTAAAACCTTCGTAATAAATTTCTGATAATCCTTGTAAAGGGCCAAGGGCGGCAGGTTAGGGATGTCAATTTCCACGGTTTCGCCTTCCACAATATCTTTCAATGCGGGATCAAAGCACCGGCGATTCAAAAACTTATGCAATCCGCGTTCAATCAGACACAAGTTTGACAAAGAGTTCGTCCCGCCGCCTGATAATGGCCGAATATGGTGGATGTCAAAGCCTTTGGGAACCTTCCCGCGCAGGACTTTTCGGGGAACAAATCGTCCCGAAATGCGCTTCATATAGCCGTTTTCAAACAAGTATGTCAAAAACTGTTTGGCCACGTTGTTGGTTTTAAATTCTTTGCGCAGTTGCTTGGTCCGTTCGGATGATTGTCGTGTGAAAATAACGGTCATTTTGTTCCTTTCTTATCCGGCATGAATGGTTTGAATGCTTGCATCCTTATCAAAAAGGTAGAGCAAAATCCTTAAAGCTTTCCCCCGTTCGGAAGAAAGTGTCGGGTCTGTTTTTATGATTTCGACAGCTTCTTGTCGCGCGCTAGCGATTAAATCTTCGTGAAAGGTCATATCTGTCAGACGGAAGTTTTCCCATCCGCTTTGGCGCGTGCCCAAAACTTCACCGGCGCCGCGAAGCTTTAAGTCTTGCTCGGCGATATAAAAGCCGTCATCGGACGTGCGCATGATATTCAATCGTTGTTTGGCGGTGTCCGAAAGCGGGTAATCATAAAGCAAAAGGCAAGTCGCGCTTTCATCCCCGCGGCCAATTCGTCCCCGCAGTTGGTGAAGTCCCGATAAGCCAAAGCGTTCCGCTTGTTCAATAATCATAATAGAGGCGTTTTTGACATCGACGCCCACTTCAATGACGGTTGTGGACACCAAAATGGAATACTTTTTGTCGATAAAGTCCTGCATAACGGCATCTTTTTCGGGGCCTTTCATCTTGCCGTGTATCAGACCGACTTTGTGGGGAAACAACTCATCCAAGAATTTAAAACGCGTGGTGGCATTGGCCAAATCCGACTTTTCCGTTTCTTCAATCAACGGGCAAATCCAATAAACCTGCCGGCCCTCATTGATGTAGGTTTTCAATGCTTCCACCGTTTCGGGAATCTTTTTGACGTTCAAAACACGGGTGACGGCGGGTTTTCGTGTCGGGGGCTTTTCACCCAAAATCGAAATGTCCATGTCGCCGTAATAGGTCAGGGCTAATGTGCGCGGAATGGGTGTGGCCGTCATAACCAAAGTGTCCGTTTTGGGGGCTTTTTTTGTCAGGGCCAGACGTTGTCCGACACCAAAGCGGTGTTGCTCGTCAATCAGCACAAAGCCCAGCTTGGCAAAAACGACGTCCTCTGAAAACAATGCGTGTGTTCCGATGATGATTTGCGCTTCACCCGAGGCGATTTTCTCTAATGTTTCCTGTCGGTTTTTGCCCTTGTCACGTCCTGTCAAAAGGGCAACTTTTATCCCCAGCGGCCCGCAGAGCTGTTCAATTTTAGCAAAATGTTGTCGGACCAGAATGTCCGTCGGGGCCATCAGAGCTGCTTGGTAACCGCTTTCCACAGCGTTTAACATGGCCAAAAGGCCAACGATTGTTTTGCCTGATCCGACATCTCCTTGCAAAAGGCGCAACATCCTGAACGGTGATTGCATATCACCAATTATTTCATTTATGACACGTTGTTGTGCGTTCGTTAAAGTAAAGGGAAGGGCGGATAAAAGTTGTTGCCGCAAGTGGCCGTCCCCCTTGAAGGCGATACCGGTTTCTTTTTTCATTTGGTGTCGCATTAAGACCAGAGCCAACTGATTGGCCAGTTGTTCGTCATAGGCCAGACGCTGCCGTGCCTTTGATACGGGCGAAACATCCGTTTCGTGTGTCGGTTGATGAATGGTTTTCAATGCGTCGGCGAAGGAAGGCCACCCCGATGTTCCCATCTTTTTTTCTTCATGCCATTCGGGAAGCGGGGGAAGGGTCTTTAACGCCTCTCTGGTCGCGTGTTGCATCAGTTTATTTGTAACGCCCTGTGTCAGCGGATAGACAGGTTCCAAGGCCGGTATTTTCCATTCTTCACCCAAAGGACAGACATAGTCCGGATGGCTCATTTGCAGGCGATTGTTGAACTTATCGACCGAACCTGAAATCCAGCGTTCCTCGCCTTCGGGCAGTTGTTTGATTAAATAATCTTTTTTGTAGTTGAAAAAAACGATATCCAAAAGGCCGTCTTCTCCTTCGCAAATAATGCGATAAGGCGTTTTTTTGGAAAAAGGTTTTTTATGTTCCAATACTTTGACTTTTGTTGTGATTAAAGAGCCGGAAGGCACTTTGGACAGGTCCGTTTTAATCGGACGATAAAGGACGGAATAGGGCAGGTGAAAAAGGACGGACAAAATCGTGTTGCCGCACAGCGTCGATAAAAGTTTTCCCCACCGCGGGCCAATCCCTTTTAGTGTTTGTATATTCGAAAAAAGGCCAAATAAGACGGAAGGACGCATCGGATATTTCCTTTATTGCTTAGGCGGGATCATATAGTTGCGCGAACTTTCCTCTTGTTTTTTCTGTTTTTCTTTTGCCGAAAGTTTGTTATAGGGGCGCAACATCCGCCCGTCTGCAAACTTCACCGTTCCGTCCGCATAGACCGTTGCTCCGAAAATGGGCAAGTTATAAAAATGTTCTAAAACGACTTCGCATGATTCTTTGGGATCATTTTTTTGCATATTATAGGTCCGCATCTTTTCTTCGGCGAATTGTTCAAAAGCTTTCTTTTTTTGGGCCTCGGATGTGGCCTGGTTGGCGATGATATAGCCCGCGATCAACTGAAAGTCGTCCAGCCGATTTCCTGCGTTACAGGCCAAGGCCAATCCTGCAAATGTTCCCAATTGTTGGGCGTCCGTCATACCGTTTAAAGTTTGTGCTTGTACCGCAAAGGGCAACAAAAATAAAAAGAAAAACATTTTTTTCATTTTCTCTCTCGCTTTTTTGAAATATCCTTTTTATATAAGTTACAGTATTGGTGTTTGTTTGACAAGTTTTTTTATAAGGATTTTATATGTTGACGAATTTTTTTCCGCGTTCTTCCGATGTTCCGTTTAAAAGTGCCGTAATTATGTTGCACGGGTATGGTTCGGACGGAAATGATCTGCTGTCGATGGCGCCGTTTTTATCGGAAAGTTTAAAGGATACTCTTTTCTATGCGCCGGATGGGCCGAAAAAGGCTGACGACGGTTTTAAATGGTTTGATTTGGATATGGAAGAAGCGCCCACTGTTATGGAACGATTTATGTACATTGAACGTTTAATGCAAAAAGCGCAAAAGGTTGTACCGAATGTGCAGGATTTTATATCCGATATTCAACGAAAATACAAGATTCCGGCGGATAAGATAGTCTTGCTGGGCTTTTCGCAAGGGGGACTTTTGGCCTTGATGTCGGGGCTGACTTTTAACCAAAAGATAGCAGGGATTGTTGCCTGTTCATCCGTTCCGTTGGCGATAAACGCGGCGATGCCCATTGAAAAAGTTATCTCCAAACCGCCTGTTTTATTGACCCATGGATTGGCGGACGACATGGTGCCATTTGTGGGCGAGCAAGTTACGGAAAACACTTTGAAGAACATAGACGTTCCCGTTGAAGCACACACGGTTGCCGGTATGGGACATACCATTGATGACAGTTGCTTGTCGGCTATAAGGGCTTTTTTGGATAAAGTCTTATCCTAACACCAACGGATAGCGTGCTTCCACGCGATAGTATTTTCCGCTGCCGTTTTCACGGGCGTGACTTGAAAACAGGGTAAAGTAATAAACTTTGAAATCCCGTGTGCGGAAAAGATTATTGTTTGAAATGAAGTTCATCACTTCCATCAGACTGGTGCCGTGAAGGCTGGCCAATGTGACGTGGGCGTGGAACTTGAAACGGTCGTTGTTGATACCGCAATCGCGGACAATTCGATCGATTTTGGATGCCAAATCGTCAAGCGCTTGATAATAACTGACACCGACCCAAAGGTGATGCGGGACATCCGAAGTGGCAAAATATCCCAATTGCGTCAAAGCCATATCAAAGGCCGGAAAACGCAGGCTAACGAACTGATTGTGAAGATTTTCCAAGACATCTTCCTGTACTTCGCCCAAAAAGCGCAGGGTCAAATGCAATTTGTCTTTGTCCACCCAACGGGCGTTGGGAACACCTCCGTGCAGTGTATAAACTTGTTCCGAAATATCCGGTGGCAATTCGATGCCTGTAAAAAGTCTGATCATTTTTTATTCCATCGTTTTGAAAAAGCGTTTAACATAGGGTAAGACGTTTCTGGCCATAATCATAACCCCTTCGGCATTCGGGTGTTCACCATCCGATTGAAAGTACTTATAATCAAAGACGCCGAACCGGCTGACCAAAACATCCTTTAAAAAATAAGGATAAAGTATCAGTTTATGTTTTTTGGCTAACCTTCTGTAAATTTGGGGAAAATTTTCTCTTTCTCCCAATACGGAACCTTGCGGGGCTGCCATCCCGATAAGAAGGACGGGGATATCTCTTTCTTTGAAAAAAGTAATAATCTTGTCGAGGTTTTGCTCGATAATTTCCGACCGAACATCGGAAGAAAAATCATTGATGCCCAGCTCTAAAATGATCGCGTGTGGGTTTTCTTCCATGACTTTATCCAATCGTCTGACGGCATTTTCGGCTGTTTCCCCGGCGACGCTGCCATTGATGACCAGCACGTTGTTGTAACCTTCACTGACAAGGGCCTGGTTTAGGCGTGTACAGAAAGATTCTTCTTCTTTCAGGCCGTACCCGCTGCTTAAACTGTCCCCCAAGACATAAAGCCGAAAGCGTCCGTTTTCCTGCGCCAGTGTTTTGTCATAAAGAAAAAAGCCCGCAAGAACGAGAACGAGCAAGCACCCCATTGAAATAAAAGACAACTTTTTTTTCATTTTTTTCCACTCCCGACTTTTATTTTAATCAATTCTATTTTATAATAGAAAAAAATAAAAGGAAAAAAAAGATGAAAATGAAAATTTTTGAAATACCGGAACCTATTCTTCGGCAAAAAAGTTTGCCGGTGGCGAAAATTGATGAAAAGGTGCAACAAACTTTGGACGATATGTTGGAAACAATGTATGCGGCTCATGGTGTTGGCCTTGCCGCGCCGCAGGTCGGTCTTTTGCAAAGGATGGTTGTTATTGACGTGGCCGGAAAGGATGAAAAGCCGCATCCGTACAAAATGATAAATCCGGAAATTGTTTCTCATTCCGAAGAAATGGAAACTTGTTCGGAAGGATGTTTGTCTTTGCCGTCTTCTTATGCACCGGTCAGCCGTTATACGGCCGTAACGGTTCGTTATTCGGATGAGGGCGGAAAACAAAAGACTTTGGAAGCCGTCGGTTTTTTGGCTGTGGCTGTTCAGCACGAATTGGACCATTTGGACGGTATTCTTTTTATCGATCATTTATCACCGATGCGTCGGAAGATGGTTGTCAAACGTGTTGAGAAAATAAGAAAAAGAAAACAGGAAGAGGAAGGCCAAAAATGAAAGTCATTTTTATGGGAACGCCGGATTTTGCTGTTCCGGCATTGAAGGCTTTGATTGATAAACACGAAGTTATTTGTGTCTACACACAGCCCCCGCGGCCGTCGGGAAGGGGGCAAAAGTTGACCCCATCGCCGGTGCAAAAAGTGGCCGAAGAGAATGGGATTCTGGTTCGTTATCCTGTGACTTTGCGCAATAAGACGGAACAAAACCTGTTTAAGATGTTAGAGGCGGATGTCGCTGTTGTTTGCGCCTACGGGCTGATTTTACCGATTGAAATTTTGACGGCCTGTCCGAACGGATGCATCAATATCCATGCTTCCCTTTTACCGCGTTGGCGTGGGGCGGCGCCTATTCAAAGGGCAATTATGGCAAAGGATAAACAAACCGGCGTGACCATTATGCAAATGGAAACGGGGTTGGATACGGGTGATATGCTTTTAAGCGAAAGTGTTGCCATCACGCCGGATATGACGGGGGGCGAGTTGCATGACAAGCTTTCCGAGATGGGCGGACGCTTGATTTTAAAAGTGCTGGACAAATACCCGACGCCCATTCCGCAAAGCGAAAAAGGGGCAACCTATGCCAAGAAAATAGAAAAGCAGGAGGCTTTGTTGGATTGGAACAATTTGGCCGAAGATTTAGAGGCCAAAATCCGCGCTTTTAACCCGTATCCGAAGGCTTATTTTGAAAAAGACGGCGAACGCATCAGCGTATTGAAAGCGACGGTCAAAGATGAAAAAAGCACGCTTCCGGTCGGAACTTTGGTGGATGATAACTTGTCGGTTGTTTGCGGCTTGGGGACGGTTTTGTCGTTGGATGTTTTACAACGTTCCGGTCGTAATGCTTTGGCGCGGGATGAATTTTTGCGGGGTTATCCCTTAAAGAAAGGGGAAAAACTTTAATGCCGCGTTATAAGATTGTTGTGGAATACGACGGCACGGACTTTGTGGGTTGGCAAAAACAAAAGTCCGGACCTTCTGTTCAGGAAGAATTGGAAAAGGCCATCAAAGTCTTTGCGCATACCGACGCCGAAGTTTATGGTTCGGGGCGGACGGATGCGGGTGTACATGCTTATGGTCAAGTGGCACACTTTGATTTGCCGGAGCCGATGGATGCTTTCCAGATGCGGGCTTCTTTTAACGCTTTGTTGCGTCCGAATGCGATTGCTGTTTTGTCGGTCGAGGAAGTTTCGGATGATTTTCACGCCCGTTTTTCCGCCAAACAACGTTCGTATATTTACAAGATTTTAAACCGTCAGGCGCCGGCGATTTTGGACAAGAACAGGGTTTGGCAAATCGGTCTGCCTTTGGATGTACCGCAGATGCAGAAAGCCGCGCAGTTATTGCTTGGAAAGCATGATTTTTCGACGTTTCGGGATTCGGAATGTCAGGCCAAAAGTCCGATTAAGACATTAGATGAGATGACGATTTCCAAACGAGGAGATTACATTTTTTTTCTTGTTCGAGCCAAATCTTTTCTTCATCATCAGGTTCGCAATATGGTTGGATCGTTGGTTCAGGTCGGGTTGGGTAAATGGACTGTTGATGACTTTCACGAGGCGATGCACGCTTGTGACCGAACAAAAGGAGGCCCAACCGCTCCCGCGTCAGGCCTCTACTTTCAATCTGTTTTTTACGACGATTAATTCTTTTTCGTCGCTTCTTTGGCCATTCTGGCCCGATACAAAGAAGCAAAATCAATCGGCGATAATGTAACCGGTATAATACCCGCTTCACGCGTTGTGTTGGCGATAATCGCGCGAACGTACGGGAAAAGCAAATGCGGAATTTCAATCAACAAGAAGGGTTGAATGTTTTCTTCCGGTATATTCAATGTTGTCAAAGCACCATAGGTCAATTCACACAAAAAGGCGACTTTTCCTTCGTCGTTTTTGGCTTCCAATTTGACCATAAGTTCAACGGTGTATCTTTTTTCTTCCTTTTGAACGCATGCGGCATTGATGTCAACGGAAACATCCAACTTCGGGGGTGTTTTCATCGCCATGATGGCAAAAGGCATTTGCGGCGCTTCGAAAGAAAGGTCTTTCACATATTGAGCATTTATCTGAACATTGGGTTCATCCAATTGCTTTTCTTCTTTTTTTGAAGGTTCTTTTTCCATTTTTATTTCCTTTTCACTTGATAAAATAACGAATTAATTATATAAAGACTCTATAAATAAAAGCAAGCACAAAATGAAAAGGATTCGAAAATGCAGGCGGAATGGATTATATTGGTCGTGATTGTGGCCCTTTTGGTATCAAAGTTGATTTCTGTGTTGGGACGGGAAGAACGTCCGCCGGAAAAGCTCCGGTTTGTTGCACCATCCACGGGGCAAGTCTTGGAAATGACCTTGTTGCAACAACGAGAGGATATGTCAAAGGCCAAGACTCGGGACGAATTTGATGAAAAAGATTTTTTAATGGGCGCTAAAATGGCTTTTAATGCTGTTGTTGAAGGTTTTGCCGCCGGAAACACACAAATGTTAAAACCTTTGCTTTCCGACCACGTTTATGATGCCTTTGTTCAAGAAATAAATAAACGGAAAGACTTGGAACAGATTATGGACTTTTCTTTGGTGGCCATTAATTCATCCAAAATTATTTCGAAAAGCGAGGGAAAAAATCCCAAAAAAATTACGGTTGAGTTTATTACGGAGCAGGTCAACGTTTTAAAAGATAAGTTGGGTGTTATTTTAGAGGGTGATCCTATTTTGATTTCGAAAGTTTTGGATGTTTGGACCTTTGAGAGGGATGCCAAGTCGCGTCACAATTGGATTGTTACCGCCACGAAAAGTGAGGCTTTGCATGCTTAAAAAGCTTTGGTGCGGATTGCTTTTCGGTGTTTTGGCTGCCTGTGCCGTTTCGCCGGACAAGCCGATGGCCTTGAAAAGGGTTTCTTTTTCTTCTCTGCCGGGGTGGCAACAAGATGACTTTGAGCAGGTTTGGCCGGCGTTAAAGCGTTCGTGTGAAAAGCCGCAGAAGACATGGGAAAAATTCTGCGCCGGTTTTAATCGATTGGACGGTCAATCATCCAAAGAAATTCGTCGCTATTTGGAAAAGGAACTTACGCCTTATCAGGTGTATTCTTACGGGAAAAAGGAAGGGACCTTTACGGGGTATTATGAAGCCTCTTTGAAAGGAAGCCTTCAAAAAAGCGAGGTTTATTCGGTTCCCATTTATGGTGTTCCGTCCGACTTTGTTATGTTGGACACGCGAGAGGTCTGCTTACCGGGCGGGGATAAGGGGACTTTGTATGGTCGCTTGAAAGACGGAAAGTTCTCAACGCCTTATTTAACGCGCGCTCAAATAAACGAAACGCAGATGGCGGCGCCGGTTCTTTTGTGGGTGGACAGTTCGGTGGATGCGTTCATTTTGCATATTCAAGGTTCGGGGCGTGTTGAAACACCGGACGGCGTTGTCCATTTGGGATATGCGGGCAACAACGGACATCCTTTCTTAGGTATCGGTTCGATTATGAAGGCGGAAGGTTTGTTGGAAGGCGGTAAATCGTCTATGCCGTACATTCGCAAATGGTTGAAAGAAAATCCCAAAAAGGCCGAACAGTTAATGGCGCAAAATCCGCGTTATATATTCTTTCGAATTTTACCGCAATCAGATGGTCCGCTGGGTTCGGCGGGGGTACCTTTGACGCCTGAACGGAGTTTAGCGGTTGATACGACCTATATTCCGTTGAATACGCCTGTCTTTTTGAATACCAAGACACCGGACGGCGATAAGATACAAAAGTTGGTCGTTGCCCAAGATACGGGAAATGCGATTAAGGGGGCGATTCGCGGTGACTTTTTTTGGGGCTTTGGTGAAAATGCCTTCCAGATGGCGGGACGTATGAAAAGTGACGGCGAATACTTTTTGTTGTGGCCGAAAGATCAACCTTTACCGACGGACAACCCATGATGAATGAAGAAGATAAAGCCATTTGGGCCTCCTTTATTAAAACGGTTGTTCCCTTGAAAAAACAACCAAAGGGATTTTTTGAACGGGTTCGTTATATTTTCCGCCGCCCGCCGACGGTTCAAAGTTTGCCCGCTTGTTTGGATTTGCACGGTTTTACGTTACAGGAAGCTTTTGATGCTTTCCGTGACTTTTTGGATAAACACTACCTTTTGGGAACAAGGAAAATTACCGTCATTACGGGAAAGGGACCCAAAGAGCAGGGGGCTTTGAAGCGGGAGTTTCCTTTGTGGCTGGAAAGGGCCGGTATTCGTGAAAAAATTTTGAATGTCGGTTTTGCGCCCAGCAATCGAGGTGGGTCCGGTGCGATGATTGTCTATATAAAAAAGGCGAAAAAATGATAGTCCTTGGCATTGAATCAAGTTGTGACGAAACAGCGTGTGCGCTTGTGAACGAAAAAAGGGAGATTTTATCTTCCGTTGTGTGGTCGCAATATGAAGAACACAGGCGTTTTGGCGGTGTTGTTCCGGAAATTGCGGCGCGGGCGCATTTGGACAGAGTTGATGAGATTGTAACGGAAGCTTTAAATCAATCCGGAAAGAAATTTTCGGATTTGTCTGCGGTGGCGGTTGCGGCCGGCCCCGGTTTAATCGGGGGTGTCATTGTGGGTGTTATGACGGCCAAAGCAATTGCTTATGCGCATCATTTGCCGTTTGTTGCCGTCAATCATTTGGAAGGACACGCTTTGATGGCGCGGCTTTCAAATGATGTTGAGTTTCCTTATTTGCTTTTGTTAATTTCCGGCGGTCATTGTCAAATTTTGGCGGTCGAAGCGCCCGGAAAGTATAAACGTTTCGGTGGCACCATTGATGATTCGGCCGGTGAGGCTTTTGACAAAGTGGCCAAGATGCTCCAAGTCGGTTATCCCGGCGGTCCGAACATTGAACGGGCTGCCAAAATGGGCGATTCAACGCGGTTCGATTTACCACACCCGATGAAAGGGCGTCCGGATTGTGACTTTTCTTTTTCGGGACTTAAAACGGCTGTTCGTTACCAGATTGAGGCGTTGGAAAAGACGGCCCCCTTATCGGAACAGGACAAAGCGGATATGAGTGCTTGTTTCCAAGCGGCGGTTGTCGATACGGTTGTTGATCGTGTTAAGCACGGAATAGCCTTGTTTAAAAAGCAATATCCGCAGGGCAAACATTTGGTTGTTTCCGGTGGTGTTGCGGCGAATACGGCTTTAAGAGGGGCTTTGATGAAATTGGCCGAAAAGGAAAAGTTGATTTTTGCCGCGCCGCCTTTGAAGTTTTGTACGGATAACGGCGTGATGATTGCTTGGGCCGGATTGGAACGTTTCCGTTTGGGCAAAAAGAACGGATTGGATGTCAGACCCAGACCCAGATGGCCGCTTGACAAGATGGATGAATGACCTTATCTTTTAGATGTAACGTCTAATTTACAATGAAAGGGAACAAAATGAACATTATCAATGACAATTCTTTCGAACAAGAAGTTTTAAAATCAGAAAAGCCTGTTTTGGTTGACTTTTTTGCCGAATGGTGCGGTCCTTGTCGCCAAATGTTGCCGATTGTGGGTGAAGTGGCCGACGAGATGACGGACGTGAAAATTGTTAAAATGGATATTGACGAATCGCCGAAGACTCCGGCTGATCTTGAAATTCAAACAATCCCTTGCTTTATTATCTTTAAGAACGGAAAGCCCGTTGATCGGAAAGTGGGAGCGATGCCCAAATCCGAGTTGGTCAGCTGGTTGAAATCATCTGTCGCTTAAAGCGTTTTTGACACCGGCCGCGGCGGCGTTGGTGAACAATTTCGGCTTTTTCTTTTCGATGTCAACTTGGTGTTGAATGTTTTCGCGGATTTGATTATTTTTTCTGATTTCACGCAGAAGAGTTGCTTTGCGCAGGTCAGGACGTTTGTTATTTATTTTCCCGAAGTCGGGTAATTTAATTGTGCAGGTATGTTTTTCCAAAAGCGAAACGATTTGTTCGGCCGACAGCTTTTGGCTTAGAATTATATCGACAATCTTTTTGTCCCTTTGCGTGACTTTTTTTAGGCCCATCGGATCGTCCGGATTGCCGGAAACGGGGGAAAAGAAAGCCCTTTTTAAAAGTTGTTCCTTTTGTTCCGCTTTTAATTCAAAGCCCTCTTTTTTGAAATCTTTCAGGTTCTGTTTCATTTGCGCGCGTCGGTAAAGGGCGGCTGTCAGATGAGTATCCTGAAAGTTTCCCGTGTTTGTATTCGGGTTTTGTTCTTTTTGTTCTCGCTTTTCTTCCAAAGTTTCATCTTTGTTCGGTTGCAGACTAAAGGGGATGTTTTCTTTTGGCCTGTCCAAGGAAAACAAAGCGGCGTTGTGATTGACCTCGTCCTTCGGCTTTTGGGGTAAGTTTCGCAAAAGATGCTTTAACCCGTGCGCGCCGTCCTTTGTGGGATTAGCGGCATTTTTAATCATCGGACGTGCATTCACAACAATCGGCATTTTCAAACACCTTCCTTCACAACACTATTATATCTTTTTCTTCGGATTTTGTCAATTTATTCGGACAATAAAAAAATGAAAAAAGTCCTTTGCTTTTTTGTGAAAATATGGTAGCTAATAGGCACCCGGTATTCTATGAATGAAAGGAAGCAGAATGACAGAAAAGGAAAAAATACAAGAAGAAACCAAGAAAATGTTGGTGAAATGGAAATCAAAGAGAGGTTCTTTGATTATGGCTTTGCATGAAGTGCAAGGGGCTTTTGGGTATGTTCCATGGGACGCAATGGAAGTTATCTCCAAAGAATTGGATGTTCCGATGGCGCGTATCTATTCGGTTTTAACTTTCTATAACTTCTTTAAATTAAAGGCCCCCGGGAAGGTGATTATTTCCATCTGTGACGGAACCGCTTGTCATATTAAGGGCGCGCCCGGTGTGATTGAGGCTTTCAAGAAAGAATTGAATGTTGGTGAAGGGGAAACGACAGCAGACGGATTGTTCTTCCTTCAAATCGTTCGTTGTTTGGGGTGTTGCGGTTTGGCGCCTGTCGTGGTTATCAATGGTAAAACATACGGTAAGATGACGGCTGACAGAGTGCCGGAAGTTATCAAAGAATGGCGCGAAACAATGGCCGCAGAAAATAAAGGAGAGTAGAATGGTTGAATTATCACAAGATCAAATTGAAAAGCTGAAAGCTTTGGGCCGTACGCAGAAAGAAACCCTGATTAAATTGGGTGAACAATTCAAAGAAGATATTAAAAAGTACAAGGCCTTTATTTATACGTGTAATGCGACAAGTTGCCATTCGGGCGGCGCATCCGGTGTGATTGATGCTTTCAATGAGGCCTTGGCCACCGCGGGATTGACGGACGAAGTTCGTATGGTTTGTACGGGGTGTATGGGATTGTGTGCTTCCGGTCCTTTGGCCAGAGTTGAAATACAGGGACGTAAGCCTTTCTTGTATCAACACATGACTCCGGAATTGGCCAAAAAGATTGTGCAGGAACATATCGTTCCGGCCTTGAAGCAGGGTACGGACGTGACCGCAAACTTGCCGGAAGAATTAAAGAAGAACGAGTTGTCTTTGGATTTGCCGTTCTTTACAAAGCAACGCAAGATTGTTTTGCGTCTGCTGGGGCATTCTGATCCGGAAAACTTGGGCGAATATATTGCCAACGGCGGGTACCAAGGCCTGATGAAAGCTTTAACGATGAAGCCGGAAGAAGTGTTGGACATCATCTCACGAAGCGGTTTGCGTGGTCGTGGCGGTGCCGGTTTCCCGACAGGACGTAAATGGTCTATGTTGGCGGCTTCTCCGTTGGTTGACGGTGAAAAGTTTATGGTTTGCAACGGGGATGAAGGCGATCCGGGTGCCTATATGGACTCTTGCATTTTGGGCGGCGGTTCGCATGCTGTTTTGGAAGGTATGCTGATTGGTGCTTATGCAACGGGGGCGACTTCCGGATGGTTCTATATTCGTGCGGAATATCCGTTGGCCATTCAAAGAATGGAATTGGCGATTAAACAAGCCAAAAGATACGGCATTTTGGGCCGCAACATCTTTGGTTCGGATTTCAGCTTTATGGCCGACATTCGTTACGGGGCAGGGGCCTTTGTGTGCGGTGAAGAAACCGCTTTACTGGCTTCTGTGGAAGGAAATAGAGGGACCCCGCATCCGCGTCCGCCTTATCCGACGCAAAAAGGCTTGTTCCAAAAGCCGACCGCGATTAACAACGTCGAAACTTTGGCAAACATCGCACCGATTATCGTCAATGGTCCGGAATGGTTCAGCGAAGTCGGAACAGAAACGTCCAAAGGAACGAAGGTGTTTGCTTTGACAGGTAAAGTCAAACATTCCGGTCTTGTGGAAGTGCCGATGGGAACGACCGTGGGAACAATGGTGGAAGACATCGGTGGCGGGACTTCATCCGGCAAGCCATTCAAAGCGGTTCAGACGGGCGGTCCTTCCGGTGGTGTGATACCGGCGTCCGAATTTGGTTTGCCTTTGTGCTATGAGGAATTGAAGAAAATCGGTTCGATGATGGGTTCCGGCGGTATGATTGTGATGGACGCTGACGACAGTATGGTGGAAATCGCGAAGTTCTATTTGGGCTTTACGGTGGATGAAAGTTGCGGTAAATGCGCACCTTGTCGTATCGGCGGATATCAGATGTTGCAATTGATGAAGAAAATTGCAGCCGGCGAAGGAACCAAAGCCGATGTTGCCAAGATTAAAGAGATTGGTGAAGCCATGAAGAAAGCTTCCTTATGTGGCTTGGGACAAACGGCCCCCAATCCTGTCTTGTCCACAATGAAGTTCTTTAAAAGCGAATACGATGCCTTGCTGAAAGACGGAAATGAGCCTGATGAAAAGACTCCGGAAGCGCCAAAACCGGCAGCATGCAGTGTCAATACAAAGTAAAAAGGAATGAAAAAATGGTAAAATTAGTTATTGATAATAAAGAAGTTGAAGTTCCGGCAGGTACATCCATTTTAAACGCGGCAAAATCTGTCCAGATTAAAATCCCGACCCTGTGTCATCATCCGGATTTACCGCCGACAGCGGCCTGCGGTATTTGTATTGTAAAAGTGAATGGTCGGATGCTCCGTTCTTGCTGTACACCGGTGGAAGAAGGTATGCAAGTCGTGACGCGCGATCCGGACATCATTGATGCCCGTCGGACGGTGTTAAAGTTGACATTGAGCAATCACCCGAATGATTGTCTGACCTGTTTAAAGAACGATACATGTGAGTTGCGTAAAATGGCGGCTGATTTCGGTATTCGTGATATTGGCTTTAAAGATATCGTTAAGTCAAAAGAGGAAATGCCGAAGGACGACAGTACAAAGTCAATCGTTCTTGACCCCAGAAAGTGTATTTTGTGCGGCCGTTGCGTAGAAGTTTGTCAAAATGTGCAAAATGTTTATGCTTTGTCTATGTTGCAACGGGGGATTAACACACACGTTTCGCCGGCGGCCAATGAAAAATTGGGAAACAGCCCTTGCATTAAATGCGGACAATGTACAGCGCATTGCCCGACAGGGGCTTTGACGGAACGCGATGATACGCAATACGTTTGGGATTTGTTGCAAGACCAAGACAAATACTGCGTTGTTCAGATTGCACCGGCGGTTCGTGTGGCCATTGGTGAAGCCTTTGGTTTGCCGGCCGGAACCTTGTTGACCGGAAAGATTTATGCGGCCCTGCGTCGTTTGGGCTTTAAGGCGGTCTTTGATACGAACTTTGGGGCCGATGTGACCATTATGGAAGAAGGCAGCGAATTTATCGAACGTTTTGTTAACGGGAAGGGCACTTTGCCGATGATTACTTCCTGCTGTCCGGCATGGGTGGATTATATGGAAAAGTTTGATCCGGATATGATTGATCACTTCTCCTCTTGCAAGTCGCCGCACGAAATTGTCGGGGCTTTGGCAAAGACGTACTATGCCGATAAGATTGGTGTACCGACCGAAAAGATGCGGGTCATTTCTGTTATGCCTTGCACAGCCAAGAAGTTTGAAATCTTGCGTTCCGAAGAAATGTTCTCCTCGGGTTTCCAAGATGTCGATGTTTCTTTGACGACGCGGGAATTGGCGCGGATGATTAAGCAAGCCGGTATTGACTTTGTCAATCTGCCGGATGAAGAAGCGGACAGCCCGCTGGGTGCCTATACGGGTGCCGGAACGGTGTTTGGTTTCACGGGCGGCGTGATGGAAGCGGCTTTGCGTACGGTCTATGCGCTTGTAACGGGCAAAGAAATGCCGACGGATGCTTTGGAAATCAAGCCGATTTTAGGCATGGATAAAGGCATCAAGGAAATGACGATGGATTTGGCCGGAAAAGAAGTCCGCATCGCGGTGGCGCACGGTATCGGTAATGTACAGGCTTTGTTGAACAAGGTCAAAGAGGCCAAAGAGAAGGGCGAAGAGGTGCCTTATCACTTTATCGAAGTGATGGCCTGCACCGGTGGTTGTGTCGGTGGTGGCGGACAGCCTTTGGGTGTTACGGACGAAATTCGTAAAGCACGTGCCGCGGGATTGACGGCTGATGATGAAAAATCAAAGCAACGTTGCTCGCACTTGAATCCGGACATCAAGAAATTGTATGACGAATTCTTGGAAAAGCCGTTGTCCAACCGTTCTCATCACCTGTTGCACACGCATTATCAGGAAAGAAAGTTGTACAACAAATAATTGTTTCTTTCAAACAGAACCACCCCACCGACTTCGATGGGGTGGTTTTTTTAGGGGCTGATATAATTATTGCGTAACGCACAGGGGTATATATGATTCGATACTTTTTGTGTGGGCACTAACGGTTGCCGATGCTGAAAGTAATATGTATCCCATGTGTTTTTTATGGGAAAGCTCGTCCAGCCAATACGCATTAGTCGTCCACTTGTTCTGCAACTCCGTCATTATATCCGATGAACAAACACAGATACCAATTTCATTACAATCATGATATGTGCAATTTAAATCTAAACGTTCTGCCGGTCCTAATTTTTGAGCAGCACACCAATTCTGAGCGCTATCCCAAGACATTGTTGACTCTGTCCGAACCCATGTTTGGCCATTCGATAATGTTATTCTTGCTGCGTTACCTATGTTTGTACATATTCCCGTATTGCCGGATATTAAGCAAAATTCGCCGCCGGTGCAGTTTGCGTTTGTTGTGCAAGGTTGGCCCGTGGCGCCCGCTGTACAAACGCCGTTGGCTGCTTTTTGGCCGGCCGGACAACATACGTCTTCGCCCGTTACCGAATCGACCACGCAGTACCCGTCGCATCGACAATCGTTGCACCGTGTTTCCCCCGCCGATACGTCCGCCGGATAGCAAAGGTCAGACGTGTCCCCGAAATAAAGCACAATATTGTTTGTGTTTTGGCATAAATCTTGATGTTTTGAATCGTAAAGAGGGCCGTCGTTACTTCCGTGTTCTTTTACGCGGACGGCATATTCGACCGCAGCTTTCGGCAAAAGGGCTTCGCACACGCCACGCGGCACATCAAACACCGTGATTGAAAACTGTTCGGGTTCGATGTCTTGATATCCTTCTAGCGTATAAAGTCCGCTTTCGACAAAGTCACCGTTGGGGATAACTTCACCCAACGCGAGGCCACTTCGTTCCAATATCACAAACGCGAATCGATTAACATCGTCTAAAATGACATTGGCTTGATGATTATTCACCGCACGGCGGTAACCCAAAAGACCGCCGATACTTAATACGCCGATAATGGCCAGAACGCCCAGCATTTCTATCATCGACCGGCCAAATTGTTTCTTTTGCATTTTTCACACTCCCACGCATTGGTTTTTCATATCTTTGACTATTACACAAACCTTCTTTTGTGTAACAATGCAGATTGGAGATTTACCCTCGGCGCGGGTCAATGTCCTCTCTTCCTTATTCTCTGAGGGATTGAGGAAGATTTATAAAAAAATGCATTTTTTCCAAAATAGGTATTTACAAAAACCAACGTTTGTGTAATACCTAACGGTCTTGTTTTTCAAGGGGTTGCGGGGAGAAATAAAGAACGTTATTCAAAAACGTTGATTTTCAACGTACGACAAGCGGATTCGGGTTGACTTTCTTTAGCATTTGAAAATAAAATGCTTGATATCGGATTTATTAGAGAGGGAAAGTATGTCGATTTGGATTGTTGTGATGTTGGTGTCTTTGACTTCGATGGTCTTGGCGTTGATTTATCTGTCGTACGCCGTTGGGCGGTTTTTCCCGCGTTTGGCGCAAAATCATCCCAAGCTCGTAAAGCTTATTGATGCGGGGATTGTTCTTTTGTGCTTTGCGGGTGTCGGCCTGATTTTGGATTTTGTGAACGCTGTGATTTGCGCCATATATTTTGCTTTGATTTGGGGCGTTGTTGATTTGGTCTTTGCACTTGTCCGGAAAGTGCGGGGGCAACCGTTTAAAAGCTATTACGCTGGCTGGATTGCTGTTGCTTTAAGTCTTCTTTCTCTTTCGGCCGGGTGGTATTTGAATCACCATGTTTGGCAGACGGATTATTCTTTGATTACGTCCAAGCGCATACAGCCTTTGAAAATCGTTATGTTTGCCGATTCGCATTTGGGTACGACTTTCGACGCGGACGGTTTGGCTCGGCACGTTTCGTCTATGCAGGCGTCCAACCCCGATATTGTTATTATTGCAGGCGATTTTGTGGACGACGGCACTCGCCGCGAAGATATGGAGAAAGCCGCCAAAATCCTGGGTTCGATGCGGACGAAATACGGCGTTTTCTTTGTGCACGGGAACCACGATAAGGGGTATTACGGCGCGCACCGTCGGGGTTTCAGCGGTTCGGACCTTGAAGCCGAGTTGGAAAAGAATGGCGTTCATGTCTTGAAGGATGAAGTTGTTCCCATTGCGGACAGCTTTTACCTTATCGGGCGGCAGGACGCTTCGGTGGAAAGGGAACGGCGCGGTCGGCGAAAGACAATGGCTGAATTGACCGAAGGATTGGATAAAAGCAAGTACATCATCGTTGCGGATCATCAGCCGGTGGACTATGAAAATCAGGCGGCGGCGAAGGTTGACTTGGTTCTTTCTGGACACACGCACGGGGGGCAGTTGTATCCTTTCAATCAAGTGGGCAAATGGATTGGTGCCAACGATTTTATTTACGGGTACGACTACCGCGACAAAACCGGATTTATAGTAACTTCGGGCATTTCGGATTGGGCCATAAAGTTCAAAACAGGGACAAAGTCCGAATATGTTTTAATCAAACTGGCTCACTTTCCAGAAGACTTTAAGTTGCTTGATTAAACAATCTCCTAGCGACAAAGGGCTTTGCGGTTTCCGTCATTGTATCGGACTACACGGTAAAGTGTGCTACCATCAAAATTTATGTCGTACGCGAAGCAATCATTTCCGTACTCCTCTAACCAATGTGTGCCAGATGTCCACGTTGGGAGCGGATCTATCTGTAAAAGACGCAAAACGGACCCGTCATAAGCTGTGCCACTGCTACCCTGGCATCCTGCCTTTGTGCAATATCTGTTGCCCGGACCTAACCCGCACAATCCGCCACATCCCAAATCATCACGATTTGCCAATGCCATACTTGACCCGTCCGGACGTTTGAAACGCTGGCACCATTGTTCTGCTGAAAACCAAGTCATATTATTCTCGCTTCGTACAAACTTTATGTTGTTGACTGTCTTTGTATAATTGCCGCTTCCTGTACCATAAGTACTGATTGCTCTGCAAACTCCGGAACCCTTATGGGCATCATCGCAATCTGTCGGGCTTTGGAAAGCACAAAAATCTGTTGATTTACAACAATCGTCGTTGGACGTGCATTCTCCGCCGGTGGACTGACAGCTATTCGCTACACAATACTGACCGTCGGCTTTTCCCGAACCGTTGGCGGAAAGTTGATACCCGCTTTCACATTCGATACATTTGCAATCCGATGAATACTTTGCACATTTTGGCAATCGACCACATTCCGGAAAGTCGAACAAGTCATCTGTATCCCCAAAATAAAGAACAATGTCGTTGCTGCCGTTACACAGGTCTGTGTGAAACAAGTCATAAAGGGTACCGCTATCGCTTCCATGTTCTTTTACGCGGACGGCATATCCGACTGCCGCTTTGGGGAGTAGAGCCTCACACACGCCTTCTGGTACGTCGGATACTGTAATTGAAAATTGGTTCGGTTCGATGTCTTGATATCCTTCTAATGTATAAATACCACTTTCCACAAAGTCACCTTTATCAATTTCGGCATCAAGAGCAAGGCCGCTTCGTTCCAATATCACAAACGCGAATCGATTAACATCGTCTAAAATAACATTCGCTTGATGATTATTGACGGCACGACGGTAACCCAAAATCCCGCCAATGGACAAGACTCCGATAATCGCCAGAACCCCCAGCATTTCAATCATTGAACGACCTTTTTGAAACATTTGCATTTTTTACACTCCTACGCATTGGTTTTTATTACCTTTGACTATTACACAAACCTTGGTTTTTGTAAATACCTATTTTAGGAAAAATGCATTTTTTTAAAGAATCTTCTCAATCCCCTAGAAAATAAGGGACAGAGAGGGTTGATGCACGCCGACCGCTTTTCTCCGAAACGCATTGTTACACAAAAGAACGTTTGTGTAATACCCAAGGACTTTGTTTTTCAAGGGGTTGAGGGGAAAAATAAAGACTGTCATTCTGAACCCCTTTATGGGGTGAAGAATCCATACTTTCCGCTTTGATTCGGCTGTTATGGATTCTTCGCTTCGCTCTTAAGTGACGGTGGGGGGTAATCAGAATGACAAAAAAAAAGAGGCACCCAGAGCGGATGCGAAGGGTCCAAAACAGCAGATTTATTTGGCTTTATTATGTAATGACGAACTGTTTGACTTTTGGGGAAAAATCGGCTATAAGGATGGACAATTTAAATAAAAGGTGAAAGATGCAAGCGCAGGACATTATTTCGAAACGTCGGACTTTTGCGATTATTTCGCATCCGGATGCCGGTAAAACGACATTGACCGAAAAGTTGTTGCTTTTCGGTGGGGCGATTGCCATGGCCGGCGCCGTCAAGGCCAAAAAAGAACAACGCGCCGCCCATTCCGACTGGATGAAAGTCGAGCAGGAAAGGGGGATTTCCGTTGCTTCGTCCGTTATGACCTTTGATTACAAAGGTTGCACTTTTAACTTGCTGGATACACCGGGGCACGAGGACTTTTCGGAAGATACTTATCGCGTTCTGACGGCGGTGGACAGTGCGGTTATGGTTATCGATTGCGCCAAAGGTATCGAAGCTCAAACGTTGAAACTCTTTGAAGTCTGTCGCCTGCGGGACATCCCGATTATCACTTTTATTAACAAGCTGGACCGCGACGGGCGGGATCCTTTTGCACTTTTGGAGCAAATAGAGCAATCGTTGGCGCTGGATGTCTGTCCGGTTAGTTGGCCCATCGGTATGGGGCGCGACTTTAAGGGATGCTATGACATCATCAACGACCGCTTGATTTTGATGGATAAAAGCAACAAGTCGGTGCTAACGGACCCGATTGACGTTGTCAACGGTTTGGATGACGGCAAGTTGTCAGAATACCTGACTGTTGCGGAAAAGGACAAATTGAAAGAGGACATCGAGATGGTCAAAGCTTTGTGCAAACCGTTTGATTTGGCCTCTTATCTGGACGGGTCTTTGACGCCTGTCTTTTTTGGTAGCGCGATTAATAACTTTGGTGTGCGGGAACTTTTGGACGGCCTGATAAAAATGGCACCCGCCCCGCGTCCCGAGAAAGCCGCTGAACGCACGATTGAGCCGGCGGAAGACAAAGTCACCGGCTTTGTGTTTAAAATACAGGCCAATATGGACCCCAAACACAGGGACCGGATTGCCTTTATACGCCTTTGTTCCGGCCATTTTAAGCGGGGTATGAAGCTGTTACATGTTCGGTCGGATAAGCAATTGGTTTTGCACAATCCGGTTTTGTTTTTGGCGCAGGACAGAGAATTGGCGGAAGAAGCGTGGGCCGGCGATATTATCGGCTTGCCCAATCACGGCAATCTTCGGATTGGTGATACTTTGACCGAGGGGGAAAACCTGACGTTCAAAGGCATTCCTTCTTTTGCGCCGGAACTCCTTCAAAAAGTGCGCCCCAAAGATCCGTTAAAGGCCAAGCATTTGGCTAAGGCTTTGTTGCAAATTGCGGAAGAAGGCGGTGCGTCTGTCTTTAAGCCGCAAATGGGAACAGATTGGATTGTGGGCGTTGTCGGGGCTTTGCAATTTCAAATTTTGGCTGATCGCATTCGGACGGAATATGATGTGCCCGTGGTGTTTGAACCGACGACTTTCTATACAGCCCGTTGGGTGAAGGGCGAAGCAAATGATTTAAAATCTTTTGCCGATAAAAACCCGATGAATATCGCTTTGGACCACGACGGCGATATGGTATTTTTGGCGCGCAATGATTGGCATTTGAACAAGACCGCCGAGGACTTTCCAAAGGTCAAATTTTTCAAAGTCAAAGAGCATAATTAAAAAAAGCTTGTTATTTTTTATCCTTCTTATATACTAAGAATCGTTCCCATGGGGGAATAGGGCGTAAGAACCCATTATTTGCGTGTGTCGTTGCATAACGACAGAAAAACAATATGCCGCGTTCGCTTAAAAAAGGCGGATGTCGGCTGAATAGAAAGGCTTCGTGGCTTTAAATAAGCCGAGCCGTTTTCACGCAAATACGGTTTCTTAACATCCGCCCACTTTAACGGTGGGTTTTGTTTTATTTGAACAAAAGGAGTCGGAAATGCGAACACAAACGGGTCGGTCGATGATTGAAATGCTGGGGGTTCTCGCCATTATCGGAGTGATGACGATAGGTGGAATAGCAGGATACCGAATCGCGATGAACAAATACCAAGCGAATGTCATCTTAGAAGACGTGAATCGATTTGCTTTTACCATTGTCGAAAGAAGTCCACTCCCCGACGGAGA